>Ga0114980_10003565_pt1 | contig 10614 bp, 7 predicted proteins | sample S_140806_EF_Meta_FD_87018 | JGI IMG/M metagenome (GOLD analysis project Ga0114980, IMG submission 87018) | Freshwater microbial communities from Lake Simoncouche, Canada to study carbon cycling - S_140806_EF_MetaG | ecosystem: Environmental > Aquatic > Freshwater > Lake | place: Lake... | reverse complement strand
TGCTTCTAACAACTCATAAGTTGCTTGCGCGAGTTGGCTTCCTTTAGTTCTTTCCTCTCCTACATTTAGTTGGGCAACTGTAGGAGATTCAATGCCCATTACTTCACGTAGGTAAATACTTCCTAACAACGCAAATTGCACCAAGTGTTCTGGTTTGCAATCGGTATTAGCACCTACATCACAAAAAAGGGAAAACTTACCATTACAAGGATAGAGAGCACCTATAGTAGGTCTTAAAACGCCTTCAATATTACCCAATCCTAGAACAGAGCCTACCAGCATAGCCCCGGTATTTCCGGCACTGATAAAGGCATCAATATGATTCGATTTTACAGAATTAATTCCGACGGAGATAGAAGAATGCACTTTAGCTACAAATGCCTTAGCAGGATGTTCATCCATCCCGATTACTTCAGGAGCATGCAGGATTTCGAATTGATCGAGCGGAAGGTTAAGCTTATTAAGTTCGGCTTGAATCAACTGGGTATCGCCAATGAGAACCATGCGCAATTTGTCCCCCATTTCGGCTTGGGCCAAAATTGCGCCTGCAATGGGAGCATGGGGAAAAAAATCCCCGCCCATAACATCAATCCCAATTCGCATCGGAATTATTCTTCTTTTCCTTTCATGACTTGCCGTCCGCGGTAATACCCGCTTTCGATGCATACGCGATGATATAGCGTAGCTTCTCCAGATACTTGATCTGTATAAGTGGGCAAAGCAGTTAGCTTGTCATGGGTTCTTCTTTTGTCCCTGCGGGTTTTGGAAATTTTTCGCTTAGGATGTGCCATGGCAGAAAGGAATTAAGTTGCTTAGTTTTCAGAATTATTACTTTTCATTCGGCGCAACGCTTCCCATCTGGGATCTGTATCGGTTTCGTTCAAAGAGGTATTTCCCTCCTTAAATAAGCCTACATACCGCGGACAATTATCATTGCAATCCTCAGGAACTTTTCGAATTGGGATTTCTAAACAAACATAGTCGTATAATTCTTGGGTCAAATCTAGCAAATGTTCATCTCTGCTGATGTAAATGACTTCAGTACCTTCGACCTCCGTTTCCTCCTCTTCTGTAGTTCCAACCCCTCGATACGCATAAATAATCCGATGTTCAACATTTATCGGATATTCATACTCAACCCCACAACGATCACACTCCAATTGCAAAAACCCGTCAAATTTGAATTTAACATCCAAATGATTCAGGTTTTTAAACACCTCAGCAGCAACAGCTACCTTCCCAATTTTCATCAGTGGTTTTTCAAACAACTTCAGAAATCTTTCATCTAGCAAAAAATCGAATTCATTTTTGCCAGACTTGAGTTTCGGCAACTCTATACTATATGCCTTGATGTCTTTGGGCCGCAACATGCGCCAATGAAATAAGATTGCGAAGTTACGCAGACTGAATTAAAAAAAAAAATATGAATTATCTGCCTAAAAATCTGGTAATTTTCTGGAGATATGAGAAAAGTATGGCTTTTAGGTATTAGTTGGATTTTCCTTGGGGTGGCAACGCTTATGTTCCTTTCCTATATCTATTTCATTTCAAAACAACCGCATACCTCTATATCGGAGCCATCTATTACAGTTTGGGATTGGGTTGTATGGGAACAAAATGAGGCAGAAATAATTGCTAAAAAAAGTTATCATACTGCAACGAATAGTCCTGGAAATGGAATTAAACCTGGAGATAAACTATTAGGGATAGAATATGCCCCTATTCCTAATTTACCTTTATTAAAAGAAATACATCAAGCTGGCCAACCCGGTAAACTTTTAATTTATCAAATCGAACGGCAGGAAATTAATCGGTTTAGCCCTGAACGATTAAATGTGTTTGTAGCATTATCCCTTCATCCCTTTGCATCCTGGCCAGAGATCCCTTGGCTTTGGACCGTTCAAATTTGGCTGACCTGCAGTTTATGTTTTGTCTCTATAATTATCTTGTTGATTTTATTTCCTTTATTCAGAACCAATCCTGTGGAACAATGGCCTGTAATTCTCCCGGGAATATTAAGTATTGCATTTACTGGATTAATTGCATTTAGAAATCTTAGAATATTATTAGATATTCCCAGTGAATTATTATCTCTGGAATATTCGTTTTGTCTACTATATTTAATTTTATCGAGTGGCCTTGCTATTTCTGCTGCAGCAACGAGAATATCGTGGAAATGGTTAACTCCCTCCATAATAATTGGAATATTAATCTGCCTATTAGGGTTACCTATAAATAAAATTTCTAATTACTTCGGAAAATTAGAACCAGAAATTCTATTATTTCAAAGCCTGTTTGCCTGGGTACATTTAGGGATATTCTTTTTTCGCGGGGAGAAAAAAACTTCAGGATTCAATTTGGGTGGAGGTGTTTTCTCCATATTAGCTTGTATTTTCTTGCTATTAGCCCTCAATGGAAACATTGTCCATAGTGAATGGATCCCCATTGCCTTATGTTTTAGTTTCTTGATTCAGGTATTTCCATTTTTTTGGTTAAGTTTTTCTCGACTAAAATTTGGCAAAACAGCTGTAATTCTATCTCGTACTTTACAATATTTATTATTAGGAGGAGGATTATGAATTCTTTATTTAATTGTACATGAATTAGGGAATACTTGGTTATCTCCTTCTCCATATCAAAGTTTGGTAGAGGTAATATTTTTAATTTTATTAATTCTAGTATTCAGAACCTTATTTTTAAAATATCATGATCGTTTATTAAAATACGGGATTTCTTTACAGCAAAAGAAAAAAGAAGAATTTAATCAATTTTTATTAAAAATACCGCGTTATGCGCACAGCCAGGATTTATTAAAAGACACGGTTACCCATTTACAAAATTATTTTGAAGCACAACCCGTTTGGGTGGTGCTAGAGAGTTTACCAGAGACCGAAAGTTTATTACCGTCAGAATTAGATGACCAGCTGTTATCTGAATTATGGAATACGCCGGAAATAATTTGGTCTAGAAACAAGGAATTATCTCCCCGAAAATTAAATGGAAATGCTGAACAATTAATTATTTCTGCTGGAGTAGGATTAGCCTTTCCGTTTAGAATGACACATGGAAAATCAGGTGTATTATTAGTGGGCAGAAAAAAAAGAGGGGTATTTAATTTAGAAGAGGTAGATCAATTAAAAAGGATTGTTTTACAAATTAAATTATCCTTAGATATTTTATATTTATTAGAGAACGAAAAATTATTAATGCAAAAAACGATGGAGGCAAATATGACTGCCCTTCGTTCCCAAATCAATCCGCATTTTTTATTTAATACGTTAAATACGATTGCTGCATTAATTCATGAGAGCCCGGAAATGGCAGAAAAAGCGGTAGAAAATCTGGCCTTTATATTTCGATATACTTTAAAAACATCAGGAGAAAATTTTGTAACCATTGGCAATGAACTTACTTTAGTAGGAAAGTATTTGGAAATTGAACAATTCCGATTTGGTGAGCATCTATCCGTGGAACTCTCTATTCAACCCGGTTGTGAAGATGTATTAATTCCCGCTTTGGTGATTCAAACCTTAGTGGAAAATTGCATCAAACATGGAATTGCAAAAATATTGGAAAATGGAATCATCAAAATTATCGTAAGGGCCTCAGAAAATATAATGACAGTAACCGTTGAAGACAACGGACCTGGCATCCGTTCAGACCGGATAACTAAGGGTACAGGGCTGAATAATATCCATTCAAGGCTACATAGTTTGTATGATGTTCCCGATATCCTAATATTTGAAAATACTGGCAACGGTACTAAGGTAACCTTACATATTCCAATTCGCAGAAATGAAAAATAAATATCGAGTTCTAATAGCAGACGACGAAGCTCCTGCCCGCGCAAAAATGCAAAGAATGCTTTCTACCATCGAAACTGTAGAAGTAATTAGCTTAGCAAAAAATGGCCTTGAAGCCTTAGAACAAATTGACCAGCTTAAACCCGATATCGTATTTTTAGACATTGAAATGCCGGGCTTAACCGGTATTGAAGTGGCTAGAAGTATTGGCACGAGTAAGGTTCCTTATATTGTTTTCGCAACAGCTTATAATGAATTTGCCGTTAATGCTTTCGAATTAAATGCAATTGATTATTTATTAAAACCATTTAATGAAGAACGATTACTTCAAACGATTGAAAAAATTCAAGCTCAGCCCAAAGGTCGTTTTGCAGAAGAAGTAATTAAAAGTATTGATAAAGTTGCCCAAGAATGGGAAGAAAACAGTTCTTTCCAGTTCTCTAATAAAATTCCTATCCCTACTATTGACCGATATAAATTGGTTGATTATGATGATGTAATTTGTATTGAAGTAGAGGAAAGATTCACCATTATTTATACAAAAGATCGCACCTATACGGTGTCCCAAACGTTAGATCATTTTGAGAAAAAACTTCCGACTCGTGAATTTTTTAGAATTAACCGAGCCTGTATTATCTCATTATCTAAAATAAAAGAAATTGTAATCTGGTTTGGAAACCGATTTAAAATTGTTTTAACAAACGGAAAAGAGGTAATTAGTAGCCGGGAAAAATCTAAATATTTAAAACAAATATTAAAATATTAATTCCTGTTTAATTATTTACCCTAAAAAAAAGAGCCTTGTTAGGCTCTTTTTTTTGTAATTAAATTCTGTGTATTAATGAACAATTAGCAAGCGGAAAGAAGTCACTTTATCTTGTCCTAATATTTTCAAGGTATATACTCCAGAAGGTAATGACTTAACATTAATTTCTGCATTTCCTTCAGTCATGGTAAACATCATTTGTTTACCATTCATATCAATTACTTCTAATTGTAAGGCGTTTTGATCGGTTTCAATCTTAACTACCTCTTGTGCTGGATTTGGATATACTTTCCATCCTGTTTCTTCTGCTAAAACTGGCTCAGCACTTACTGAAGCAAAGGCAAAGGCAGGTGAAACGCTTTCACAATAAGAAGCACTATAAATCCGAACCTTATAATCTCCATTAACTGCAGGAATAATGGTTTGGTTACGATAATTACCTAATACTAACGCAGAATCATTTACTGTCCATAAATAACCATTGGTAATCGCTGAAGTTCCGGAACTCATCAATTCATTTGTAAACAAGGTTGCATTCCAATTTATTGAAATGGTAGGCGTTGGTAAGGTATCAATTACCACAAAACGAGAGCTTGAATACCCTTGACATCCAAAAGCATCGGATTGGGTAACATAATATTCACTTTCAGCAGTAGTTTCAAACGTATTTAAGGTAGAACCTGCAATCGCTACAGAATCTTTATACCATTGATAAGAATAACCGGAAACCATAGGTACTGAGAAACGAGAAGTATCTAAAGTACATTTATATATTGTACTTACATTCTGAGGTGTTAAAACCACTTGAGGAATTGGTCTGATTTGAACACTTACTGGACCTGCTGTTGCTTGACAAGTGGCATATCCAGGATTGGTAACTGTTACACTAACATTGGCAGCAGAATTATTTAAAGTAATGGTATCCGTATTATTACCAGTTGACCAAAACACAGAGTAAGCATCATCCTCATTTACATAAAGCGTAATCACATTTCCTGCACAAACTGTATCTGCCCCATCATTAAAGATGGTAGGGGTTGGAACATCATATCCCATGACAATTACCTGATCATCTGGAATAGACAAGCAACCAAAAGCAGTACTTCCGGTTACGGTTACAGTATCTGTGGCATAAATAACTACTGAATCAGCAGTAGATCCAGTTGACCATAAATAATTAGTAGCTCCAGTTGCCTTTAAAATAACAGAATCTCCGTTACAGAATTTTACCAAAGAAGGTTGATTAATGCTTACGTTAGGTCTTGGGGTAACTGTTACAGAAACCACATTCGAGAAAGCTCTACAGTTATAAATAGAGTCTCTTAATTCAACTTGATAATTTCCTGAATTACCGATTACAATATTTTGAGTTGTTCCTTGATTATTATTCCAAACATACCGATATCCAGCAGGAGCAGAAAGTGTAACTGGAACATAGCTACAAGTATTAATCGGACCTGCAGGAGTAACTGTATTGTTAGGAAGTGGAATAACATTTACAATTTTTTCTGTTGAATCTGAACAACCAAAACTATTGGTGAGCACTACCCGATAGGTATTTGCTGCTGTCGCATAAAAACTTGAAATAGTTTGTCCAGAACTCCAAGCATAAGACGCAATCGTAACGTTATTTATAGTATTCGCTCTTAATTCAATAGAATCACCAGAACAAATATTCAAAGTCCCAGAGGGAGAAATGATAGGGGCAACACGAGGATGTTCAACAACATATACAATTGAAGATGGAGTTAAGCAAGTGGTAGGACCCGTTGCGGTTACTTGCATACCATAGGATTGATTAACCCAAACACTTTGTGTGGTTTGTCCATCAGACCACAAATAGGAAGTTGCTCCAGCAGTTGCCACTAGTTCCACGCTATCTCCTTCACAAAAACTAATGTTACCATTAGCAGTTATAGCCGGAACAGGTAAAAAATCAGTTAATACAGTTGATGAGGTGTCTTTACATCCATTAGCATTAGTTATGATAACGTTATATGAATTTGAAGCATAACTATAGATAGTAGGAGTTGGGGCAGTTGTGTTCCATAAATAGGAGGTCATTCCAGGAGTTGCTTGAAGTAAAACACTATCCCCGGAGCAACGATTTAGCGCTCCAACATTAGTGATGATTGCAACCGGTTGAGGATTTTGTGTGATAGAAGTAATGCCAGAGGTACGTGTACATCCATTTGGATAGGTAACAGCAACGGTATAAGTTCCTGTTGAATAAACTCTGATAGAAGAGGCTGTTGCGCCATTACTCCATAAATAAGAAGTTCCTGTATTAGCAGTTAAGGTAACTGAATCGCCAATACAAAAAGTAGTAGGACCTGAAGGAGTGATAGTAGCAGCCGGTGCACTAATCACACAACCGGTAAGCGGTGCTGAACAATAGCTATACGAAACCCCTCCCCCTGGATTAAAAACACCCCAATTATTGGCCAGGTTATTTACGATTACAGATACGCCTGCATCCGTAATGTAGGTGTTTAAGGTTCCCCCTACGGTTGTATTTACTGCACTTCCAGTTGGGGCATAGACTAAGGAGCGATTTGCATCTACCATATTTAGCATAGCTCCAGGCTCTAAGTAAAATATTTTATTAACCACACTTTGTGCGGTTACCACTCCACCGGAACATATCCAAACTTCAGATTGAGGTCCACCAGTATAGGTAATAGTTCCTGAGGCTACAAAAGTATTTGGACTGATAGAAGGATTAGGGGTATACACATTTACTTGTTGTGTTAGCGTATCATTACATCCTAAACCTGAGGTAACAATAAGTTGTATGGTTTTTGCTCCTGTGGTAGAATAAACAAAATTACCAGGAGACGGATTTGAAGAAGTGGCAGGAATAGCACCTACACCAAAGTCCCAATTGTAAAAGAATCCATTTGAGGAAATATCTTGTACCCCTACTTGAGACCCTTGCATATATCCGTAAATGTTTCCGGTTAAGTTGAAGTTCGCGATAGGTAATTCATTATAAGTAAGATCTAACCCATTATCGGAACTTGTAACTACTGGACTAGTAGAAACGATACGTACCCGATATTGTGTACCTCCTGTTAAGTTTTGAGGTAGTAAACAGTTTATCGTTCCGTTCGTGGTTAAGGCAACACTACCAATGTTTTGATAAGTAACAAAACTTCCATTTTCGTCGGATAATTGAGCAACGAAAACATTGTTGGTATTGAAAGTCCCAAATGTGTTATCCACAAAATATGGAACACTCAAAGCACTCCCAGCGCAAATACCCGATTGTAAAAAGGGATCCACAATAACTGCCGGACCTTGTGCTTTTACACCTACCGTAATTATTGAAAGGAAAAGCCAAACTAGTACGTTTTTTTTCATGGCAAAATATTAAATCAGCGTAAGAGATTTTTATAAAAGAAATACACAGTTATCCCATTTAGGCAACAAAGTTAAGTATTCCAACCCAACCTTACAAGCTATCAATACTCAAATTCAATGATTTCCACAATTTTTTAACTCAGATTATTAAAATTTTATTTATATATTTCGTTATTGTTAAGTTTCAAGTGAAAATTATTACCCTTTTGTTTCTTTTTTTTCTGTTTGGGGCTACTACTATTTCTCCACAGGTTGACAATTCCACAATGGTTAGTTCTCCTCAGCTTAAAGATCCCTGTGAATTATCAGGTTTGGTATATGTTGAAACCTCCTCTTCATTTGCAGACTATCGGGTATATGTTGAATCCGTTGAAGGTTTTGCCGATTTATGGGTTTATGCAGAAAACCACCCTGGTTTTGTGCGAAAACCGGGGCATTGGCAATTTACAGATGCGAGAGGTCTCGCAGACTTACCATTTATTTGGAAACTCAAAAAGGATTCGCAGATTTTAGCCTATTTTACACACCTATTTCGGGCCTCGCTGGATGCCCAAAACGCTAATTAATCCTAAAACCCAATCCGTGGAATCAACTTTACAATTAACCTTAACCCTTCCTGAAACAAAGCAGGAAGAAGCAATTGCAATTTTAAATCAATGGGGTTGGGAAGCATTTGAAGAACTACCTGATCAATTAATTGCTTATCGTCCAGAAAATACTGCAGACATTCAAACCATTGAAAAGTATTTAGCCGAATTGGGAATATCAAAAACAGATTGGAGCTTTCAAGTTCTTGCTCCTAAAAATTACAATCAAATTTGGGAAGAAGGATTAAATCCGGTAAAAATTGAAAATTGGGTGCAAGTAATTCCCGGAAATTGTATTCCAGAAGACGGGTTTGAACAAACATTATACATCACGCCTCAAATGTCCTTTGGAACAGGTCATCATTCTACCACCCGAATGATGATGTTGTTGATGAGAGAAATTAACTGGTCAGATAAAGTGGTGGTAGATCTGGGAACCGGCACTGGGATATTGGGAATATTGGCCGCAAAATTAGGTGCCTCCTCTGTTTTGGGTATAGACATTGAACCCTGGTGTACCGAAAATGCAATCGCTAATGCTGCGCTTAATCACACTGCTTCCACTTGTACTTGGGTTACCGGAGATGCCCATGCTATGAATGGAAAACCAACGAATGATGTGGTTTTGGCAAACCTAAACCGAAACTTGTTAATTGAAAATGTATCTGCCTTGATAAATAACCTTCAACCCTCTGGTCATTTATTGATCAGTGGATTTTACACTGAAGACCTTCCTATATTAGAATCTCATTTTATTCCTTTAGGATGGAAAGTGATTCACTCCTATATCGATAAAAACTGGGTGGCTGCTTTACTTACCTATTCTGAAATAAAATAATATTCAGATTAAGTAAACCGCTGAATTCCCCAACTTATATAACTTAATCTATCTTCCCAGCATTTCTTCTGGTTTAACATACTCATCAAATTGTTCTGAGGTTAACAAACCTAAAGCAATAGCCGCTTCTCTCAAGGAAGAATTTTCTTTATGTGCCTTTTTAGCAATAGCTGCTGCATTATAATAACCGATATGTGTATTTAAGGCAGTAACCAACATCAAAGAATTTTCAAGATTTTTCTGAATGGCAATATGATTAGGTTCAATGCCTTCAGCACAATGGCGGTTAAAAGAATCCGCTGCATCCCCAATTAACCGAGCAGATGATAAGAGGTTATAAATAATGACCGGTTTAAAAACATTGAGTTCAAAGTGACCATTCATTCCGCCAACACTTATGGCCATATCATTTCCGATTACCTGAGCACATACCATGGTAAGTGCTTCTGCTTGTGTGGGATTAACTTTTCCTGGCATGATGGAGGACCCGGGCTCATTTTCCGGGATTAATATCTCCCCAATTCCACATCGAGGCCCAGAGGCAAGCAAACGGATATCGTTGGCAATTTTCATCAGACTAACCGCCAGCGTTTTAAGCGCTCCTGAAGTTTCTACCATCGCATCATGCGCTGCCAAGGCTTCAAATTTATTTTCTGCAGTGACAAAAGGAAGACCGGTTAGTTTACTTATGTTTTGAGCTACTTGAACAGAATATCCTTTTGGAGTATTTAAGCCTGTTCCTACAGCAGAACCTCCTAAGGCTAGTTCTGCTAAATGAGGTAAAGTATGTTGAAGCGCTTTTATTCCATGAGCGATTTGAGAGGCATACCCGGAAAACTCTTGCCCTAATGTTAAAGGAGTAGCATCCATAAGGTGGGTTCTTCCAATCTTCACAATATCCTTGAAGGCTTCTGCCTTTTGGGCTAAGGTTTTTTGTAAGGCAATTAAATTGGGTAGGGTATTGGTAGTTATTAATTGATAGGCTGCAATATGCATTGCAGTTGGGAAGGTATCGTTGGAGGATTGAGATTTATTAACATCATCATTTGGATGGATAGGCGTTTGGGAACCCATTTCCCCCCCTAATATTTCGATTGCACGATTAGAAATAACCTCATTTACATTCATGTTGGATTGCGTTCCAGAACCCGTTTGCCAAACCACCAGAGGGAAATGATCATCCAACTTTCCAGCCAATATTTCATCACATACCTGACCAATAATATCGCTTTTTTCTTTGGGCAATACCCCTAATTC
>Ga0114980_10003561_pt1 | contig 10622 bp, 11 predicted proteins | sample S_140806_EF_Meta_FD_87018 | JGI IMG/M metagenome (GOLD analysis project Ga0114980, IMG submission 87018) | Freshwater microbial communities from Lake Simoncouche, Canada to study carbon cycling - S_140806_EF_MetaG | ecosystem: Environmental > Aquatic > Freshwater > Lake | place: Lake... | reverse complement strand
TACAGGGGTTTCAGGCCTGATAGACCGACCCCGCAACGGGGACATCTTCCCAGGAATTGGCCATGGCTGACACGCTCCATTTCTCGCTGGTTTCGCCCGAGCGCGAGCTGTTTTCCGGCGACGTGAAGCAGGTCGACGCGCCCGGCGTCGAGGGCGAATTCGGCGTCCTGCCGAAGCACGCCCCGTTCATGACCGTGCTGAAACCCGGCGTCGTCCGCATCCATGAAGATCAAGGCATTACGCCGGTTTTCGTGCGTGGCGGCTTTGCTGACGTGACGCCTGCGGGCCTCACTATCCTGGCCGAGGAGGCCGTGCGCCTGTCGGACGTGAACGCAGCCGACATCGATGCCCAGATCATGCGTGTCCGCTCGGACGCCAATGATCCGGGTGACGAGACCCGTCGCAAGCGCGCGAGCGAGCGTCTGGCCTATCTCGAGGCGCTCCGCGCAGCGCTGAACTAGCTTCTCCACCGTCGACTGCCTTGACGCGCCTGCGCCGGCACTGCGCGTGGAATCCCCGACAATTGAATCCTGCCGCTCTTTTTCCCGTCACAGACCGGGCGTGCGCTCCGCTTGGGTGTGCCGGTCTTGGTCTGTGGGTCTTTGGGGGCTGCATCGTGAAATCGATTGTGGGTGTCGCGACTGTTCTGGTCGTGTGTGGGCCTGTGGCGTTTGCGCAGGAGCCGCAGCAGCCCGTTGGCAGCATGCGCCTGCTGACGACTGCTGCGGCTGCACCGACGCTTGAAACGCCCGCGGCCGCCACGGTTACGACAGCTGCCATCGAGACGCCGGTCGCCGCGCCAGTCCTGTCGCCAGCAACGCCAGTTGCACCTCCGGCGGCTGTGACGCCCGCGGCTGCAGCCACGGCATGGACCGGGCCTGTCAATTTCGCGCCGGTGGCGGTGGTCGACCTGCTCACGCGCGTCTGCCGCGCCTGCGTGTCGGGCGATGCCGGCAGTCGCACGACGCAAGCTACTAGGCCTGGACGCGGGGATGGTAACGAAGCGCCGGACGATCTCGCCCGCGTCCTGGCCAACAGTGCGATCACCTCGCGAACCCCGACTGTCGATGGCGAGGTCTACCTCTTGCGCTATGGCGAAGACCCCATGAATTACGGGACGGCTCTCTTGCGCCCGATCCCGGAAGTGGCGTTCAGCAAGGTGGTGGAATTGCTGACGGCGCCGGCGCTCGGCTTTGCTTCCGAACAGAGGCAGACACTGGCTGGCAATGTGCGCTGGGAGCGCTTGAAGTCTCCAAAGGGCAAGTTCATCGACCTGATGGATTACCCCGCTGGCGGCGAAAGCTCCGGCGTGCTGCACGCAGATTATCTGGAATAGTAGCGACCGGCCCTAGACGGGTGCGGTCCACTTCGCAAAGCCGCTCGCCACTTCGCGATAGACAGCGGCCTTGAACGGGATGACGAGGCCGGGCGCATCGTTGAGGTCCGCCCACTTCCATGCATCGAATTCGATCGTGTGCCGGTCAAGCCTGAAATCCGTATCAGACCCGATGAAACGGTAGGCGAACCATTTCTGGCGCTGGCCGTAAAACGGTCCTGTCAGCTTGGCCTTCAGCGCTGGTGGGAAGTCGTAGAACAGCCACGGCTCAAGCTCTTCGAGCAGTTCGACCTGATCGGGCCCAAGTCCGGTTTCCTCGCCAAGTTCGCGCAGGGCTGCCTGCGACGGCGTCTCACCCCGATCAATGCCACCCTGTGGCATTTGCCAGGCATAGCGTGTGTCGTCCTTGCGGACGCCCGTGCGCCGGCCAAGCCAGACATGACCTCTGCGCGAGAAGATCGCGATGCCGACATTGGGGCGGTAGAGGGACGGGTCGCGGCCGCCTTGAAGCGGCTGGGCCTGATGCTCCGGGCCTGTATTGCTCACGGCCGCGTAACGATGCCCGCCGCCGAAGAGGCCGGAGCAAGCTGGTAGCCCTTCGCCTTCAGGCTATCGGCCCACAAGCGGAACTGTTCGATGGTGACGGGGTAGGCAAAGCCCACGCCGATCGCTTCGCCGTTCTGGATGGCCAGTGCTTCAAGCGCCAGAAGTTCGCGGTCGATCGAGTCGGCATTGAGATCAGCGTCCACGATGCGGTCAGCGACAGTGAAGTCGAGGCCGGTGGCATTGGCGGCCTGCGGCAGGGCAGAACGGGCGGCTGCGCCATCGTGTACGAAAATCAGGCCGCGATCCTTCAGCACTTTCATCACCGGCTGAGCGGCGGCGGCGTCAGTGGCGAACCGCGCGCCCTGATAGTTGGTGACGCCGAAGTAACCCGTTGCTTTGCCGAGCAGCACGCTGAGACGACGGACGTTCTCTTCGGGCTTGGCGCTGGTCACAAGCGTCAGCGGGCCGGTATCGACGTTCGGGTAGTCATAGGCTTCCATCGGAAGCTCGAGCAGCACTTCGTGGCCTGCGGCGCGCGCCTTGTTGATCCACTCCTGCAGGTTCGGAGAGTAAGGCACGAAGGACAACGTCACTTCGGGGGGCAGTTCGTTGATCGCAGCGAGCGTGTGTTTCTGCGTCATGCCAAGTCCGCCGACGATCAGCGCGATGCGGGGCGTGCCGGGGGTGGCCGCGAACGGGCGGGCGTAGGCCTGCGCCGGCGTGCGGCCATCCGGACCGATCTTTGGCAGGTCGCCCGCGCCCGTGCGCTCGACGAAGCCTGAGATGGGCGCGCGTGGCAGGGACTTTGCGGTCGTGCCGGCATTGGAGGCGATCTCGGTCACAGTCATCGACGGTTCGACGCCATCGCCGCCTTCGCTGTCGAGCACGGATTCGTCCGTGTACTCCACGCCAAGGGTCGGCTTTGCGGCGTTTGCGTCAAGCGCCTCGAGCGGCGAGCGGTTCTTGAGCAGCGGCGGCGGACCGTTCTGCTCGGTGTAGAGCGCGAGCTCGACGCGGGGGGCGGCGGCCGATTCATCTCCGAACAGGAAGGTCGCTCCAACAGCTCCTGCGCCCAGGGTGCCAAACACGGTAAGGCTCAGCGCGGCGTGGCTGAGACCGGTGCGAATGGCGGAACCTTCGGCAATTCGAGTGGGGGCAATCCGGGTGGCGGACATGGCATTCTCTCGACGACGCGGCGAACCACTTATTTTGCAGCCATCATCGTTAAGAACGCGGAAACGATGCTGCGGCGTTTGTGCCAAGGCGGGTGCTGTAAACGCTGGGATTTTCCACAGCGCCGCAGGTTTTTGCAGTGGCCAACCCTAGCCTACCTGCGAAACAAAAAGGCCCAGCGGCAAAGCTGGGCCTTTTCGATTGCGGCGTGACGCATGCCCTACGGCGTGACTGGAGCGGGCTTTGCGGCCATGGCGCTTGTAGCGCCTGGCGTGGCCTTCCCGGCGCGGAGCAGGGCGACAGCCTGGTCGAGCTGGTAGTCTTCGCCCTTATAGCCTTCCGGCGGCATGTCGGTTGGCACGTGCGGCGGTTTGCGTTCGGCGCCTTGCTCGTTTTCAAGCGCATGCGGCAGGGACGCTTCGGTGAAGCGCGCGGCGCGGGTCTTTAGCTCTGCGACGTCCTTGTCCGAGAGACGGATCGGCGCGACCTCGAAATCCGGCTCGATGCCTGCGCCCTGGATCGAGCGGCCGGCCGGCGTGTAGTAGCGCGACGTCGTGAGGCGCATCGCGCCTTTGCCCGGTCCGAGCGGCAGCACGGTCTGCACCGAGCCCTTGCCGAACGAGGTGACGCCCATGACGACCGCGCGCTTGCGATCCTGCAGGGCGCCGGCGACGATCTCGGCGGCCGAAGCAGAGCCGCCATTCACCAGAACCACAATCGGCACGTCCGGGAAGCGCGCAGCGCGCACCGCGTTGTAGCGACGCTGGTCGCCTTCACGGCGGCCCCGTGTCGAGACAACTTCGCCGCCATTGACGAAGCGCGACGTCACTTCGATCGAAGCTTCGAGCAGGCCGCCCGGGTTGTCGCGCAGGTCGAGCACGAGGCCCTTGAGCTGGCCTTTCACCTCTTTGCGGACTTTTTCCATACCACCGTCGAGCGCTTTCACGGTCTGCTCGTTGAAGGTGGTGATTCTGATATAGCCGACATCGCCGATGGCTTTCACCTTGACGACTTCGGGACGGATCACTTCGCGCGTCAGGCTGACGTCGAAAGGTTCCACGCCGTCGCGCACAACGGTCACGTTGAGCGGCGCGCCAACCGGGCCGCGCATCTGTTTGACGGCGTCATTGAGCGGCAGGCCAACAATCGACTTGCCGTCGATGGCGGTCAGGAAGTCGCCAGACTTGATGCCCGCTCGGAACGCAGGCGTGCCGTCCATCGGCGAGACGACCTTCACAAACCCGTCCTGCGCCGTGACCTCGATGCCGAGACCGCCGTATTCGCCGGAGGTCTGCGTCTGCATGTCCTTGAAATCTTCCGGGTCCAGATAGGACGAGTGCGGGTCGAGCGAGGCGAGCATGCCGTTGATCGCGGCTTCCACGGCCTCGTTGGTGTCGGACTCGGTGACGTAGTTAGCCTGGGCTTTCGCCAGGATGTCAGCGAACAGGTCGAGCTGCTGGTAGACTTCGGCCTTCTTGGCCGACTGGTTCGTCGTAACGGCAAAGGCCGAAACGCCAACGGTCGCTGCCAACAGGCCTGCTCCGATAACCGGGGCCAACCACCACTTGCGCATGCTGCGCTGCTCCTATGTCATCCGTCCGAAGTGCGCTCTCACTTTGACGCCATCTGCGTGAAGTTCAACATGCCCATGCGTCGCGTGGTAAACTTTCCGCATCACCTTGCAGTTTGCGTGCGTTTTGCGCGCTGCCGGGTCAACGGCGCTTGGCCAGCCAGGACTCCGGATCAACAGGCTGGCCCCGCTTTCTTACTTCCAGATAAAGTTCAGGAGATGGCGTCTTTCTGTCCGCCATCCGGCCGATAGGTTCCCCCGCGAGAACCCACTGGCCGGCCTCGGTAAACAACGTTTCCAGCCCCGAAACCACCACCAGCACGTCGCCGCCGACGTCGAGGATGGCCATCTGGCCATAGGTACGGAACGGCCCGGAGAACTGCACACGCGCATCCAGCGGCGCCACCACCGTCGCACCGGCCCGCGCGCTCAGGGTGAGGCCCGCCTGCTTTTCGCCATCGATCGTACGGCCAAAGCGCCGCACCGGAGTTCCGACAACAGGGTTGAGCGGCGCGCCTGGCGAGGGGCTGGCCGCGACCTGGGCTGGCGCCCTGGACGCTGGCGGGGTCGCGGGCCCGGCGGGTGGCTTGGGGCGCGCGCTGAGGGGTGGTTTGAGCGACGGTTTTGGCGGCGCATTTTTCGCCAGAGAACTGAGCAATCCTCGCAGGTCCTCGGCCTCACTGGCGAGCCGCCTGGCGGTCGCGCGGGCGGCTGCTGTCTCCGCATCGAGACTGGCCTGCGCCCTGCGCTTTTCTTCCGCCAGGGCCGAGATTTCCTCCCGTCTCGCATCCAGCGCGCCTGTCGCCGACAGCAGGTAGGCCTGCTGGGCGCGTGTCTTCGCGGCGATGTCGTCGATGGCGGCGAGCCGCTTGCGAAGATCCTCCGCCCGATGGGCCAGGGCGGGGGCAGTATCCGACATCAGGATGGCGGCACGGACGGCCCCGGACACGTCCTCCGGATTGACCGCCAGCGCGGGCGGGCGTCGCGCGCCCAGAGTCATCAGCGCCGCAAGCAGATCCTGCATCGTCTCCTTGTCAGAGGCGAGCGTTGCCGTCGCTGTCTGCTGCTCGTCGGCAAGCAGCATCAGTTTTTCCTCGGCAGCATAGGCGGCCTCTTCGCGTGCCGTTGCGTCGGCAGCGGCGGCGAGCAGGTCTGCGTCGATCGAGGAGACGTCGCGCGACACGGCGGCCGAGGCGGCTTCCAGTTTTTTCGCGCGGGCAAGTGCGGTGTCGCGCGCCGCTTCAGCTTTCCTGAGATCATCCTGCGAAAACGTGCGCGGCGCCGGCCGGGACTGGCCCGCGGCGGGCGTCGCCAGAAGCAGCAGGACAAGGACGAACCGGCGCATCATTCGCGGTGGTAGGGTGATCCGGCCTCAATCGAAAGGGCCCGATAGATCTGCTCAGCGATCATCACGCGAACGAGCTTGTGTGGCCACGTCTGCACGCCGAAACAGATCGTGTGACGGGCGGCGGCTGAGATGGCGGGCGATGTGCCATCCGCGCCACCGATGACGAAGCTTGCCGCGTCCTCGCCGGCATCCCGCCAGCGTGCAAGGCGCTTCGACAGATCCTGTGAGGTCCACGCTTCGCCGCGTTCGTCCAACCGGAGCAGGATGCCCTGGCCGTGTCGCGCGAGCAGGCGCTGGCCTTCGTCATCCTTGGTGGAAGCGTTGAGTTCGACCTCCTCGACGCCGCGATATCCGAGCTGCTTCCCGGTCTTCTGGGCGCGCGCGAGATAGTCATCGACCAGTTCGCGTTCCGGACCGTCCTTCATGCGGCCAACGCAGAGGATGCGGATACGCAAGCCGGGTCAGCGTTTAGTTGGGCGCGCGCGCGGTGTGAGTCGCGTCCGGACCCCAGATGCGCTCGAGATTGTAGAACTCGCGAACTTCGGGACGGAAGATGTGAACGATGACATCGCCGGCATCGATCAGCACCCAGTCGGCATTGGGGAGGCCTTCGATGCGGACCTGCGAGGCGCCCGCTTCCTTGAGTTTGCGCGCGACGTGATCCGCCAGCGCCGAAACGTGCCGCGCCGAACGGCCGGACGCCACGATCATGGCGTCAGCCATGGGCGATTTCCCGCTGAGCGGAATGTTGAGGATGTTCTCGGCCTTGTCGTCATCGAGCTGCTGAACAACCAGCAGCGCAAGTTCGAGGGGGTCGGGCGGGGTCGGCGCAAGGGCGACTTCGCTGGGCTTGTCTGCGACCGGTTTGGGCTTGGCCTTGTTGGTGGGGGCCTTGCTCGTGGTCGCCTTCTTGGCGGCGACCTTCTTGACGGTCTGTGGGCTGCGCGTGGCTGACAGGGGTTTGTCCTTCGGGGTTTTGAACAGTGGCCAGATGCTAGCATGTGGGCCCCGGACTCGCGAGCGGAAAGGGCGTGACCCCGCTGACCGTCATTCGGCGTCTAGCTCAGAAAACGGGTGAACAAGCCTATCTGACTGCAGAAATTCTAAAGCCAATTAATACTACCGACTTAGTCGAGTTATGTGCTTTCATACTTCCCGATGGCGCGTTTTTAACCGCTTAACTGGAGGAAAGGCTGTGACCAAACGCTTTTATACCTACTTGATTCAGTCGAGTAACCATATCCGCCACGGCGTTTCCCTAGCCGCCCTGGTCTTCATGACAGCGCCGGCCTTCGCCCAGCAGCAAATCCCTTCCTCGTCGACGGATGCGATCCAGGCCGGCCCCAGCGCCGAAGAGCAGCAACAGGCCGCGCCGCCGCCGCTCGACAAGGGCGACCGGGTGGTCGTGACGGCTCGGCGCGTCGAGGAGGACGTCCAGGATGTGCCGATCGCGGTGGCAGTGCTGAGCTCGGACTTCCTGTCCGACACGGGAGCGTCCAATGCCGGCCGCCTGAAGGAGTTGGTCCCTTCGCTTCAGTTCTATTCGACCAACCCCCGCAACTCGGCCATCAATATCCGTGGTCTTGGTTCGCCGTTTGGCCTGACCAATGACGGGATAGAGCAGGGTGTCGGCCTCTATATCGATGGCGTCTACTACGCGCGGCCAGCCGCCGCGACGCTGGACTTCATCGACGTCGAGCGTGTCGAGGTCCTCCGCGGACCGCAGGGAACCCTGTACGGCAAGAACACCACGGCGGGCGCGATCAACGTCACAACCAAGGCGCCGGAGTTCACGCCCTCGACCGATGTCGAACTGACCTACGGCAATATCGGGTACCTCCAGGCCAAGGCCACAACGACCGGCCCGCTGACTGACAATATCGCCTACCGGCTGTCCTTCTCGGGAACGCAGCGCGACGGCGTTCTCTACGACGTGCGCAAGCAGGACGACCTGAACGACCAGAACAATCTCGGCTTCCGGGCGCAGCTGCTGTGGCACGTCGCGGACGATCTCACGGTGCGGCTGGCGGCCGATAACACCGCGCAGCGGCCGGAAGGTTACGCTTCGATCTTCGCAGGCGTTGTTCCGACTCAGCGCCCGTTGAACCGGCAATACGCCGCGCAGGCGGCGTTCTTCAACTACGCTCCGCCGAGCACGACTGCCTTCGACCGGCTCTCCGATCTCGATTCGCCGCACCGCTCCATCCAGGATCTTGGTGGCGCATCTGTGACTGTGGATTGGGATGTTGGTCCGGGTACCCTGACCTCGATCACCGGCTGGCGCTACTGGAACTGGTATCCTTCAAACGACCGCGACTTCCTCGGCCTGCCGATCACGACAATTTCGGCCAACCCGTCGAAGCAGTACCAGTGGCAGCAAGAGCTCCGTTACGCGGGCGATTTCGGCGACGATATCGACTACGTCGTCGGCGCTTTCTGGTTCAACCAGGTGACCAAGACGTTGGGCCGCCAGGAACAAGGCTCAGCTGCTTGGCGGTTCCTGCTCAACCCGAACGCTGCAGCTGCGACGCCGGGTCTTCTCGATGGCTACGGCCAGAAGACTGACATCCTCTCGGATCACACCAGCGCGGCCTTGTTCGGCAACGTGAACTGGAAGGTGACTGACCAACTGACGATCTCGCCCGGCTTGCGCGTCAACTATGACGAAAAGAACGGGCACTACATCGCCGCGGTTTATGGCGGTCTCGATACCTCTGGGACGGACGCCACCTCGGTGGCGCTGCGAGCGCTTCAGCGCAGCGTGCTGTCGCCGCAGAACTACGAGTCATCCGGCAGCGACGACAACGTCTCGGGCCAGCTGACCGTGTCGTACGACTTTGCGGACAACGTCCACGCCTATGCGACCTACTCGACGGCCTTCAAGACTTTCGGCCTGAACAACAACGGCGTGCCGCTGGATTCGGCCGGTAACGTCGCAGTTCAGCTGGCGACGGTGAAACCTGAGGACGAAAAGCACATCGAGATCGGCATCAAGAACAACCCGCTGCCGGGCGTCACCGCCAACCTTGCCGCCTTCCAGACAACGATCGATGACTATCAGGTCAACGTCGTGAACGGTCAGGTCGGCGTTCTGCGCGGCTATCTCGCGAACGCAGAGCAGGTGATTGTTAAAGGCGTCGAGTTCGACGGCGCGGCCCAGCTCGGCAACAATTTCTCGATCTACACAAATCTGGCCTGGACCGATGGCAAGTTCGAGAAATTCACTAGCGCGCCTCCCGCACTTGAAAACTCCGGTGGCGCGGTCCAGGTGGTGGACGCCTCGGGCACGCGCCTTCCGGGTCTTTCGGAATGGGCCGGCTCTCTGGGCGGCGAGTACAAGCTTGCGGGTGAGTTCAGCAAACGGGCCGGCGAGTATTTCGCCGCGGTCGATGCGAGCTTCCGTAGTGACTTCTCGTCCAGTCCGACAGAGTCGCGCTATCTCAACATTGACGGCTACACCCTGCTCAATGCGCGCTTTGGTTTCCGCGGCGATGATGGGTGGGACCTGTATGCTTGGGGGCGCAACCTTCTCGACGAGGAGTGCTTCGAGATCCTGTCGGCGGGTGGGTCCAGCTCCGGCTACTACGCTGGCCTGCCCGGGGATCCACGCACCTATGGCGTTGCGCTGAAAGGCTCGTTCTGATGATCGAGATTCCGCGCGCCCGGACCTGTTTGCAGGAGAGGCGCAGCGGATAGAGGGGCGGGCTGCTTTGGCGCTGCCTGCCGATCCCGGCCCCCGTCCGGAATGGGATTCTTGATAGCTCGCCCGCGCCACGTCCTCCTGCGGCCCGCCCCTCGCCTGATTTTCAGATGCCCAGTCATCCGGCTCAAAGACAGAAGACAGGAAGACAGTGATTTATCGAGAGGTGAGTCTCTTCCAGGGCCATGATGGCCAGTGGCGCTGGTACGACCCAGCGTCTAGCGCGCGCTCACAGCACGAATTGCTCACGCTCGAGACTGCGCAGCGCGACGTTGATCGCCAGCTCGCCGGATCGACCAATGTGTTGCAGAGCTATCAGCGACGCGTCAATTTCAGGGCCGCCTTCCGCGGTTGAACAGGCGGCGGAGTATCAAGGCTTTGCGGCTGACGCGGGCGGCCGGTCATAATTGATCGTCTCGAGCGTCACGGGCTCGCCGCATTCCGAACAGGTGACAACCGGAGTGAATGCGTGGCCGCAAGGCGTGTGGCGACGGCCGGTGGGTCGGGTCGGTTTCGGCAACTGCGTCTCAGACCAATGCGACAGCACCATCAGCACAGGCTGCAGCGCGCGCCCGCGGGGCGTCAGGCGATACTCGTAGCGCGGCGGACGGGCTTCGTACTGCTCGCGCTCCATCACGCCATGATCGACCAGGCGCGCCAGGCGCTCGGCAACCACCGCGCGTGAGGCGCGTGTCGAGCGCTGAAACTCTTCAAAACGGGTGGAGCCGCGCAAGGCATCGCGGATGATCAGCATCGTCCACGCATCTCCGATTACCGACATGGCCTGCGCGATCGGGCAGGGAATGGTGTCGATCTCGCTCCAGCGCACGGCAACCTCCTCAAGTTGGCTCCCGAAATCGTGCGAACGGTGTTGCCGCAGCGCAATTGACCGCGCCCGAGAAGCAGGAGACGGTTAGTTCAGAAAATGAACTTACACCGGTCGGGGAGG
>Ga0114980_10003560_pt1 | contig 10624 bp, 6 predicted proteins | sample S_140806_EF_Meta_FD_87018 | JGI IMG/M metagenome (GOLD analysis project Ga0114980, IMG submission 87018) | Freshwater microbial communities from Lake Simoncouche, Canada to study carbon cycling - S_140806_EF_MetaG | ecosystem: Environmental > Aquatic > Freshwater > Lake | place: Lake... | reverse complement strand
TTCATGTAGCGAATAAACGAAAAGGAGACATTGTAGATACCTCAAAAGGTCCAGATTTTTCAATTGTCAATCCTCGAAGAATGACTACCGAGCAACAAAATAATTTATGCCAGCGATGTCATCTGCAAGGCATCACAACATTAAATGACGATAAAACATTTGTTGATTTTAAGCCTTCACAGGATTTAAAAAATACCATGAACACGTTTATGCCAATTTATGAAGGCAATGAACAAAACATGATTATGGCAAGCCATGTGGAGCGAATGAAGATGAGTAATTGCTACATTAATTCTGGCAAAATGAGTTGTATCAGTTGCCACAATCCCCATGTCAGCGTGAAGTTTACAAAAAATGAAGTTTATATTAATGCTTGTAAATCATGTCATCCATCTAATAAATTATGCAAGCCTGACAACAAGCAAACGACAACCGAAAACTGTATAGCCTGCCACATGCCAAAAAATGGAAGCATCGATATTCCTCATGTTGCGGTTACCGATCATTACATCAGAATTCCGAATAAAAAAATAACGGCTTCTAATAAAAATGCAATTTCAAAATTTGTTCAATTAAAATGTTACAACAATGATCGCCCTGAAAATAAAATCAGAGCCAGGGCCTTCTTAGAATTTTATGAAAGATACACTCCTAGTCAAGCATTTTTAGACAGCACATTTTATTATTTAGATAAATCGGGTGTTGATATTGAAAATGATTTTGATAAAGATTTAATTCGGGCATATTATTTAAAAGAAAACTATCAAAAAATCATTTCTCTTTCAAATAAAAAATCGCCAACAAACATTAAGGACGCTTGGACCAACTATCGCATTGGAGAAGCCTTTTATGCAACCGAAGATTATACGAAAGCGATTATGTATTTTAAAGAAGCTTGTAAACTCAAGCCCTTCGTTTTAGATTTTCAAAATAAACTTGCCACTGCCTATGTTGCCCAAAATAATTTGGTGGAGGCAAAAAAAGTGTGTCAGTTGATTATCCAAGAGCATCCTCGTTATGGTTTGGCAAATTTCAATTTGGGTTATATTGCCATGCAAGAAAACAATTTGCCATTGGCAAAATATTATTTCGAAAAATCATTGCAAATTGATCCGGATCATGTTCAAACACTTGTTAATTTAGCGGTGGTCTATTACCAAACCAATCAAAAAAAATATATCAAACCCTTGCTTTATCGCGCCTTGAAAATAGAGCCTGCGAATGAAAAAATCAAAGCAATGATTGCCGATTTGAAATAAAAAAAATACACATCAGCTTACAATTAATAAAATTTCTGTTTTAAAACAGCGAATGAATTGGTTTTTTTATTTACTTTAGTATTTAAATAAAACAAAAACATATGACACAATCATTTAATGAAATGAAAGACATGGCGCTTGCCAAATTAGAAAATAAATGGGGCAATGCTGCTTTGGTTGTTTTAATTGCCATGATTATCACAGGTGCAACCAATTTTATTCCTGGAGCTAGCCTAATTATCGGAGGTCCTATATCCTTAGGGATGGCAATTTATTTTTTACGAATATCGAGAGATGAATCGGTAGAAATTAATAATTTATTTGATGGTTTCAAACAATTTGGAAATGCATTGGGTGCTTATTTATTAATGCTGTTAATTATCATTTTGGGCTTTATCCTATTAATTGTTCCAGGTATTATTGCTGCTTTAGCACTATCTCAAACATTTAATATTATGCACGACGAACCTAATTTAGGGCCTATTGAAGCTATGAAAAAAAGCCATGAAATGATGAAAGGTCATCGGGGTGATTATTTCTTATTGAATTTAAGTTTTATTGGTTGGGCACTACTTTGTATTTTGACAATCGGTATAGGATTTCTATTTTTAGCTCCCTATGCCTCAGTAACGAACGCGATTTTTTATAATAATTTAGTTGATTATCATAACAAAGACATTAAAGAATTAGGCAGTCATTTAGAAGAGTTAGAATATTAACTTAAAAAATCCGTTCAAAATTTCTAACCAGTTGTAACATGGATATTTTCGTTATTCTCTTTATGTTCTCAGAAAGTTAAAATGATATCATTAAGTGCTAACATGGCTATTTATGCAAATTGTAAATCTGCTTTGTTGTTAGAACTAAATATTCTTCGGAACATCTTGCTTAGCTGAAGCTAATTTCCTAATAATAAATTGGCTATAGTAAAACTTAATATTGGGCAAAATGAAAATAAATTAATTTTGTTTAAAATAATTATTTATGCGCTACATATTATTTGTCTTCAGTATGATTTGTCTATTATCTTGTACAAGAAATACGATCGTTATTCAAAATCCTGAACAGGGTGAATCGGATGCACGAACGTCTAAAATTCAACTCATACATGCAGCTCCTGGTACAGCTGGTATTAAACTTTGGCAAAATAATGCCACAGAACTATCGGTAGGGCGGTATTACAAAAGCTTCACTCAATATTTTCCGATTCAATCGGGCAGCACACAATTTGACTTAAAACGTTCTTCTACCAATATGTTGTTAAATTCATTCCCGGCTGTTATTAAAGAAGGTTCATTGTACTCATTATTTGTTTGTGATTCACCATCTCGATTAACGCCAGTGTTAATTTATGATAATCCATTGCCAACAAAATCAGATTTAGCACAAATTCGTTTTGTAAATATTCTTTCATCTGGAGAATCATTGGATTGTAGCATCAAGCAAAATCCCTTGTTTAATGGGATCGCTTATAAAAGTGCAAGTGAATATATGTATACGAGTCCGGGTGTTGTAACAGCTACAGTGAAAATATCTGCCAGTGGAAAAACATTATTGTCTGACATAATTTATTCTTTAGATGCCGGAAAAAACTACACCATTTTTGTAAATGGATTTTCTTATTTAACCGGCGCCTCAGGACCAGATGCGCTTATCATGACAAATTTATAGGTCTATTTTTTATACCGCATGCCAATGTAAAAATTTCGACCCATGGTTGGTCCCCAAATGAGTGAGCCATCAAAGTATTGGCCAAAAGGATTATTTCCCTCAATAATGGATATATGTTGCATATAGTTCAATAAATTTTCACCACCTGCATACACTTCCAATCCTCTTTTTAGTACTTTATTAAGATGTGCATTCATGGTGATATAAGCTGGCGATGTAGTAGCAAACTGTAAATCTATTGGATTGTTTTTAGTGCTAGGAATTCGCTTTGGTCCAATGTATTGTAAAGTATAATCGAACGACCATTTATTTTTTGTAGTATATGACAAATTAATAAATGCACGGTGTTTTGCATTCAATGGTTTTTGCATCAACTTATTTTCGTAGGTGACTTGCACATCATGTAAACGATAAGCAATGCGTACATCCATTTTGCGAATGGGTTCATAATCCAATTGAATTTGAAAGCTATTGGCAAACGATTTTTGGGTTGAATTATAAAATTTAATAAAACTAGATTCTTCCCAATCAACCACCACCTGATTTATAAAACGGGTATAATAATAATCGGCGCTAATGCTTCCTGGCCGGTAATTGAGCTTAAACTTATACGTTGCATTTACGCCACCATTCCAAGCTTTTTCATTTTGTAAACCATACACCCCATTGCTTTGTGAAGGCATCAGCAAGACGGTTCTGTTGGTTGAAAACAAGCCCAAATTTTCGGAGAAAACAGTAGCCGTTCTGTAGGCTTTCCCAACGGATGCTCTAAACGATAATTGGTCGATCGGTGCATACCGAATATGAAATCGAGGGGTAAAATAAACGCCATATAAATTATGATAATCTGTACGAACGCCTAAAACGGCATTTACTTTTTTCGAAAAGGTGTGAGCATATTCTGTAAAAATACCGGTAGTCATTTCTTGATTTTGATAAATGTTTTGCAATACATTTTCTTTTCTATCAATGAAATTAAAAGTGCCCCCCATTTTAAAAATGTGGTTGGTATTTCTTACAATGGATTGAAAAATATAATTGGCATAAACCGAATTTTCATTGGCATCATATTGTTTTCTCCCAAATTGCATATTTTGCGTGTGGTTCGAAAAGGCGATTTGCAAGCCCATACTTTTCCATGGTTTGTGTTCATATACCTTCCCAATTTTTGACCATGCATCCAAGCGATTGGTATTTAATTTCATGCCCCAATAATTACTGGTTTGAGGATTTTCATTTTCAGTAAAATGAGTGGAGCCACCCCAATTATTGAAGTAGTTATATTTGACGCCTAGTTGCAACTCACGGCCTTTTTTACCAAAAAGCATCCAACGATTAGAACCAATAAAGGAATTGCCCATGGGTTGGTCGATGAAGTGATCATGGTTTTGATCTACTTTGAGCCATTGCGTTTTTCCATGCAAAAAGAAATTGGTATATACTTTTTCTGCTGGCTCAAAACGAAAATATGCATTGGCTTCTGTACGGCCTTGATTGCTCTGATATACATTGTAAAACTGTTTGTCCTCTTCCATTGGTTTACGCAATTCAATATTTATTTGTCCTGCCAAACCTTCAAAACCATTCACTACACTGCCTGTTCCTTTACTCAATTGCATGCCTTCTATCCATTGCCCTGGTGTAAAAGTCAATCCTGTAATTGCAGCTAAACCCCTTACTTCAGGAATGTTTTCGCGGGTGATTAATGTATTGGGTCCCGACAATCCTAATAATTGAACTTGCTTATAGCCGGTCACGGCATCGGTAAAAGCAATATCAACACTTGGAGTAGTTTCAAAACTTTCACTCAAATTGCAACAAGCCGCTTTTAATAATTCTTTACTTCCAATGAGCTCCATTTTTTGAGAAGTGAGCATCGTAATTTCAGTAGGGGGTCTTCGTTTAGAAATAATCACCCCTTTGTTTTTTACCATGTAAGGAAAAACAATTTTCAAATCCTTTTTGAAGTCAGTGAGCTGAATGGTGTCGTTTCCAATGCGATCATTTATGACCACAATTTGTTTGGCTGTTTCAGGAATTACTAATTCAAATTTTCCTTCTTTATCCGTAAACGTAAATACTTTTTTAGAATATAGAATTTTAATCCCTGTCATTGGAATTTCAGTCTGGTTCATTTTTTTCTCAAATACACTTCCTTGAATTTTTACTTCATTTTGTTGCGCAAAAATTGAAGTAAAAGGAAATAATAAGAAAGTAAAAAAGAAGCAAACGCAAACTAATGACGACTTAGTCGTGTAAGCAAGCATTGGTTCTGTAGGCGCAACAACTGGGTAATTTTTTATATTTTTTTTCGTTGCCTGTGTGCAATCTCGTATCGTGACCAATGTTTGCAACGGCCAAAGAAATATTTTCTAAAGAGGTTTTATCCGCATTGTAAATTACGGTGAGTAAATCTTTTTCTTTGTCCCACGATGCCGATTTTACTCCTTTAATAAATGCAGCGTCTTCGATTCGCTCTTTGCATTCCTTACAATTCCCTTGTACCGAAATGGTATCTGTAATAATTTTTGATTGTGCTTTTATTTGATTGGTTGCCAAAGCGAAAAGCAACATAAATGTTATTTTGATGAATGTATGTTTCATTGTATATTTTTTTAATAATTAATCATGCCAACTTCCCTTTCTTAATGAAATGGATATCAGGGGTAGGCAGTTAACTGTAAAATATCAATGAATGTACTTTTTTGTAAATGGGAATAAGAAATAAATCATCCGGAGGTCGAGGAATAGATGATTTAAAAAAAATATTTTTTGCTTGTTGAAATTGAATGGATGTTGTAATTTCCAATGGCTTGACAGCCATCATTGCAAAGCTTGTAAAATCAAATGCAAATTTTGAAGCTATTTGTTCGTCAGAGATTTTGACTGTTTTCACTTCATCTTTACAGCAATCGTCTTTACTTGTTTTTTTAATTTCTTTTGCATCATCACAACAACAATTTGCTTTTTCAAATAAATTCAGCGAAGCCAAATTCCCACTGCAATAATGCAATGTAACTACCAATCCCAAAGAGAAGAAAAGATAGATGCTTAAAAACGATATGGATAAAAAACGTTTCACTGAAGTACAAAAATAGGCAATCTATTTTAAAGTGAAGCCAATAAAAAAACCTCTTTATTAAAAAAATAAAGAGGTTTTTGATAAATTTAATCAGAACCCTCCTTTGGAGGGCAGGGAGGCATTTAAATATCCAATGTGCTTAACACATCATTCATGTTTCTTACTGCATCAGCCGATTTATTGAAAGCCGCTTGCTCTGCTTCGTTTAATTTGTAATCAACGATTGATTCCCAACCATTGCGACCAACGATTACTGGAACGCCCATGCAAATGTCGCTTTGTCCATATTCGCCTTCTAACAATACGCTACAAGGAATAATACGGCGTTCATTGCGCAAAATGCTTTCCACTAAAAATGCGCCAGCAGCTCCTGGTGCATACCATGCACTTGTTCCTAATAAACCAGTTAAAGTAGCACCACCAACCATGGTGTCTGCAGCCACTTTAGCCAAAGTTTCTTCAGAAGCAAAGTTTGAAACCGGCATACCCATATAAGTCGCTAAACGCGTTAACGGAATCATGGTTGTATCGCCATGGCCTCCGATAACCGATGCATTTAAATCGTTTGGAGAACAGTTTAAGGCATTTGCCAAATTGTAACGGTAACGAGCACTGTCTAAAGCGCCCCCCATTCCAATAATTCGGTGTTTAGGTAAACCAGTAGCTTTCAATGCCAAATAAGTCATTGTGTCCATTGGATTAGAAATCACAATAATAATGGCATTTGGGCTATGTTCTAATATATTTTTAGCAACTGTTTTTACAATTCCTGCATTGATGCCAATCAACTCTTCACGAGTCATACCTGGTTTACGAGGAATGCCTGAAGTGATCACACATACGTCGGTTCCAGCAGTTTTGCTGTAGTCGTTTGTGCTACCCGTTATTTTTGTATCAAAACCTTCTAAATGAGCGGTTTGCATTAAGTCCATAGCTTTTCCTTCTGCAAAACCTTCTTTAATATCAACGATTACTAATTCGTCGCACAATTGTTTACGAGCGATATTGTCTGCACATGTTGCGCCCACTGCACCTGCACCTACTACTGTTACTTTCATAATTTTGTTTATAAATTTAAGTGTTTAATAAAATGTGCTGCAAAGATAGGAAGTAGATTTTAGATTTAAGTTGCAAATAGATGATTTTATACAGGTTATTTGAGGTTGGGGAAATAAAAAGGGTTGCCAACAGATGAACCTTAAAATGAGCAATGCATTTTAGAATTCATCGAAAAGGCTCTTAAATATGTAGTAAATAGTTGGATATTAGGAGATTGGCCTATAAATTTGATAAAATTTTGAGCTGTGAAATTAAAATAAATGTTGATAGCTCTGCCTTATAATGTGCGACTTTAATCAACAGGAAATGGTATTTACATCATTAAAAATGACTTATAATATATCATATCTGACATTGCAATTTCAAATAATAAACATCAATTTTGTAAATTCTAAAAAAAATAATAATGAAAAATAAAATTTTAATGCTAATTGCTTTTGCAACATTAGGATTGACTTTTGCTAGCTTGGCGCAAGTGCCAAATTACGTACCCACCAATGGTTTGGTTGGCTATTGGCCATTTAATGGTAATGCCAACGATGAGAGTGGGAATGGAAATAATGGAACGGTGAATGGAGCGACTTTAACAACAGATAGATTTGGTATAGCGAATAAAGCTTATAGTACTGGAAATAATATGAACATTTTGAAACAACAGTTCGCTTCTAATTTCAATAATTTGACAATATCTTGTTGGTTTTCTACTTCTAATAATATTTTAACACAAAGAATAATTGTTCATGATTGGGTTGCAAATGGCGGAACTTTTTCATCTGCAATTGTAAACAATAACTTTGGATTCATTACAAGGGATAATGTTAATAATTACTCAAGTGTTCATGATAATAGCCAAATAAATAACAATACATGGTATAATTATACACTGACTGTCAACAATACAAAATCTTATTTATACAGAAATGCTATTTTAATTGATAGCTCAAATTCTATACAACTTAAGCATTGTACGTTTGACTTATACTTTGGTGGAGATAATACTTGGCCATTTTATGGTAAAATTGACGACATTGGTATTTGGAATCGAGCATTAACACAACAAGAAATAACGGGATTGTATTTAAGCAGTCAGCCTTGTCCAAACATTGCAACAATACAAGGTCCAAACAATGTAAGTATTGGTAATACCATCACGTTGACAGACTCTACTGCTAATGGAACCTGGAGTTCATCGAACACTACCGTTGCTACTATTAATCCAAGTGGTGTTGTAACAGGTCATACAGTTGGCACAACAATTATTTCTTACATCGCAACAACATCATGCGGACTAGATACGGCAACTTATGCAATAACAGTGAATGCAAATCCTTGTTTACCTAATTACATTCCAACTAATGGTTTGGTAGGTTATTGGCCATTCTGCGGTAATGCCAACGATGAAAGTGGGAATGGGAATAACGGCAGTATCAATGGAGGATCATATATTAATGATCGAAATGGTTTGTTAAATAGTGCTATTGAGCTAGCTAATATTGGGGATAATTCAATGGTAGGCAATGTGGCACCTCCTTTTAATAATTTTGGTCTCAGTGTATCAGTTTGGTTAAGACTGCCTAATCAATACAATTATAGTTCATTAGCGGTTATCAAAAATGGAGTGCCATATAGCAATGGTTTTGATATTGCAATTGACCAAAATAATCAAGCATATGGTGCAAACAACTATTTGGTAGTTTTCCTTGTCGGTAATGGTACAGCTGTTACTTTTATTTCTAACCAATCAGAATTAGGTCAGTGGGCACATCTTGTTTCAACTTATGATGGTAATTCAATAAAAATATATTTGAATGGTATTTTAAAAGCTACACAGCCTTTTAATATGAGTTTAAACTGCCCTGATAATGATCTGATTTTTGGACAATGGGATAATCCGACAACACCTTCAGTTACAAATAGAAATCTTGACGACATCGGGATTTGGAATCGTGCCCTTACCCAACAAGAAGTGACTGCATTATATACATCGACACCTACACCAACTTGTACTTTCTCAAGCAATCACTTTGCGCAAGATACAATTGCTGCATGTGGTTCAAGTTATACTTTGTCTGCAGGTACAGGCTATAGTAATTACAATTGGAGTACAGGAGATACCTCATCATCTATTGTAGTTAATAATTCAGGTTGGTATGTCTGTACCGTAAGCAATAGTGCGGGTTGCACTGCTAGTGATAGTGTTTATGTTAGTTTGGTAAATGCAAACATTTTACAGAATGATACCAGTATATGTGCAGGAAACACCTTGCAATTGGCTGTTTCAAATACAACGACTACTTCTTCTAGCAATAATGCTTTGCCATCTAATCTTCAACAGGGTTTAGTAGGTTATTGGCCATTTGATGGAAATGCCAATGACGAGAGTGGCAATGGGAATCATGGGACAGTCAATGGAGCAACTTTAATTACAGACCGTTTTGGAAACTCTAATCAAGCATATAGTTTTGATGGCATGAGCAGAGTTACTGCTTCTGATCAAGCATTGCCAATTGCTTCTGAATCCAGAACTGTAGTCTTTTGGATGAATAACCATATGAGTAATCATGCTTATGCATTACCATTTCAGTATGGATCTCATTCTCCGACAAATTCATTGTGGTTTAATCATATGCAAAATGATCCATTAGGTAGGCCCGTTGGATCAATGTTAGTAGATTTTTATAATATAGGAATGCTTACTAATGCTATTGTGCCTTTTAATCAATGGGTACAAGTTGGTATAACTTATAATTCAACAAGTCAAGAATTAAAATTCTATTTAAATGGTCAAAATACAGATAATACAACTATTCAAATGAATACTATTTCTAATGTATTATCTATAGGCTCAGCCTCAAGTAATTTTGATGATGCATTTTTAGGTGAAATTGATGACTTCGCTGTTTGGAATCGGGCTCTTACTTCTCAAGAAATTTCACAACTTTATAATGCAGGCAACCAAACTACTACCTATACTTGGTCTACCGGAGACACTACTGCAACCATCAATGTATCCCCAACCCAAACCACCACTTATTATTGTACGGTGAGTAATGGAATTTCAAGTTGCACAGATAGTGTTACAGTAACCGTAAATCCATTGCCAACAAATCTTTTTGCGCAAGATACAATTGCGGCATGTGGTTCAAGTTATACTTTATCTGCTGGAGCAGGCTATAGTAATTACAATTGGAATACTAGTGCTACTACTTCATCTATTACGGTTACTAATTCAGGTTGGTATCAATGTACTGTAAGCAATAGTGCAGGTTGCACTACTAGTGATAGTGTTTATGTAAGTATAGTAAATGCAAGCATTTTGCAGAATGATACCAGTATATGTGCAGGAAATACGCTGCAACTGGCTGTTTCAAATACAACGACTACTTCTTCTAGCAATAATGCTTTACCATCTAATCTTCAACAGGGTTTAGTAGGTTATTGGCCATTCAATGGCAATGCCAATGATGCAAGTGGCAATGGGAATCATGGAACGGTAAATGGAGCTACTTTAACAACAGACCGTTATGGAAACTCTAATCAAGCATATAGTTTT
>Ga0114980_10003555_pt1 | contig 10629 bp, 16 predicted proteins | sample S_140806_EF_Meta_FD_87018 | JGI IMG/M metagenome (GOLD analysis project Ga0114980, IMG submission 87018) | Freshwater microbial communities from Lake Simoncouche, Canada to study carbon cycling - S_140806_EF_MetaG | ecosystem: Environmental > Aquatic > Freshwater > Lake | place: Lake... | reverse complement strand
GTACATCTTCTAAAAAATTACAAGATGCTATCTCTAAATTTCACGGAGCTCAACTTGACTTACAACAATTACAAACAGCAATGTTAGACGCGCGAGATCGTTTCTTAGCAATTCCTAAAGGTGATCCTGAACGTGAACCAATTGCTGAAGAACTAAAAGCATTAGGTAAAAAGAAAGAAGCAGCAGCAAAAAATGTTGCTGAAACTGAACGTGCTCTTCAATCTGCTCTTGACAAAGAAGATGTTGAAGATATTGACGTAGACATACTATAACTAAACTATTAATAAACATGCAACATTTCCACACATTTGATCATTACATTAAAGAAGTCTTAAACGAAGGCATAAGACTTGATAAAAACGAAAAGATTATAGATAAAATGACAATTGATGATTTTGGTGATAAATGGGAACTTAATGTTGTTGAAATGGACAATGAATTAGATCCTAATTCACCCAATCTTGGCAAAGAAGTCTATATTACTCTTACCGGAAAATATGCAAGAGATACTACATCAGATTCTCTCATGATTCCAAAACCGCAATGGGAAGAATTCAAAAAACTAATTAACAAAATATGAAAAACCTACACACATTCGAAGAGTTCTTAAATGAAGCGGTAAACAATTATAAAGTTTCGGATTTTCCTATAGGCGCCAAAGTCACAATTCTTAATTCAATAGGTCTAGACGAAATTTGGTTAGTAGTTAGACCGATCCGAACTGGAGGAGAGAAAATCGTTATGGCTCCTTTTAATCGAATAGCCAAAGATCGTTATATTAGTATGGCAATCGAATTCGATCTGAATTGGTTAAATGTAAACGTAAATAAAATAGAGAAATAAATGAAAAACCTACACACATTTGAAGAGTTCTTAAATGAAAGTATACTCGGTACTAAAGGGAGATTATGTATTCAATTACCTAAAGATGTTGAAAATGAAGATGATATGATAGCATTTTTAAAGAAAAACTACCCAGATCATGTTTATCATCCTACAATTGGTGGTGAATGTATTGTAGGGATGCTAATTAAAAAAGGTGATCCTACATTAGATAGAAGAAATGAACCTATGTGTGTCTATTTCAATACAAATTATAATGAAATGTATTTAGGCGCATTTCCTATTTAAAAATCAAAACAAATATGAAAAACATACATACATTTGAAGAGTTCTTAAATGAACAAGAAGAAATGCTTAATGAGGATAGCTCAATGGCACTTATGGTAATACTGCAAGCTGCTGTAGTTCAAGGACTACTCATAGGTCAAATGGCTGCTGCTGGTGGTGGAGATGGTTTCCATCCTATTGATGATCTAAAAGCATGGTGGGCAAAACGTAAAAAAGATAAGGCTGTACAAAGTATTGTTGACAAATTAAAAGATGATCCAGATGTTATTGCATTTTTAAATTTATCAAATTCAGCACAGCGAGGAAAATGGTACAAGCTTATTGAACCAAAACTTAATGATGAAGAAAAGCAATACTTAAAAAGCATCTCAAGAACACCGTTTATGAATGAGGAAGTTAACGAAGATAGTGCTGGAACTTTTGAATTAAAAATGGATTGGGCCGGAAAAGATATTCATGGAAAGAAAGTTACTCTTAAAAAAGGAACTAAATTGAAACATGAAAGATCTGGAGGTTTCGGACAAGATTATATGAAATCTGGATCTATCACGATTAATGGCGATGATATAGATCAAACATATTTGAGCGCACCTTATTAAATCATCTAGTAAATAATATGAAACATATTCTTACATATGAATCTTTCTTAAATGAAACTATCAGATCTGATGAAGCTCATCGAGAAGAGGGTTCTATACAGACAGTTATTGACGGAAAGCGAGATTTAGGATACATAACTATCATTGGTGCTACTATACCCGAGAGTGTAATTTGGGATATGATTAAAAAGGGTGGCTTAAAAACGATCAAGCTTCCGGAGAATAAACATAAAGCTTATATCTTTTTTCGCCCTGGCGCTGAAAGAAAAGCAAAAGAGTTGGCAGATATAGCTAATAAATATGGTGGATATTTGTCATATGAAGCCACTAAAGAAGAAAGTAGAAGAATTGGTGAATTACTTGGCTATGATAAACAAGACATTGACTGGTACATAAATAAAAACTACAAATAATATGAAGCATATTAAATTATATGAAGAGTTCGTAAACGAGAGCCGCAAGACTTTTAAAGGACGTTTAGTTAGTGACCTTTACCGAGAAGTTAAGGGTAGAACTGATGTTGTTGTAATCGCAAAAGGCAAAACATACAATCTTAATGATGTTGAAGAGTTGAATCGTTTTCTAGACGATGATATGATAAATTTAGACGATGAAAATGGTATGACAAAAAGAATATCCATAAGTTCAATAGACTCTATAGAAAAATAAATAGTATAACATGAAACATATTAAATTATACGAAGAGTTTGTAAACGAACCAATTAATGAATCTGCTGGTGATTGGATAGTTCCACTAATGGCTTTATGGGTTGCAGCTCCTTTACTTGCTGTATCAGCGGCTGGTTTGGCTATGCATGCTATTGGTTCTGATGATTTATATTCTCCGAAAGAAATGTACGATATGTGGAAACGGGATAAAATTGTAAATAAAGTAGTAGCAAGATTAAATGCTGACGAAGAAATTCAAGATTTCTTAAAACTCAAGGATTCTCAACAACGCGGAAAATGGCGTGACCTTGTTGCGTCTAAATTATCTCCAGCAGAAATAAAACATCTAAATAGTATTTCGCGTGATCGCGTTGAAAAAGGTAAAATTTAAAAGATTATGAAACATATACAAACATTTGAAAACTTCTTAGAAGAAGGAAAGAAAAAAGGTCTATGGCCAAATATTGAAGCCAAAAGAAAACGCGGAGAAAAACCAGCTAAACCCGGCGATGAAGATTATCCTGATGAAGAAGCTTGGAAAGCTGCTCAGGAATCTGAATCGGGATTAAGTGGCGCTATACATACTTCATTAGGTCCAAAACAAAGTCGAGTAGTAATTGCTGGTGATTCTGTAGAACAAAACCAGGATAAGATACTCGCGGCTATCAGTAAAATTGATAAAGATGCTAAAGTTGATTTCTTTGCCGCAACGAAAAAAATCGTTGGAGTAATTGCAATTAAGTCTCTATCCGACATTAAAAAAGAATTGGCAAAAATTGACAAATCTATCACAGCTGAACTAAAATCACAATCTTTAAAATAACACATTACATTTATTTTGTTAAAAGGTCTCCGTTTGGAGACCTTTTGTTTGTTAAAACTCTATTCTTATTATGAATATAAATTAAAATATCATACCTATGAGAATAAGTCTTTATGTTGAACACGATGATCTCGATAACTTTTATCGTTGGGTTAATCGTTTATCCCAAGGCCATATAGAAACACCTTCAGTAAATTTCCATCATAAAAAAGAACTTTTTAAAGATCCTTTAGAAATACAATTATTAGCAAACGAATATGCTATGATTACTGATGCACGTGATGAAGCCGCAAAAATCAATGAAATTGCAGGCCCGATAAATATCTCATACTCACCTACAGATATTGATTGGCAACTAAGTACAATACGAAATGTTCTTAAAAATACCGAACGTCATAATCTTACGTCAGAAGTTATTTATACAGCATTATCAACATTAAAAACAATCCCAACAATATCACCTGCTGAAGCTATGATTATAGCTGAAGGTGAATGGGTAAAATAAGCTATGGGATTTCATAAAAGATACGTACCAGATCTAAAAACACTAAAACAACAGTACGAAGATATGTGTTTGGATGATTTTGTTTTTCCATATATTAATGCCGATGCCTTAATTGGTGAACCGGAATCTATGAAATATTTAGGGAACAAGATAAAAGAATACCATGGTGCTAACAACAAGATACAAAACAAATCATTAGAATAACTCTAGTAACCTGGATAATGGATACACTTAACACAAATAGTTAATTCATTAGAAAGCATCTATTTAAAAGAATATGTGGGAAAAACTTAACTTTATAGAAAACAATCCTGATAAGAAAAATATCTTAATCACGATTAGTCAACTCAAAACTCGTGAATATACTTACGGATATGTATATCCATTGGTGGAAATACTCAAAGAGAAATACAATGTTTATTACTTTTACGAAGGCGGCAAAAAAGATTTCATCGAGTTAGGTTTAACTAATGGGTATCGACTAAACAAACAAAAATACGTTCCGTTTAAAGATGCCAACATGAAACGCAAAAAAGAGTTTGAAGGCTCTGATGCTCATAACCAAAAAGCTATGGATGAATCTATTGCTGAGTTCTTTAAAAATGAACCGCGGTTTGCCGACGTCATGATTATAGACAATCATAATTTAATGTTGCCTTTTAATCCGCTAAGTTCTCATCCTAAACTCAAAGAACTTTATAACGATTACTTTGATACGTTTGACGAAACCGAACCTTACGTAATAGAAGAAGTTCAACGAGTTACTAACAAACTTTTTAATATCACATCCAAAGGGTTATCACTATTAGCATTTAGATATTGTTATAAGAACATTATGTTATCTGTCGTTGAACATATTAGTAAACGTGATGATGCATATATTCATCCAATTATAATTGATCCGTCGGCTGCTATACCATTCTTTACACATAAAGGATTAAAACATAAGTTTTGGTATTATGCTGATGATCATAGGCATTTGCGGAATCTTACAAGATTCCCGTTCCCTGAATTACAGCATCTTGTTTATGAACCGCATTGGAAAAAGATTACACCTGATAAGAAAAATTTACTTGCTGAATTTGAAAATGCTGAACCTAAAGTTCCGTTCTTTTTTGCAGGATCACTTCTTAACGATAAAGGGCTACGCCGTTTTATATGGAGAGATTTCTTTAAAGATTATTCATACCCAGGTTCAAAACTCTACTTTAAGGTAAGTTTAATCTACGGAATGGATAAAGATGTATTTGAAAAGTTAAAAGAAGAAGTAGTAGCACATCCAAATTTCTGTGGTGATTTTATGCCAAATGAAGAGTATATAAGATTACTTAAACGTTGTAAAACAGCTTTTATTGCTCGAAATGTATCAGCGAACGGCGGTCTTACATACAGACACATCCAATACTTATACTTTGGCGTTCTTCCACTGTTTGATCACTTATATGATCCTGATTACTTGTGGATTCCCAAAGAGTTTCAAGATAAGCTTACAGCAAATTCATCAGAAAGATTAAAAGAAATTGTTGAGTATTATGATACACACGAAGCTGAACGATTACAAATCTTACGCGAAATGAAAAAACATTTTAAGATAGATGATTGGGTTAGCGACTGGAGAAATATGATTAAAGAAACAACATTATTTAAAGATCACTTATGGAAATAGGAAAATTTTATGTCATTAACCTTGAGCATCGCCATGATAGACGTGATACTGCAGTTAAGCATTTTCAGTCTGCGGGAATTAACAATTATGAATTTGTAAAAGCAATACATTATAAAGATTTCACAGATGAATTTTGTAATGATATGCTTAATCGTAAGTACAAATTTAAAACAACTGATGAGATTTCTAAACGTGGAAATCTTGCATGTGGGATGTCTCACATTAAAGCAATCGAACAAGCATTAGCAGAACTTGGTGAATGCGGTACAAAAGCTATCATTATTTTTGAAGATGACTTTCATATCGTTGACGAAACGTCATTTATGGTTAGACTGACAGAAGGAATACGTAATGCACCTAACGATTGGGAATTCATTTATCTTGGTGGCCCGGGCCGAGAAAGCGTTGATAAAACAACACCTTTCATTCCCGGTCTTGACAAAGCTACATCGGTATGGGCGTCACATGCATATGTGATTAAGAATAATCGAGATTTCTTAATTCGTTTAAAGGAATGTTATAAAGAAGGATATTTTGCTGATAGAGCATTTAGAAAAATAATCCGAGATAACAAAGACTATTCACATCGTTACCTAATTTACAAACCATATCTTGCTATTCAGTGGAGAAGTTATTCCGATATTGACCGCAAGATGTTTGGTCTATCAAATGTTAAAAACAAGTTTGAGAACTAATTATCTTTTTTGTATATAATAACTAAATATTAATCATGAGTAAACATATAGGTTACACATCCGAAAAATTCCGTATTGACAACGGCAGAATTTACAAATACACCAACGATCCTAACCGAGTAGATTTTTTAAAAACTCAAATGAACCATTTGAGTCTCATCGGTCAGAAACATCCTGATGCAGTTCCGTCAAATATTAAATGGGAACAAAATTCCCATTCAGAGGAATGGGGTTACTCGATGGAATATATCGACAATGCAGAAAGATTAAATGATAGTCACTTAACTAAGGTGGTGATTTTAATTGATCACTGTTCAAATTTATATCCTAAAACAGACATACCCAATTTTTATACATACGTAAGTTATCTTGCAAGTGTTATTGAAAAGAGCCGTGATCTATATGATTTCGTTGATTATAAATACTTGATAGAAGAGTACATCAGTAATTTACTTAAAATGGATCATTATTTTGCCGAAGAAACGAGTTCATGTCACGGTGACTTTACGATGGAAAACATTTTGGTAACGGGTAATCGTCTTGTTATGATTGACCCAATACACAAATCTGACCAATGGTCTTCTTGGTTACAGGACGTTGCTAAATTTTATCAAAATGTATACTTTTCTGATGTTCCTAAAACATTACTTTTTACTGAAAAGATTAATCTTATAGCTGCTGGTAAAACCGTACCTGTCTTTAATATGATTCATTTACTAATGATTGCAAATTATATTAGAATGTTTCCTTACATTAAAGATAAACCGGTGATCTTAGCTAAACGATATGCCGAATTTAAAACATTGATAAATACGATATGAAAGCAATAATACTCTGCGGCGGAGCTGCAACAAGATACGGCGGAAATAAAGTGCTGACTGTATTTAAGAAAAAATCACTACTCGAATGGAACATTCAATTTTGTATTGAGAATGGTATTCATAATATCCTCATTACAACAAACGAAAAGTTTCATGCTGATATCGCTCGTGAAATTGAGCGCATAGGTAAAACTGTTGTACAATCTATTGATGAACTTGATATTTCTCTCTCAACGCAGGAAGACGACAAATACGGAACAGCCGCGGCATTATTCCCTTGGGCAAAAACAATTAATGATGACTTTATAGTTATCTTTGGTGATAATTATTATGATGGTAAAATTGATTTCTCACTTGAGGATAAAGATTGTATCGCAACATATAAAACATTTACCAAGAGTAAAGAAAATCTTCGTCTATCATATGTCGAGGATGATAATACCATTATCGAAAAACCTCATCTATATGATGAAGGGTTATTTTTTGTGGGATTCATGATGTTTAAGAAAGATATGATTAAAAAACTAAAGAAACTACAACCTTCTCGTCGTGGTGAATATGAAATTACCGAGTTTTTTAATAGTGGTGATAATCGTGGTATACAACCACTTAATATGCACTGGTTTGATATTACAAGTAGAGAGGAGATCGAATACGTATGATATACAATTTCTATGATTGGGACGACACAATTGTCTTATCACGTCCCGCAATTTACATGTCTTATAGACATGCACTAAAAGAAATCAACGGGTTTTCGTTGTCCTGGAATGATTTTGATAAAATGCTATACGCAAATGCAAACTCATTCATGGCGCAAAACGGCTTTTCTGACCAAGAGATAAAAGACGCAAAGAAACTGAAGAATGAAGTCTATCTCGAATCTTATTGGAAAGATGTTACTCTCTTAAAAACTGAGTTTAAGAAAACTGAAACGCACTTAATAGTTTCCAATACAACGGCTGATGTTATTCATGCATTAATCAAAAAGTTGAGTATTGGTGATCATTTTTCTCATATAATTGGTGCCGATATATACCTTGGAGTAAATCGTAAACCTGCACCGGACTTATATAAGTTTGCTTTCAAGATGATAGAAAAAGAATTTGATATTAATAACGATTGGGTTATTATACATGAAGATAGCCCGTTTGGAATGGATGCAGCAATGAGTTTTTACACTGAATACCAAGACAGAATACATAATTTTAAAATAATCTATACACCCCAAAAATTCACGTAATGAAAAGTACAGGTCTAAGAATCGCAGTTTTTCCGATTGGATCAATCGTTAAATTTAAAAAGGAGCATCTCAAAAGAAGTGATGGTTCCGTTGAGTACTATAAAACGATATGGTCTCTAACTCACAATGCAAATGTTGAACAAGTAATCATTTTACAGAAAAGTGATTGGGACAAATTAACCGATGAAGAAAAAGCAGATGTTGACCCACGCGGTGTTATCTTTGATGTTTATAGTCACTATAGCTTAAAAACGGCCAATCCCAAAGATCGTGAAGATATCAACGAATGGATGAAATATAAAAATCTTCACGACGCACTGGCTGATATGCCAATACCTGATTTTGGTATTGGGTTTCTTGCACAAGGATTTGCAAATGTAAATATTCCGTTATTCTTGCCGAAAAAGAAAACGCCAACTGAAAAGAATATGGTTCTCTCAATGACATTGAGATATTCAGCTCCAATCATTCATTACTTAAATACGACCAAGTTACCATATTTTGTAATCTCTACAGATCCAAGATATGTATCACATAAGATTAAACGCAGAGACGTAGCAAACCGTCCGTTAGAATTTATTTCACAATATAATGAAACTTGTGAATTTACTTCTATCAGTTCATATGATCCTGACGCACCTGAAACACCGTCTAACATTCCTGTTACTTATACAGGAATTGAAAGAATCAATCTTGTTTGTGAATCTGTTGTTCAACCTGATAATGAAAGACCGATTAAATTCGCAATCTCTGCAATGCAGTCATCTTATGGAGAGAACACAACCAAAGATTATCGTTTTGATGAATTAAAGAAATGGGTTCTTGACCAACCTGATTCTTTAGACTATCATATTTACGGGAAATGGATTGAATACTTTACTAAGGACCGTCCGCAGTTTAAAGGATTACTTAGTCATACTGAAATTGATGAAACATTCTCAAAGACAAGATATACATTGGTGATACCTATTCGTGCAAATTGGGTAACAGGAAAATACGTAGAGATGTTACGAGTAGGATGTTTACCATTCTTTCATCCACATTACGATACTCAATTCTCTACCGTTCCTAAAGATCACTTCTTACGAGTTGCATCTCCACAAGATATGTATAAAAAAATACAACAGCTTGAAGAGAATCCAGAAATGCGAATTAAATTGGTAAAAGAATTACAAGTTAAGTTTTTACTTGGTGTTCGTAAAGGTGATTTCTTTGCAAATATACTTAATGGAATGTTAACAAAACACGGTTTACCATACAGCATATCACCTGCATACAGTGATGAATTAAAAAGACAAATCAAAAAAACAACTAAATTATTCTAATGGAAACTAAAGACATTAAGTACGGGGAGATCATTCCTCTTATTGGCGGAATGGCCGTGGGTAACAAGAAAGCGACAGGAAAAGATCCAGACTTTTTAATATCCTATCCAGCGTTTCGCGGAAACGATCAGCATGCAATTGATTATTTTAAGAACACTCCATACATAGTTCTTGACCCAGAAACAAATAACATTCCCGTTAAGGAATCTGTAGAAGGGGAAGAAATTAAGGAAGGTGAAGTTCCAATGGTTAACTTTGAGAATATAGGATTTGTATCAGCTACATGTCCATGCTCGGGTTTATCAATGATGAATACATCCAAGAAAGCTGATTCGGCTTCTGCCCGTGGTTCCGATGCTCAGCAAAATCAGTGGATGTATAAGTCTGCAGAATACGTTCTTGAACACGTAAAACCTAAAGTTTTCTGGGGTGAAAATGCTCCAGGTCTGTATACAAATACAGGTGCTGGTGTGGTTGAGAAATTAAGAGAAATTGCTGCTAAGTATGAGTATTCATTCTCATTGGTTAAAACAAATACAATCTTTCATGGAATTCCGCAAAAACGTGAAAGAACATTTTACTTCTTTTGGAAGAGTCCTAAAGCTCCAATCTTAAATTGGTATCGCAGAGAACATAAATCACTAACTGAATATCTTAAAGAGATTCCAGCAGACGCAACTTATCAAGATAAGTTTTTAGGTTTTAGCAAAACAGAAGGAAGTCCGTATGATCGTTATTTAAAGTCCCGCGGATTAAATTTCCAAATTCTTTCTGCTACTTGGAGCACTTTCATTCATTGGATGGTTTGTGAAAATAAAGTCGCTGATGTATTGGAATGGGCTACTGAAAATGAAGAAACGGGTTTAATTAAAATAGCAACTCACGTTCAAAAGAAACTTGATATGAATTTAGGTTGGTGGGATGCATCACCACATTTTACGCGTGATCATATCAATGCAGTGATTTATCGACAAATGACAAGCGGTTTACATCCAAATGGAGAACGCGGTTTATCCGTTCGTGAATTTATGCATCTTATGGGTTTACCTCACGATTTCCAATTGTCTAATGAAGGATGGAACGCAATCTGTCAAAATGTACCAACTAATACTGCTGCTGACTGGACATCTGAAGTTATTCGTTTTATTAAAG
>Ga0114980_10003550_pt1 | contig 10637 bp, 9 predicted proteins | sample S_140806_EF_Meta_FD_87018 | JGI IMG/M metagenome (GOLD analysis project Ga0114980, IMG submission 87018) | Freshwater microbial communities from Lake Simoncouche, Canada to study carbon cycling - S_140806_EF_MetaG | ecosystem: Environmental > Aquatic > Freshwater > Lake | place: Lake... | reverse complement strand
TTCTACAAGCTTATGAGATTTTGATCGATCCTAGAAACCTTGAACTGCTCATTAAAACCATCAAAGAGGAGAATTCCTCACCTTTTTACAATTTAATTACGAATCTTAAAAAAGCCTCAGAACTGAGTGATCGAAATATAGTTAAGTGTTTAATTAGACATGATAATTCTTTAATAAACATATTTCGAATGAGTGGGTCAATTGCATCTGAAGCAACCCAAATGATATTCACTAAGAAAATATGTGGTTTATTTGCTATCTCTCATAAGTGCTTAAACGAAATAATAGACTTGCCCGCTCAAATAATTGAAACCAATGAATCGATAGAACAAATGAAATTAATTGAATTGAACTATCAAGTGTATGGTGTTGAGGTAAAAGATAACTATCCTTCGGTTAATACAGAATTAGAAGCTAAAGAAGTGTTGGAGATTTTAAGTCAAGACCCTTATCAAAGATCGATTCTAACTCAAATTTTTTGAATAGAATGATAATTGAAACTAGCGAAATCTCGCAGAAACTCGAAAATATACTTGAAGAATTGTCTAATTCTGAGAATTTAGTCAATCCATTTTTTAGAATATCAAAAGGAACGCCGGAACAAATACGCAAATATAGTTTTTTGAATACCAAATTTCTAAGAGCTATCTCCTTGATACAATTTGTAATTGCACTGTTTACTGGTTTTATCACGGTAATTTGTGTGGTTATTTGCAGTTTGATATTTGTTAGGCAGTATAACTTGTTTAAGTTACAAAGTAGGCAAAGACAAGTAATATTTGTCTCGCACGGCATCGGACAGAATATTACTCAGACGGACGGCGATCAGTTTTTTTGGAAAATACCTGAGTATTTTCAAAATCAAGGTAAAAAAGTATCAATAATCTATACGAATCATAATGTTTTTGGTTTTGTGAACAATAGCAAATCCATACATTCAAAATCGAGTGACATTGAAAGACTCTTAATACCTAAATTTTTACGCCCAAGTGAAAATCTAATATACCTAATAAAAATAAGTATCTTGAGTTTCAAATCATTTTTTCTCGGTATTAGTAAAATTAGAAAAGAGCCAATCGAATCAGCTTTATTGTTAAAGGCATCTACACAATTCTTAAAAAGGGCGACTTACAGCAATTATCTGTTAAGACAGAGGGTTCAAGATATCGTTGTATTGGACGGAATTGAAACTGTTGCCTTAACTTTTGAAGGACATTCGTATGAGCAATTCATCATTGATAAAACACTCAGAAATTCTCCGATGATTAAAATACTTCTTTACCAACACAGTCCAGTTGTAAAGGATCACTATGGCATATCAGCGTTTTTGCAAAATACCAAACACAATTTGCATATTGCTACTACAGGTATCCATTACAAAAAAGTATTTGAAATGTTATCTAACAAACATTTTATTGAGGTGTTAGGTTCAGATAAGTCTAATGTTGATAGAATTGGAAGTATTCTGAGCGAACCTCCTAATTTACTATTTGTACCCGAAGGCACAACTTATGCAACAAAAAACATGCTAACTTTAATTTCGAGAATGATAAAAGAAAATATGTATTATTCATATACTTTAAGACTTCATCCAAATCTAAAAATTGGATTCACACTTTATTGGAGAATTAAGAAACTCAAATTACAGAAAAATGTTATAGTTTCTACCTCCAAACTGTACGAAGATATTGCTTTAGCAAAATTTGTAGTTTATAGATCAAGTGCAGTTGGAATTGAATGTTTGAAATCTCACGCAATACCAGTGTTTTACGGTGGTAAACAATATTCAGGGTTGAACGTCCTAGGACATCTGGGTACCATTTATCCTTCTTTATATTCAATTGGTGAAGCAATCAATTATTTTAAACATCCCTTGATTTCGACTCAATCTAATCGCAAAGACGAAATCTTTAATGAAATGTTTGAAAGTATCGATTACAAAAAACTCGATACACTTTTAAACTCTTAAGTATACCTTTTGTTAAGTAGTTGAATCGGATCAATTCGAATAAATGTGGAAAATACTAAATCAATGTAAATCCTCAATGAATATGTTGATCTGTTCAGTATCGATAGGCTTTGATCGCCACCAAAGATAAAATCTAAAGTTCGGAAGATTTGGGCAAACAACATTAGAAATTTAGATAGTTCTTGGTTTTCTGCAACAAAAAGGAATCTCATATAAGCAGCTGCTTTGAATTGCCGAGCAGAGAGGGACGAGAATTTTTCGAAAGTTTGGCTATATGCACTAACGTCATTTGTAAATAATAGTTTGTGTTGTTTTGATACACGATAAGAAAAAAGAACATCCTCATAAGCAGCATAATCAATTCTTGAAAACTTAGGATTATAATTTTTTAATAAATCATATCGCCAGACTGATAATCCATTCAACCATTGGGTATAAATAGCTTCTTTACTACCTAAATATTTCTCAGCATGCCCGCTTTTTAGAATTGTACCCGGAGTACCTGAATATAATCCAACAATTTTTAAAAAAAGATTTGCTAAGGCTCTTGGACGCCTTAATTCTATATTATTTAGGTTTAAACCGAAGCCAGCTACGTCTTTGTAATCAGAGTTTGTCAAGTAATTGTCTATTAAATTGTCAATGGAATACTCCGGGATAACAACGTCATCATCCAAAAACATCACCCATTGGGTGCTTGAAGGTATCAACTCAATTCCTTTAATTTTTTGTGCAATTTGACCTGATATTTCGGAATTGAAATAATTTATAGGAATTGAAGTTTGATGCGAATTTACAACACTAGAGACATCAATACCGCTAGACACGATTGTTACTTGGCTGATTCTTTTTGCTGATCTTCTTAGTGAAATTAGAAGAGTGTTTAACTGTTCAGGTCTGTTTCGTGTTGCAATTAAAACAGCAAAATTCATAATTTTTACAGCAAATTATTTTCGATTAAAGTTGATTTGAATGATTCATGCGTATGCCAGTCTTTATTATTATCACTCGTAAATCTAAAACCTAACTTAACTGGCCGACCATTTTTCTTGTAATAATCTGATTTTTTTAATAATGGAGATAGAATTGCATAGTATTTTTCAAACTCTACGGTGTCTATGGAGTCATCTTCGGTGATCATAACTTCGTGAAGCTTTTCACCTGGACGGATACCAATAATCTCAGTTTTAACATCTGGAGCTACGACTTTTGCTACATCTATAACTTTAAAACTTGGAATTTTAGGAACGAAAACTTCACCTCCTTGCATTCTTTCAAAAGACTTAAGAACAAATTCAACACCATCCTCAATCGTCAGCCAAAATCTAGTCATATTTGGATCAGTTATTGGGATTACACCAAGCTTTCCTTGTTCTTTGAAAAATGGAATTACGCTTCCTCGAGATCCTAAAACATTGCCATATCTAACCACGGAAAGTTTAGTGGTAGAGTTTCCAAGCGCGCTATTCCCGGCAATCATAAGTTTATCAGAACATAATTTTGTTGCCCCATAAAGATTTGCTGGATTTGCAGCTTTGTCAGTACTTAAAGCAATTACTTGCTTAACACCACAAGTGATACTTGCGTTTACAATATTTTCAGCACCAAATATATTTGTTTTAATGGCTTCAACAGGATTGATTTCTGAAGCCGGAATCTGTTTCATAGCCGCGGCATGTACAACAAAATCTACACCCTTTGTAACTTGTAGCACTCGCTGATAATCGCGAACATCTCCCAAAACAAAATGCAGTTTTGAATTCTTTATTTCATTCTGCATCTCAAACTGTTTTAATTCATCTCTGCTAAATGCAATAACAGAATTGATCTGATTGTCTAGCAAAAGGCGTTTAATAAAGGATTTTCCGAAAGAACCGGTAGCACCTGTTACAAGAACATTTCTGTTTTTAAACACTTGAATCTCGACTCTCTAAACTAGTTATGATACAACTTCAACTCGTCTACAATCATAGCATCCAGGGTTGCTATTTCTAAGTTTAATGTTCGTCTAAGATTCAAATTGTCTAAAGCAAGATAGTTCGGCCTCACAGATAAAAGACTATGTGAAAAAATGCTTTCAGGAATGACTTTTTCGAGTGAAATATTGAGTGCGATCGCTACTAATTGAGCAAATCGAAATTTTGAAACTGATTCGTTGCAGGAAATATTTATTATTCCTTTTACATCAACTTCAATTAACTTGTAAATTAATGGTATAAGTGTATTAATTGAAACAGGGGAAAATACCACATCTGTAAAACCGGTAAAATTTGACCCAGTCTCCAGTCGTTCCTTAATATTTGAAAGCAATTTCACTTTTTTATGATTGGCTTCAAATCCAAAAAAATTTGTTCTAATGATCAAAGCATCTCTATCTTTTGCCATAATATTATTTTCCGCATCAGACTTAGTTTTACCATAATTATTCACTGCCCAAACTTTCGTAAATTCAGTGCGTGGCTCATTCAATTCAGATTGGAAATGATCAGTGCTTATATGAATTAGTTTGATTCCCATTTGATTGGTATAAAATGCTAGATGAGACGGCAATAAATTGTTTAAAATATTGCAACTCTCTACATTTTTTTCACAAAAATCTACATCAGCAATAGCAATGCAGTTTATTACAACGCTAGGCCGATATTTTTCAAGAATTTCAACAATCGTATCAACATTGGTAGCGTCAAAATAAATAACTTTATAACCATCAACAGTGCTTGGTCTTCTAGATGTACCGAGTACATTATATTTCTCGTGCGCAAAATGAAAAAAACGATTGCCCAAAAAACCATCTACACCAAGAACCAAAATACTATTCATAAACAAAATAATATCGTGATCTAAGCAAGTTTTAGACCATCATTATCAGGTCGGATATGATTAATTGATGAAAATTTCAATTAAACCGTTTATCGCGTTGTTTTCAAGTCGTCCTGACTCTATCCATTCATATTTAAACAATGGATATGAAAAAATGTTAAACGCGAATGATCTGTACAAAATTAGAAAAATTATTGAATCAATTTGCGAAGCCGAGTATCAGAAGTCCAAGACCTTACCGAAAATTTCGCTATTTAATAATATTGATAACATTGACTTATCATTATTTACAGCCCAAAGGCACACAAACTACTTATTAACAGCATTTTCATTCAATCGTGCTATTTCAAGCTACTTCTCCGGAGTAAGCAAATTAGTTTATCCGCTTAGAAAAGAGTGGCAGGAGATTTTTTTAAGTCATGGAGTGAAAGTAAGTAAATCCATCTGCTCATTACTGTGGGTGGCGTACTTGTTCTTTATGGGCTTAAAAGAATTGGCTGCTTATTTCAAACGCTGCCTACGAATTGTTAAGCGCAACTTTAATGGAAGAATTGATAAAGCTGATTTAAATGTCGAATTTTTGAATGTTTATTTCTTTGATATTTCTAAAAGAAATTTACCAACTTTTGACACTCAAGTATTTGAGAAAAATCTTATTACTTGGTATAAGAGAATCGTTTTAAATGATTCTAAAATAAATGTTATTCATAATGTTAAAGACTTCGTTCCAAATACCAAGAATAATTCTGATTATAAATTTAATTATTTTGAAGATCTCTTTGTTTCGCCTAAGGCTTTAAACGAAGCTAAAAACTTAATTTGGTGGTTTAAGCTCATCTTGAATAAGTCAGTTAAGTCACATACTAGAATTAATCTTGTTTTAAATTTTAACGAGATCATGAAAGCAAAATTCCTCAGTGATAACAATGATTATATCAAACTACACTCCGTTGTTTTTAACAACTCTATAGGATCAATTAAGCCACTGTGGTCAATTGTACTTGAGGAGAACTTTGTTAAAATTAATTATTGTTTTTACGCTTGCTATGCAGAACCACTAGATTTAGATGGGAATTTACCCATTGATGGATTTTGGAAGTTAGCAAATTGGAAAGATGTTTACGTGGTAGATCAATATCAGAAATTGCAATTAAAAAATCAGATAATTTTTAATTCAACCATAATAGTTCCAAGTGTTATTCCTTGGTGGACAGACAGTAGTTTAATCCTGCCTATTTCCAAGAAAAAAACAATATGTTTGTTTGACACGATTTTGCATAGTAATTTATATACACTGGGAACTTTAAATCAAATTGGTTGGTACAAAGCGGAAATAGCGATTGAGTATTTATCTACCGTATTGGAAGTTGCGAACGATTTGGACATGCTAGTGCTATATAAATTTAAACGAATGCGGGAAGAGAGCATTAGAAATAAGGCACATTGGAATGCCATTCTAAAATTGACTGCACATTACCAAGACATAATTGTAAAAATTGATGACAGTGTTTCTTCAGAAAGACTCATACTTGCTAGCACGGTTACAGTATCAAAACCATTATCAACCACTGCACTTATCGCAAAGTCCGTAAGCAAACCATCCTTGTATTATGATCCTACTAAGAAAATTAGTCGATTTGATCCCGCACTCCGTGGAATACCTATTTTGAATAACAAGCAAGATTTGCTTGATACTATGAAACATATTTTGATTAAGAATTAGAGACGGGATTGAAAATGCAGAAGAAATCAGTGTGTCTTGTAGGGCTCGGATCTATAGGTTTAACACATTTAAAACAATTGAGTGGTTATTTCCATGATTTCATAATTATTGATAAAAACATTGAAGTAAGCAAAAGAATTGAACAAGTATTAGGAAAACGAAAATTCCTCTTTGCAAGCGAAATAAATGAAATATCTCCAGGTAAGAATATAAGCCATGCTGTAATTTCTAATTGGGGTCCTAGTCACTATGAAACTTTGCGCACTTTAATCGATTTAGGAGTCAAAAGATTTATTATTGAAAAACCTATCACTGACTCGATAGCAGAATTGTTAAAGATCAAGAAACTTAAGGACCAATTAAGTCTTCAAATATTCATAAATTTTCAGTGGTCCTATAGCTCTCTTTTTAAGACGTTGGAAGTCACAAGAAATAAATTTAAGCTCGGAGAGTTAGTTTCTATTAATGTAACAGGTGGGGCAAAGTGTATAGCTACAAACGGAATTCATTACTTGGATCTCTCAAATAAACTATTCAACGAAAAACCTATCAAAACTTTTTCAGATCTTTACAATTCCCATTTAAATCCACGCCAGAGTGATTTTCTATTTCTTGGGGGGTCTGCAACATGGGTATATTCTAAAAATAAGTATCTAAACATTAATTTCTCAAACGGCAGCAGAATATCATCTAGAATGGAAATAATCTTTGAGCTTGGGATGGCGGTTATTGAGGGTGACGAATTATCAATTATTTATATAAATAAGACCAGCTTAGATGACTATAAATCACCAACAAAAACTTTTTATCCATCAAAAACCGCTTTTTCAGGGAGAGCATTTACATATTCAGATGGAACTGATGGACTTAATAAGATTCACGCAAAATTTTCAAATAATCAAATACTTAAAGATAATTTTAATGAATCTTACAATTCCACTTTGGATTTTTTTGCTACACTTATTTCTAGCCATAAAGGTTCGTCAGTAGGATTACCTTTGAGGCTTCCCAGGTACTCAAGATTTTATTTCAAAAAATGGAATATCTCTTAATGGTTAAAATTGGTTTTATTGGTGCAGGCTCAGTAGCGAGAGCTCATATTTCAGCTTCAATTGCTGCCGGATTTACTCCAACCGCAATTTGTGGAAATAATTTATCTGAACGCGCTAAAGCTCTCAGTATGGAAATACCGGGATTGAAATATTTTGAGAATATTGGCGAGCTTTTGAAATCTGATCTTGATTGCATAAGTATTTTGTTGAACTCAGATATCTCACTACGTATTTATAGAAGAGTTATCGAGCAAAAAAATATCACCGTTTTGATTGAAAAACCTGTCGCACAGAAATCCCTAGATTTGAAAAACGACCTGGATCTTGATCGAATGAATACATTAGTCGGGTATAATCGGCGTTTTTATTCATCAGTGACAGATGTCAAAGAAATTTTAGATGGATGCGCTTTTATTCAATCTCAATGGACAATACCGGAAATATCGTGGGAAAAATCACCGAGTTCTAATGTTAGAAACTTTTTTCTTCTTGAGAACTCTGTTCATATTTTGGATTTGTTTCTGTATTTACATGGTGCACCAATTCAATCAACTTTCTATAATTATAATAGTAGTGATTTTCTTCAAGGGTCAACCTCAATTCATAATTTTGAAAAGAAGGCTATTGCATCACTAACAATAAGCTTTGGCATTCCAGATAATACCTCTGCTTCATTTTACGCTTCAAATAATTATTATTTGTTAAAGCCATTTGAAATTCTCAAAAAGTTCACGGATATAACCACGGAGCCAGCAAACAATCTCACTCCGTTTAAAAAGTACCTTCCAACTGAAAGTATAAAATGGCAGATTTCCGAGGACGATTTGAGTTTTAAACCCGGATTCTTCAAGCAATATAGTGAACTTATGGATATTTGCAGTGGCAAACCAAGACAAGTGGGAGCATCCTTAAGAGATGCCTTTAATGTGCTGGAGTTTGCAGAAAATGTAATAAACGCAAAAAACATTTAGTAGTGTCTAACATTCTTTTTTTATGAAAATACAATAAACTAATTTAATGGTCGCGGAATTTACTAGAGATAAATCTTATCCTGGCAAAATAGTTTTACTGGATGGAATCTCCGGCACAGGTAAAACTATGATTCACAGAATTCTTGATTCATATGAATGTAACTTACTTCCAAAGTTCAGTTATGCTATAGAACAGATTTGTATTGCAGCGCATTACAACAAAATAGAAAAAGATGCGACAAGTGCAATTTTAAAGTTACAGATTGATCAATTAAAATATGATCTTGAAATTGGGAGAGAAGTAAACATAAGAAAAAATGATTTAAGTTCAATATTTAAGAGCACAAAAAGTATCACCTATTTAAAAAAAATATTTATGCAAGATGGTGAAAAAGCAATTTCTAATTTGATAAAACAGGAAAGAAATGTAGTTATAATTACCCATCAGTTACTTAACGCAACATCTGTGTTTGAAAATGTGTTTGGTGATAATTTTATAAATATACACGCAGTAAGAAATCCAGTTTACCTTTACGATCACTGGAACACCTACATACAATTACTAGGAAATTCTGTTAGGGACCTTACGGTATGGAAAAACGAAGAAAATAACAATTATCCATGGTTCTTTAAGAACATTAAGAATTATCACGGATATGCAGGATTATCGAACAATGATAAAACCCTGGTCTGCCTCATTGAATTGATTGAGAATTTACTAATTCACCATGCTTTGTCATCCAACAAGCCTAACTATCTCTGTATTGAGTTTGAAAAATTTGTATTGGATCCCTATGTAGCGATAAACAAATTAGATCAACTTTTTAATAATCAGAACAAAAAATCATTCAAGCGTGTACTTCGCGGGGAAAAAATACCAAGAACACATATTAATGGTGGTAAAAAAAGACAAATATATAGAAGATACGGTGCAGATGCGAATACCACATTAATGGGACACCAAGCTGACTATATAAGTAAATTAGATATTATTAAGTCTAAAACAAGTAAATTACATTTTGATAGATTTAAACTTTCTTTAGAAAAGTATGAAGATACGTTTGGCCTTTGGTTTTAGCCTTACCGAAGTTCATTGTGTTAGGCTCTTAGGGTGATCACTGCATTATTGCCAATGAAACTTAATAGTGAGCGAGTACCGAATAAAAACTTCAAATTAATAGAAGGCAAACCATTATTTGCATGGATGTTGACGACTTTATGCGATCTAGATTTTGTTGATAGAGTTATTATTAATACAGATGCAAGTTCAGATTTATTCGGAAAATACCTTGAGAATTCTAAAATAATAGTTCGCGAAAGAAAGCTAGATTTATGTGGAGATTTAGTTAGCATGAATAAAATAATTGAAGATGATGTTTTAAGTGATAATAACGAAATTTACTTAATGACACATACAACCAATCCCTTGATTTCAAAAGCGACCTGTATAAAAGCAGTTAAGGCTTTCACGGAACGAAATATTAGTGACCACGATTCACTGTTTACTGCAACAAAGTTCCAAGGACGGTTTTACTATGAAGGCAATGTGGCAATAAATCATGATCCCAATGAGCTATTGCGTACTCAGGATTTACCATCAGTGTATTTAGAAAATTCTTGCATCTACATTTTTGATCGAAAAAATTTCTTGAAAACAAAAACCAGAATTGGCAATAAGCCTATGATTTTTGAAACACCTCAGTTAGAGTCCATTGATATCGACACTGAGGAAGACTGGCTTTTAGCCAGTCTTTTGTTATCGCGAAGGGAAGTAAGCTAAGTGTTTAAAGTTTTGATTTCCTGCCCGCCAATGATTAATCAGAGGCAGAGCTTTGAGAAGATTTTTCAAAGCCTTGGAATTGAGCCAACATGGGCACAGATTGTCCAGCAATACACAGAGCAAGAACTTATTCAGATATTGCCTGAATTTGATGGTTGGATAGTTGGAGATGATCCATGCACCAGAGAGGTTTTAAGTGCCGGCACAAAAGGTAAGTTAAAAGCGATAGTCAAGTGGGGAATAGGAGTTGATAACGTAGATTTTAAAGCTTGCGACGATTTGAATATTCCAGTAGAGAACACTCCTCATATGTTTGGCGATG
>Ga0114980_10003549_pt1 | contig 10637 bp, 10 predicted proteins | sample S_140806_EF_Meta_FD_87018 | JGI IMG/M metagenome (GOLD analysis project Ga0114980, IMG submission 87018) | Freshwater microbial communities from Lake Simoncouche, Canada to study carbon cycling - S_140806_EF_MetaG | ecosystem: Environmental > Aquatic > Freshwater > Lake | place: Lake... | reverse complement strand
TGGCTGTGAACAGCTGAGGGAGGGTGGCAACCATTCATGGTGGTGGAACCCATCACGAAATCTTCGTAGCTCGATTCCGCGCCATACTGAAATCAAGGAATTACTTGTACGGAAGATCTGTAAGGATCTTGGACTACCTCCGCCATGACTTACATAGTGGGTGACTCATTCGGCGATAGTCCGAATAAGTTGACTACAGAGACGCGACACTTCGAACAAGCCCTTCGAGTGGACAGGCCACCTTCAGCTCTCAGCTTCGCCACCCAAGACTCCTTGCCTGCCACTCAAGGGCAGCGTTCGGAGTATCGAGTGGATGCCGCGTTTATCTGTGTGAATGCGAAAATCTGGCGTCTGTTCAGTAGGGGATGATATGCACATTTCCAGAGGATATGAGGAAGATCAAGCCATGATGCCTTTCTCCTGTCGTTGCACCCTAAGCAGCCCGCCGCCTCTGTCAACCTCAGACCTTGTCAGCTCAACAGCCTGGTGGACCACACTTCTGGGCACGGCCCAAGAGTTGACGCAGGTAATTTTTTATGAAGCTATGTGAAAAGATGACTCGAGTGGGTCAAGGGAGGTTCCGGTAAAGTCTAGTATGTTTATAATATGTTTCTGAAAATTAAAATAGGCACAACTCCTTCCGCGAGGTTGATCAGTCTGAGCTAATCCAAGCAGACAATAGACCCTTCTGCTCAAATCAGAGGCATACAAAGTCAACCCATCTTTCCAGCTCTCCAGCACTCTTTTTTAGGACAGAGGCATGGCAACGCTCCGCTACCACATTATAGCTGTTTCGGTCACACTCTGGTTTAACAAGTATGGCGACCATGATCACAATGGAAAAATCTTTATGCTTAGTAAATATAAAGATATTCTTACCTATTTAAAACGCGTCCAAGCTCAAAAGGACTTCAGCGCCAGTGCGAAACACGAGCTGCTAGAGCTCCGCGGGCAGCTCTCCATGAAGTATGGGCTTGAAGAGGGCTCTGTGCGCCAGGAGGAATGGCTCCCCTCCACCGCTGCCGCCGCTAAACAGCCCCACCCTCTCATCGTGCCCCTCGTGCTGCGCGGGTGCCTGGGCGACGACCTGGAGATACACCTGGAGAATGAGCTGGAGCCCGACGAGGAACAGGGCCCCGTCATGTGGGTCTCCATCTTTTGGGGCCTGGTGGAGAAGGGGCTTCCAATGACGGCTCCCACGTGGGAGCCAACCCCTCCAGCCTCGTGCCACCAGGTGAGACACGTGTCTTCAACTGGAAGGCACTCCATGAGGGGGTGTACGTCTTTCACGATGCCGGCGACTTTCGGGGCACCGAAGCGGGCACGAATGCCCACGGACTTTTTGGTGCCCTGGTGGTGGAGCCTGCCGGCAGCCGCTGGAGCGATCCGGAAACCGGAGAAGACCTGATCGATCCCGCCAGTGGAGCCATCCTCGGAACCGGGCTCTACGTGGATGTGCATCGGCGCGGCAAAGCGGAGCTGGCCCTGAGAGCCAAGGCACCTTTCCCCCATCCCTCCGATCCAGCTTCCCTCACCCGCGAATACCCGGAACCTTTGGCCTCCTTCCGGGAGTTTGTGATCTTCATGCACGACGAGCCGGAATGGGCCGCGCCCCACCGTCGCCTGGAGACCAATCCCTGCGAACCCGAATCCGCGTCCCAGGACCAGCTCGCCCATCAGCATACTGCGGGCACCCTGATGCCCATCAGCTATCGGGCCGAACCGATGATTTCCCGCGAGCGGGAGCTATGGCGACGCATCAGAGCCGATGAGGTTGATCCCAACAACATCGTGGTCAACGAGGAGCAACACCACTCCAGCTGGATGTTCGGCGATCCGCAAACCCCCATCCTCAAGGCTTACCTGGGCGACCCGGTGCGCATCCGCTTGGTGCATGCAGGTGTGAAGGAAACCCATGTGTTTCACCTGCATTTGTATGAGTGGCATGTCATTCCCTATCGCCGCGAAAGCAACACCATTGACGCCATCACGATCAGCCCCCAGACGGGCCACACCTTCATCCCCCTCTACGGTGCTGGCAACCGCCAAATGGTGCCCGGCGATGTGATTTGGCATTGCCATCTTTATCCCCACTTCCACCACGGCATGTGGGGCATCTTCCGCTCATTCAACACCCTGCAGCAGGGGATCAGCGGGGCCTACTTCCATGGCGAAACCGGTGAGCCGCTGCCGGAGGATCACCCACTCCTCACCCCTCTCCCTGAGGAGGGATTCTCCCCAGCCCTGCGGGAGCGGAGGCGACAGCTGCGGCGGCTGGGGCACTACCCCGACCTCACGCCAATCCAGCGGCTGGTGACGCTGCCTGATCGGGAGCCGCCGCCGGAACCCACCACCCACCAACCTGGCTTTCCCCTTTGGCTAGCCGGAGAAGTGCATCAGAAATCGTACACCCCCCCTTGGCACAAGCCACGGGCGCAGGCCTCCCAGGAGGGTTGGGATGTCTTTGCCTATGACTATCGCGATCCCACGCCTCTGGAGCTGGCGGCGTTCAATAGCGACCCTCGCCCCGGCGAACTGTTCACGACCTTCCCCTACCCCGATCGTCCTTCCACTCTTCATCGAGATGTGTTGAGCGGAGAGCGATTGGAGCCCTCGCTCACGGTGAAGCACACGATTGATGTGCTGATGACACCCTTGGCCTACAACGACTACGGCTGGTGGGATCCGCACGGCCACCTTTACCTTTTGGCCGACAACCCCCATGGGGTGCCCACCTTTTCTGAGGTGGTCAGCAAAGCCTATGAGGAGGCCCTGGCGGAGACAGCAAGCACCCATCCTTGCCTGTGCCCCTCCGAACAGCAGGCCATGGTGCGCGAGCGAGGACTCAGCCTCCCCGCCACCGAGCAGGAGCCCCTCTTTCTGCGTTGCAACCACACTAATGTGATGCAACTCAGTCTCCACAACCGCCTGGAGCGTCACATCCCGGCAACACCCTTCGATTCAGCTTGGCCGAAGGGCATTGAGCACGGATGCACGATCTTCGCCAACTACCGGGGCGAATGCGGTCTGCACGTGCACATCGTGAAATTTGATCCGATCACCTGTGACGGAGCAAGCACGGGATGGAACTACATCAGTTCTCCACGTTTCGGAAAAAAAATGGTGTATCGCTGGTGGGCCGATGAGGAATTCGGTACCATCTTTACCCACGATCACATGTTTGCCAATTTCAGGCAAAAACATGGTCTTTTCGGAGCTTTGCTGGTAGAGCCTAAAACCGCTACATTTCATGATCCGCAAGATCTTTCCCGCCAGATCCTCACAGGTCAAAATGCTGTGATTGCCTATGAGGACAACGGGGAAAGCAAGGCCTATCGCGAGTTTTGTTTCGGCAATGGCGACTGGGTGCCCCTCTTCAAGCGGGCCTCTACCCACGAAGACGATCGCGACGATCACCATCGGGTTCCAGTTCCAGCGGACCAGTGGCAGTGTGGCGACGAGGACAGCCATGGGCGCGGCCATGGCCATCAAGAAGACAACCACCAGGGATGCTGCCCCGGGCCGTTTCTGGCCTCCGCCCTGGTGGGCGGCAAGGCCCATCAGCACTCCCTTTCGCTCAGCTATGGCCACCCCTTGGCGCCGCCGCCGGAGCCCGACGCCCATGGAGACAACGGCGTCTTCGGACTCAATTACCGCTGCGAGCCTTTGCCGGAGCGACCCCGGGATCCCAGTGAATGGTTCAGCTCCAAGGCATTTCTTCCCAGTGAAGGGAACCAATGGGGAAGGCGGAGGGTCACAGGCAGTGGTGATCCCGCCACGCCCATCTTCCACACCTGGCCCGGGGAAAGGATCCGCCTGCGTCTGGTGCAAGGCTCCCACGAGGAACAGCACAGCTTCCAGATTCACGGCATGCGCTGGCGCCGATTTTGGAAGGATGGGATTTCACCGCTGCGCAACCAGCAGTCGTTGGGGATCTCGGAGGCGTTCAGTTTCGACATCGAGCAACCCCGCTACGGACCAGGGGATTACCTATGGAAATACGCCTCTGCCATCGACCTCTGGCTAGGCACCTGGGGCCTGATCCGCGTCCTGGATCCCGCGCAGACCAGTGCCGAGCTGCTGCCCAAACTGCCTGTCTCTCCACCCACCGCGCCGCCGATACTCCCCCCCACCTTCGAACAGTGCCGGCGCTATAAGATCGTAGCCCGCCATCGAACGGTGGCCTACGGCCCAGTTTTGGCCGATCCTTTTGGCCTGGTGTACGAGCTCCATGACTGGGCGGCCCCTGGGGGCGCCTGGATGGCCGGTGGTCATGATCCCGTTCACGAGCAAGCCTCCTCGATCATTCAGGCCGCGGGAACCTGTGGGGGAGGTTTTCCCCTCCTCCACGAGCCCCTGGTTTTGAGGTGCCGCCAAGGGGAGTGGGTGGCGGTGGAACTCTTCAACGACCTTCCCGCCGGGCTGGAGGTGGAACCGCTCGCACCGGAGGTGCCCTTGGAAGATCGCTCGAGGAGGGTCTCCAACCGGGTATCACTCCACGCGGATCTAGTCAGTTTCGATGTGCGCGGCTCAGATGGCAGCAATGTGGGCCTCAACCCTGACACCACCGTGCCAAATCGGGGCGAAAGCGACGACACCACCCTGCCTTCACGCACCTACCTATGGCATGCGGACGCGCCGGTGGGCCCCGTGGGTCTCATGGACATGGCTGACATCCGCAACCATCGCCACCACGGCCTGGTGGGGGCCTTGGTGGTGCTTGAACCCCACTGGACTCCAGTGGATAGACGCAACGCAGAGCAATGGGTGGGACCGAGAGTCAGCCTGCGCAACGCAACCGATGGCCGCAAAGAGGAAGAAATGGTCCTGCTGGCCCAGGATGGTTTGCGCTACTTCCTTCACGGCAATCCCAAGATCCCCATCACCGATCCAGTTGATGGCAATCCTGGGGAGGAGGAGCTGGATGAAGAAGATCAGGGCCTCAAGGGCTACAACTACCGCAGTGAACCCTCCAGCCATGCCCGTGGTTATGCCTTCACCCCCTCCACCCCGCTGATCCAGGTGAAGCCAGGCGAAAGGTTGCGGCTCCATTTGCTAGGAGCCTGTGACCGCCCCAGGCAACATTCCTTCACTCTGCATGGACATAGCTGGGAGGAATGGCCTTACCTCGCAAACCTCAGCCCCCAGATGGCTTCCACCTCTGGGATTACTTCCGGAACCGTCGACACCTTCCATGTTGTCGTACGCCGTCAGGTGGGCGATTACATGTACCGCAGCGGCGTCCTCAAATGGGTGGTGGAGCAAGGCATGTGGGGGTTGATGCGGGTCAGCCATTTCGTTGGCGGCTGGGGTCGATCAGCAGCCGACGAGTCCGAGGCCGCAGCAGAGGCATCTGATCTGGATGCACCCAGCTGAGGATTCGTTCACTCCCCGAGGCCAACCGGCCAATCAAGCCATCACTACACTTTCTCGATCTTGTTGTTGTTTTAGTCCGCCATGAACAGTCTTTCCCCCCACTTCGACTCCCTTCTGGGTCGTTGGATCTACGTTTGTAATTGTGGCCCAGGATGCACCTGCGGCCATCGGAGCAGCCACCCCTCTCTCTGCCCTTGTGGGGACGATTCCGTACTCCGGCGGGTACTGGCAGAGGATGAATTGAACTTCTTTGTCTCGCAAACCGGAGTAGATGACCCCAGCAATGAAATGGGGACAGTCCCTTTTCACTGCAGCAAGGGGCGGCCTTTGCAGGGCTTCGCCAAGATGTGGAAGCCCAAGCAGAACGACCATCCGCAAGCTGAGCCGTACGACGACGATTGGGGCACGACCCACATGGGATCAAGCGGCGGCTGCTGCGCTTAGTTTCTCGTCTCGGTGATTTGATTGCCAAGCGGCTGACAACATCACAACCGTTTGTCCTGTCCTGCGTTTAGTCGTAGGAACTTGCCATAAGGGTGAGCCTTGAGGCGCAGGGGTCTTGCTGCTTCGGCGCCTCAGCCAAAGAGTCCGGGCAATTTATCAAGCTGGCGTTTATGCGCCAGGTTTCCTGGACTCCACTAGCGTGCAGTTTGAATGATGCTAATAGTTTGCGGAAAAACCACCTGAACAGCCACTTTTCTGCCTCCCTCCCTTCAGCAGATCCACACCCCGCCGCCAGCTGCGGGTGGATCGCCGCCGAATCCTGTTCGCCGCCAGCTTGGCGACCGTGGCCGGCACCGTGCTGATGCTGCTGGTGCACCGGGCGGCCCACACGCCGGGCCAGCCGATCAAGCCGATCCCCCCTGCTCGGGGCTGTGCTGCTGGTGGCCGGCGCGGCCAGCTGCGGCGCCTGGGGCGAAACCATGCGCCAGCTCGCCCTCACCCAGCTGGGGGAGCCGGACGGGCCGGAGGAGATCTGAGAGGGAAGTGGGGCGATGGAATGTCAAGTGATGATCTGAAGGTAACCACTGGATACCGGATCTGATCACCACGGTTCGCTAAGACCAGTAGTTAATGCTAGCCAGATTTTCGAATCCTCTTTCGCTGCAAATATTATGCAGGGCTTATCTGGTGTCCAGGTAGCTAGTCGGCGATTTTGATGTAATATACTGTAGGAAGCTTAAAGGTGCGCCATAATCATGGCATCCGGATTCAGTAATTCTGCCATTTAGGAAGCTAATTGCGAGGGCGCATGGCCTTGTGTTTGGAGCCATTGGCCTTGACCTTGCTGCCATCGAGAGCCACGTTGCCAAGACTCACCATGCCCGCCTTCTGGCACAGCCGCAGCACCTGCACAAACTGGCCTGCCAATGCATCGAGATGAACGAGGCGGAAATCACTGATCCGGCTGTGGTCTCACCATCATCCGCGGCTCATAGACCTTGACCCCGCGCGGATCCCTCGCCGCGTAGACCGCATCAATCGCCGAGAGATCCAGCTCTGCGGCCAGGTTGAGCAGGAAAAACACCAGATGGTTCGCCGGCAGCCACTTCACCGGCGAGGGCGGAAGCAGCAGGGTCTGCTCCGGGTTCCAGGTCCGGAAGGTTTTAGGCTTGCGCATGACCCATTCTCACGCCCAGATCCATTGCTTTAACTGGGATCTGGGTAGATTTGAGGGCGTCTGTGGAGAGGTGGGAGGTGGGGTTATGTGCGACAGGCTCCTAGTCAGCCAGGCTCGAATAACCAACATTCCGGTTGAATGGACGATGGCACAAATGGCTCATTCTCAGAGATACCCGCTCCATGCAAGAGGGCACGATTAATAGCATCAGCAATGTCACGAATGCTGACCTCATTCGCAAGACTTGTATGGTTAATTGGGTGAACCTTGCTTGGGTCTAGGTTTTTCTTTTGAATAAGGACGATACGCCACTGCTTGAGGCCTTTTGACGTATCGGAGTATCCATGGATAAGGACAAGTGGAGTGGACATTGCCAGGCGATTGCTTTTCTATAGCATAGCATCGTTAATCAATTCTGCAGCTAGATTGCTGTCGGCCAGTGCGTGATCGCTGCGGCTGAAGGGAGTGCGCTGGTGCGCCAGCCGACCAGCCAAGGGGCAGTGACGCGCGGACGCGGAGGCGGTGGGCGAGATCGAGCGGGAGCTCAAAGGCACCCCCGCGGCGCTCAAAGCGGAGACGATGGGGAACGGCAGGGTCAAGACCCGTTCGCCCCAGGTGCGCTCACTGACGCGGCTCTAAGTGGGAGCCTGGGGGAGGCGAGCCAAATCGATCGATCTAGGCGTTAGCACCGGGTTCGCCGCGCTGAATCGCTGTGGTGGCGCAACCGAATCAGGGCTGCCCCTCCTCGCCAACTCCGCAAGCCGATGGGCGCTCAATTGATCCAGATCGGCAGATAGGTGGCGTTGTTGGTCTCCACCCCTTCCACGACGGCGTTGTTTTCGTCAAGGATCACTCCAACCCAGTAGAAGCGGCCGCGGGTTAGGTTCGCCGGAATGGTGAGATTGACAGAGGTGGTTAGCACGTCGCTACGGGCAAGGTTCCAGGAACCACCGCCGATGCGCCGGTCGAGGTTGGTGATCAAGTTGTTGGACGAAACGTAGTAGCCGGCGACCAAGCCCGGCCGGAAGTCGGCCCCGTTGTTCTCGTAGGTGAACTCCACTAGATAAGTCGAGCCACGATCCACGCTGTAAGCCGTCTCCCCTTCCACCGTCCTGGTCGGGAGAGCTCCGCCTCCGGTCGTGCGGATCACCGTCTTGGTGTGGTCGCTGTATTCGCCGGATGCCCCGCTGTACTTCCAGTGCGTTACTGCCACGTCCTGCCAGGCTCGCTTGCCGTAGAGAAAGACCAGGCCGTCTGCCGTGTCCTCTCCCACATAGGAGTTCACCGTGCCGCCATTGGCGTGCAGGTGCTCATAGTCTGTGCCCATCACGCCGTACTCGTTGTTGACGTGATTGAGCGGGCCGCCGTGGCCGAGTTCGTGGATGCCGGTCGACTGCAGCGGGCGTCCGGTTCCGTTGTATCTGGAGAGGGCGGCGGCGCTACGGGTGGCGGTATAGCCCACATTGACGTCGTAGAGGACGTCGACTTCATCCATGCTGTAGTGCCAGCCGAAGAACCACCAGCAGCTGAAGGACTGGTACGCGATGGCCGGAGCCCCCTGCAGGGCGCCCGCATCGCTGCTGAACCAGATCTCATTCTGGCCATTTCTGCGACCGACGCCGTCGTTGTTGATGGCGAGATTGTAGCGAAAGTTGCTGGGGTTCTCGTTGAAGCGGTTGATCGTGTCCGTGATGCCGTTCGCCCAAAATCCGGGCGTAAAGCTGACCGAGCTCGCCTGCAGCCCAACCGCGTTGGAGCCGAACTTGATCTTGTTTGACGGGTTGTCGCAGAACTTATTGCTGAAGGCGTGGGCGGGAGCCGCAGTGAGGGCGGCCAAGGCGGCCACAGCAGCGAGGAAGCGTTTCATGGCGTGTCTCCGGAACGTTGGGTCTTCGCGCTCAGCGCGGCAGGACAGGGTTGAAGTTGTTATTGGTGAGGGCTTTGCGTTCGGCGGCCTCCTCAGGGCCAGCGTTGGCCGGAACGGGTTCGCGGAGCTCGATCGCGGTTAGCGGCCTGATCGGGGCCACAGCACGGAACGGAGTCAGCTTGATGGGCGCCTTCGGGTCGATGCTCAGGAGGGGCTGTGGCGCGCGCCGGGTTTCACGGGTCAGCCGATCGACAACAGTGAGAAACTGGTCCAGGGAAATGGCCGACTCCTGCGGCTTCCGCAGGATCTCAACGGCTTGCGGCAGTGTCACGCCTGGCTGCCCACCGCCGTCACGCCCCGTCTGGGCGGGCACCTCATCAAAAGCGTCCCCCAGCACGACCTTCCGGGGTGCCTCGAGCTCGTAGCGCTTCTTGGCCTCGTCGTAGTTGAGCCCCTGCTTTTCGAGAAGCTTGCGTGCTTCTGGATTCTTCATCAGGTTGTCGAACGCCGGAGCGGGGAAGCTGAAGCGCTGGAATGGCAGGGGAGGCAGACCGCGAGAAACGGTGTTGTTTTTGATGATGGCGAGCAGAGGCGAGCCGTGGGTGTTGTAGACCCGATCGCCCAATACCCGGAAGCGTCCATACCCGCAGCGCACCAGCGGGCAGCCTTGTTCGCCATTCCCAGCCACGAACAGCACATCGCGCTCGCCTTCCTGAAACATCGGGACGCCGTTCACCGCAAGGAAGCGCCCCTGGCCATCAGGCCCGCCGATGAAGCGAAGGGTGAGCGTATCCGAGGCGGTCTTGCCTCGCAGCACCTTCTCTAGCCGATAGGTAACGAACGCGTGCGGTACGAGCGCGCCAGTCTCCGGATCCATGGCATTGACATAACGCACCTCGGTAACGGAACCCGTCGCCACTAGATTCGCCTGGTCCACCAGGGTATTGAGTTCACCTGCTTTGGTGGATTCGAGAGAGTTGTGCGCCCAGGCAATGCCCCCCGTGCTGGCAAGCGCCGCAGCGGCACAGACGGCCGCAAGTGCGATTGATTTTGTGTTCATATGGTTCTTATGGGGATTAGAGGTCTGCTGAACGAATGCCTGCTGGTTTCCAGAGATGGCCGCGCACATGGCAACCGATTTCGAGCCATGCGAGGGGCAGGGCAGAAAGGCGACCCGAAGCCGAAATACCGCAGGAGTCTTGCTTGATTTTTTTGTGGACACACCTATTTGATCCGCACCCCGTGTGGGTAGGGCGAAAAATTCATATTTATGCACATTTATGCACAATCGCTCTCGGTCGTAGGGCAGTGCCTCTGGCTCGCGGTCACCGAGAGGCTTTTCTCCAGTGGGCCGCTACTCGGCTGGGAGGCTTGGCCATCAGCAGTGGCGCCGCCTCTTAGGGGCGCGGACCGCTGCAGTCCAAGCGGGAGAAATTTGTTTCGCATCCCTTTCGCTTTGCGAGGTATGGCGTAGATCCCTCTTATATTTGTGTCTTTTGGATCGGGATTCTGCGAGGGGGGACTATTTGTCTGCCCAGGGCAAATTGCCTTGATGTCAACTACCGTTTGAACACCGTCGAAGAAAGTCAACTCAAAGATGCCGTTTTGAGGGGGGCCGGCTGATCACAGTAGTGGCCGAATCGGAGCCTGACGCCCTCCCTGTCATAGAGGGCCAGATGATCAAGAGGCTGGCGAACCGAGATGTGCGTGGGTGGCCAAAGGTGCAAAATCAATAGCAGTTAGTTTTAATTTGATATGGCCCAGTGGTCGCCC
>Ga0114980_10003545_pt1 | contig 10646 bp, 10 predicted proteins | sample S_140806_EF_Meta_FD_87018 | JGI IMG/M metagenome (GOLD analysis project Ga0114980, IMG submission 87018) | Freshwater microbial communities from Lake Simoncouche, Canada to study carbon cycling - S_140806_EF_MetaG | ecosystem: Environmental > Aquatic > Freshwater > Lake | place: Lake... | reverse complement strand
TGGAAGCAGGATAACCAGAACCACAACCATAACCACCACCTCGAACTCGACTGATAAGCCTGGCACACTGAGTAAGGCGGCCGTTAATGGCATGTTTCTGCCCATGGCGGCCGATGATTCTCTTCTAAACGGAACACCTCTTCAATGTGATATTCCCGAAATCGACCTTCAGCGCTGGACGATGGTAACCGTTGTTCTTTCAGGCAAGACGGTTGATGTATACATTGATGGAAAACTCATCCGCTCCTGTATCACACCATCCTATTTTAAAGTGGATCCTACTGAGGATGCGACTATTAGTATAACTGAACGTGGCGGCTTCGACGGCTATATAGGAAATACCACCGTAGGCAGTTATAGCATGAATCCCGATGAAATCTACAAAACATATCTTTCTGGACCGAATGGAGTAAGCTTGGATCTCTTTTCCTGGATAATCTCTATTTTTAAGGGGGCGAAACTAAGTTAACCTTAATTCGCTAATAGCAGGCCAAAACAACTCAAGCCTTAAAGGGTCGAGTTATTTTGGCACAACACGGTAGTAGGAATGAGTTATGCAGGTCAATACGGAATGGCAACAGGAGGCAATGATTCTTCCGGTCAGATTATAGGTGGACTTGGAATCGTAGCATTAATCTTTATTGTTGCATTAACTGGTGAAGTTATATATAAAAGTATCTATGATGCACGAAGCCGCTATCAAACCATTCTCGACTACACGGCGAACTCTCAAGATTCTAGTGTTACGATCCACCAGGACGCATCTAAATATGCTGATGCGAAGCCAATCGGACTATCAGTAAATGAACGCACGGGCATTGAGTTTGCCTATTCGTTCTATATTTATGTTCTCCCTGCAACATTCGCCCCTGATAATCAGGATAAATTCAGGCACGTCTTTCATAAAGGATATGGATTTCCCTGGCCTCTTATGGGGCCTGGGGTGTTCATGAATGCGACAGATAATACAATGAGAGTCGTCATGAACACCTACAAAAATCCGTACACCTACGCTGATGTTACAAACTTTCCTATCCAAAAGTGGGTTCACGTTGTCTTAAACTGCTATAAAAATGGCCTGGACATTTTTATCAATGGAGAGCTTGCGACGAGAATCCCATTTACAGACACACTTCCGTACCAGAACTTTCAAGATATCGTTATGTTTTCAAATGTTCCTGTAGAACTTACTGGCGCACGGGCCCCGCCTGTGTTGGGGTCCGAGACTCTTCGCATCGCAGGGAGTTTTTCTGGAAATCTCTCAAATCTTATCTATACCCGGTACGCCTTATCTGTAACTGAGATACAGAACTTAATGAGTAGAGGGCCATCAACAAAAACAAATACGAAGGTCATGCAGCGCCCTCCCTATTTGGCAGATGACTGGTGGGCTCATCAACAGTTGGCTCGTTAAGACTCGCATCCATGTACCGTCAAGTGCCTATTTCATAGGGTCTTACGTAAGTACCTTAACATATAATCTCTTGTCTTCCAGTAAGGATTTGCCTATGGCAGGAGGAGGTTTATATGCTCTTGTTGCATACGGGACGCAGAATGTTATCTTAAGCGGAAATCCGCAGATGACATATTTTTATAAGGTGTTTAAGCGATATTCCCATTTTGCAATGGAAAATATTACGATTGCACTGGAAGGGCCGAATGAGCCTGGGTTCGACACAACAGTAGATCTCCGGGCAAAGATTCCACGGTATGGAGATCTCTTGTCAGATCTTGTCTTTTCTTTCCATATTCCCGATATTTATAGTAAATATGTTCCTCCAAACTCGAAGCAAATCGGAGGCGATGATGCGAATCCTATTTACCGTGTGTCACAATACGAGTTTCAATGGGTTCGGTATCTTGGCGCAGCGATACTAAACAAGGTAAGTTTTTCGATTGGAGGGCAGAGGATTCAGGAGTTTGATGGTGCCTATCTATTGGCTGCTGCGGAACTTGACCATGACCAGGATTCCTTTCAAAAGTGGAGGATACTGGTGGGAGACACTGATGCACTAATCTCTCCTGGGACAAGTGAATATGCGTCCTATAGTCCGGTGACAACACTGTATTCTGGATACCCAAATGTGGTACGAAACACTTCTGCGCCAGGGGCGCAGACAAATCGCCCCTCTATTTTCGGGCGTGATATTCATGTCCCCTTATCTTTCTTTTTTTCCGATGCCTTCTCTAAAGCTCTTCCCTTGGTTGGTCTACAGTATCATGAATGTGAAGTTCGAATCACATTGAATCCGATTTCACAACTCTATACCATTCTAGACAACTACGGACATCGTGTAAATCCAGGATGGCAAGTTGCGACGCCTCTGGCAACTGCGCTCAATAATATGCCATTGTATACTTCAGCATCAGATATTTCAGGAAACATTCGCTATTTTCTTACAGATATTGGATTTAGTGTACCAAGTCTTGACACCTGGTCCACATTTTATCCGAGACTTCAAGCGAACTTCATCTATCTTCCACGAGAGGAACAGATTATCTTTGCCACGAGGCCATTGTCTTATCTTATTAAACAAGTCACGGGGTTTCCAAACTATGGACAAACCACCCGCAGTGTGCTTGATTTACAAGCCCATAATCCGCTCACACGAATGATTTTTATCCAGCGTCGTTCAGATAGTAGGTATAGAAATGATTTTGCGAACTTTACAAACTGGTATACCTATCCGGAGTATCCATTTACCGTAACACCTGGTGTCACGGGTATCAGCTATTCCGGTTTACTGTTAGCAGGAATGCAGCAAGAGATGATCCGCAGTATTCATGTACTCTGTGATGGAAATGAGATTCAAGAGACGAAGAATGTCGATTTTTTCACCACATATTCCCCGTACAAGTATGCGAAGGGTATTGGTCAGCTGGGCCTTCCCTTGTATTCGTTTCAGCTCGAAAACTCGCCGGTACAACCCTCGGGATCTTTGAATGCGAGTCGTATTCGTAACTTTCAGATTGATATGGATTTCTGGCCGTTGCCTGTAAATACTAGCTATACGTATGACATTGACATATATGTAGAGAATATTAACTTCCTCGAGATTGTTTCTGGCATGGGGGGGCTCAAGTATGCGCTATAAGCCTACAGGCGAGCAAGCCTACAGGCGAGCAAGCCTACAGGCCAGTAAGCCTACAGGCGAGCAAGCCTACAGGCGAGCAAGCCTACAGGCGAGCAAGCTCCTTGGGCCAGTTAACCTCAATATGGGGCTTTAAGAGCTCCTTGGCGCCTTTTAGCACACGAGCAGTGCTTGGGTCCTTGTTTAACAGGGTCGCAAGTTCCTCTTCATCGGCAACAACGAAGCAGTTTTTGCCATCCTCAAACTCCGTCTTGGAGCCTGTAACCCATTTCGCATTGATAACAAGGGCGCAGCCCTGGTACATGGCCTCCAAGAACGTGTACTGTGAGCCACCACCGTCGTTTTTAATCACGCTCATATCTACAACATATTTAGCGTCGGAGAGAATCTCATCGAGATCCTCAAAACTCTTCTCAAAAGGCCCTTTATAGAAGCGCTTGAAGCCGAGATCATTCAGCTTGAAAAAGACATATTGCCGATTGATGGCACCGTAAATATCAATAGGGTCTTTGAGCTGCTTATTTGCCTTCAAGAGAATATCCGTATGCTTGTCAAAGTCAATACGGGAGATGCTCACGGCGCCTCCAGGCGATTTGGTCTTTGTAAAGGGATATTCATAAAAGGGATGGATGACAAATTTACTTTTGATTCCGAACTGGTCCTTGAGAAAGGCCTTGACCGATTCTCGGATGGTGATGACCTTGAACCGGGCCAGGTTTCGGAGGACCGGTTCCTTTCCCTTTCCAGAGACTTCTGTAGGATCGTGGATGACAATCATGGTGCCGTCAGGCATTTTGTCCAAGAACTCGTAATATGTCTTATCGATGGCTGTGATAAGAATCCTTCCTTTGGGGAGGTCGTTTGGTGCACGATTTTGGTACTTGACTCCGTAGCCATAGTCCCGCTGTTTCTCTTCAGTCTTTGAGCCGATTTTATAGAGTGGTAGGGAGTATTTTAAGGACAGATGGGCGGTAAAGGAGACCCAGCCTCCGTAGATAGGGCGGGCCATGTAAATAAGTTGTATCATCAAGAGCTCTGCTAGGAGCTGGGAAAGCGATTCCCGGAAAAAGCGTACCGAAAAATACGGGGGGTTAGGATAGGTAATCTATGGCAGCCCCCGCAGCTCCAAGTGTGTTTTCAAGCCTCTTTGGAGGAGGTGCGGTGGCACCTACAGACACAAGTAAGGCAACGGCAGATATCGCAAATCTGAACTCTAGTTTTACAGGCATCTCGTCCACCTTGACATCATCGATTTCTACTGCTACGGCACTCTCACCCGAGCTGAAAGGTATGGTTGATACGTCCTCCTTAACGGCCGCATTAGACAGTACAAAAAATCTACAAGAAATGTGTAAGGGCCTCAGCACGGATGAGTGTGCGAAAAAACAGGCGCAGTTACAGGCCGATACTGATGCGGCTCAACTAAAGTTTTTTAAGGATACCTTAGCTGCGCAGGTGACAAATCTAACGAAGGTGCGCACGAAGATACAGGCTCAATATGATGAGATAAAGGCCGAAAAGGAGAAGGCGCTCAAAGGAGGCGCCTTAGTCTTTAAGGGCGATTCCGTGTTTCCGAAATATGATGAACTACTGACAAAAATCAATACGGATATTCAGACTCTCGAGTCCAGTATTCCCTATGTTGTTCCTTCAACAGAAGGATTTCAAAACTTGACTAGTTCCGGGTCAGTGGCGGTCCCTGTAAGGCCCCCGTATCAACTCCCTATCATGACACCCGCATCAGATTATGATTTAGAACATGAAACTATACTCGCATCCTATAATGCGCTTGTTGGAAATCCGTACGACTTAAATCGTATTATGAGAAATCTCAGAACATTTATCGCTAAAAGCTTTATTCCGATTGCATTTTATTTTACGCTAGCCCTATCTGTTGTGTGGGGTGGTATTGTCTGTTCAAACATGTATCTGGAGCCTGAAAAGGATTTTCTTCTAGGGCGTGTATGGTATTTTATTCACGGAATGATAGGATTTCCATTAGTACTCGGATATTCCCTTCTAAAACCTCCTTATTGGGTCTCCGGCATATTCCCATGGTATCCGAGAACTCCCACTGAAGCCCTGGATGAGCTTAACTCGGTTTAGGTAACCCCTACAACTACGCCATAAATGGGTTTATTATTTGATTAGAATAGTTACATAGAGATGCAAGGGGGTCTTTTTGGCCTTCCAACGAGCCTTCCAACGAGCATTCCAACCAGTTTCGATGCGGCCAAACAACAGGCGCTTGATGCCGCAAAGGCGAAGGCCCAAGACTCGGCTACAAGTGTCATGTCTTCAGATGCGGTAAAGTCTGGGTTAGCCAAGGCCGAAGGTGTGGCTGGTTCTGTGGGACTTGGAGATCAGTTCGCAAAAGCTAAAGATGCAACAATCGGGGCGATTGAGAAGGCCACAGGATTAAAGCTATCTGCTTCAACGGTATGCCCGCAGGATCGGATAGATGTCCCCGTGCTAAGTGATGTCTTAGTTGCAACTGCAGAGACCCCATATCAAACCACGAGACTCATGGATTCATTATTTAGCTATGTTGTGGTCGATTCTAGAAATCCCCCTGAAGCAGAGACTGCGCAGAAATCGAAACTATGGTACATTTCTATTGCGAATGCCGCATTTCTTGTAGTCCTTGGTATGGCATACGGGCAGGTAAGCAAATAATGGCGTGTCGTGGTAAAGGTCTAAACATTCTCCAGCGTATCTTTATAGTGATGTCGGTATCGGTAAAACCTAAGGAAACACAGCAACAAGCGGCAAATTTTCCCTTTGTTTCGGTGATTACACCCACCTACAATCGTCGCAGATTCATTCCACAACTTATTGCGTGCTACAGGGCCCAGAAATATCCGAAGGACCGAATGGAGTGGATTATTCTGGATGATGGATCAGATCCCGTTGGCGATCTCTTTAAGAATCTTGGAGTACCAAACGTACATTATATCCATATGCCTGAAAAGCTGACGATTGGTGCGAAGCGGAATATTCTGAATACAAAGTCTTGCGGCGACGTCATTGTCGCAATGGACGACGACGACTATTACCCTCCAGAGCGTGTATCCGCCGTCATTCACGCATTCAAGCAGAAACCCACCTATGAGCTCGCAGGCGCATCCGAGATTTATATGTATTATTCTGATATCCAGGTGATTTACAAACTTGGCCCTTACCATGCAAACCATGCAACAAATGGAACAATGGCATGGAAGCGCACATACGCCGATACGCATCTCTATGACGAGACTGTGACGCACGCCGAGGAAAAGTCATTCTTAGATGGGTACAAGAATCCTATGATTCAACTGGACCCCTATAAGGTAATGCTGGTGATGAGCCATTCGGATAATACATTTGATAAGAAGAAAATGCGGGAAAATGAGAGTAATCCGCTCATTCAGAAGACATCAAGAAAACTACGTGATTTCATTAAAGATGCAGCAGCTCGTGAATTTTTCGCAACGGCATAAGGCAGAATACCTTAAGAAGTCGAGATATCAAAATACAGAAAATCAATGAGCCTGTACTCTCCACACCGGTCTTTTGCGCTTATGGCAGAGACATTAGAACGTGGACTTGATTCAAGCTCTCCTCTTGCTGATGCGCCTCCAAACTCGATGAAAGTGAGTCTCAGGACCCACCAGCAGGCAGTTCTAGCCGCAATGGAGAACTCTGAACGGGAACTCATCTCAGGAATGACATGTTCAGGGGAAACACTGTATTCTTCTTATGGGATTCTAGGAGATTCTGTTGGCGTTGGAAAATCATTAATGGTTCTCGCACATATAGCACGTGTTGCGGCGATGCCTAACTCTCTACAGACCATAAAGACACTTGGTGCGAACTCATCCCATCGAATGTTCAGTATTAAAGATGATAAGGTTACCGATATGAGTGGAGCAGGAGCCCTGATTATTGTTCCCCATACTCTTTTTCGTCAATGGTCTGACTATATTAAAACACAGACGAATCTCACGCATCTGCTAGTAGATAAAAAGAAGAGTATGACTCTAGATACATTTCGTGAATCGGTCATTCAGGCACAAGTGGTGCTTATCAGCAATACGCAGTACAAGGAATTTAGTACATGGCAGCGAGAGAACAGGATTTTGTGGAAGCGTGTGTTTATTGATGAGGCAGATACCATTCATATTGTAAATGGATATCCAAGGCCAGAGGCCGAATTCACATGGTTCATTACGGCATCATGGATGAATATGATTTTTCCAAATGAAACTCTCTATATTCAACTACAGAGTCTTCTTACGCATGTGTTTAATGAGGGGGCGCCCTATGCTTGCCTGAAGCCGTATTTTTCTGAGCTAATGCGGTCAGGGCGGGCGTATAACTATATGCGATTTAGTATGACCTCCTTCAACTTTTTTCGAGATATCTTAAATAATAATCATCGTTTGCGGGGTAAACTGGTGATTAAGTGTAGCAATGAATTTGTTCAGGAGTCTATTTCCCTGCCGGTGCTTTATCGGAGTAATGTGATTTGCGTGGCGCCGATTCATCAGCAGATTGTGGCTGATGCAGTTCCAGCAGATGTTCAGCAGCTCCTTCATGGGGGAGATGTAGCAGGGGCCATTGCAGCGCTGGGTGTCAAGTCTGAGGATACGACCAGTCTGATTGACGCTGTTACGATGAATCTGAAGAAGGAGCTTCAGCGGCTGAAGGCTACCTATGAATTCAAGGCGGGGCTCGAGTACTCGAGCAATGCGGCGAAGGAGACGGCACTGAAAAGTCTGGAGGACAAGATGAAGGGGAAGGAGGAGGCGATTAAGAGTATTCAGGAGCGGATAGAGGGATTTAGCACGGAAGTCTGCCCCATTTGCTATGACCCACCTGGGGAGCCAATGGTGACACCCTGCTGTTCTAGGGTCTTTTGTGGACAGTGTATTCTGAGTTGTAGGACCCGTTCTCCTGCGTGCCCCATGTGCCGTACCGAGTACAAGATCTCGCAGCTTAAGAAGATTGTCGTGGAGAAGGAGACGGAGATTGTCGAGGAGGTTCCTGAGACCGAGTACAAGGAGAAGAAGGCTGATGCGCTGCTGCGGCTGTTCAAGGAGAATCCTGCGGGAAAGTTTCTGGTGTTTAGCCGCTATGATAATCCATTTACGGCGATGGAGGAGGCCATTACAGGGCTGGGCGTCACAGTGAAGCAGCTGAAGGGGAATAAGGATGGGATTGCGTCCACTCTGCGCCAGTTCCAGGGTGGTGATGTGCGCTGCCTGCTCCTGAACTCGCATTATGCGGGATCTGGGCTGAATATTACAGCGGCGACGCATGTGATTCTGCTCCATGCGATGACACACGAGGAGGAGAAGCAGATTCTGGGGAGGGCTTACCGTATGGGGCGCACAGAGCCACTCCATTTCATTAAGTTGCTACACGCTGATGAGATGCCGGTTACTAACTAAAGTTAGTAACGGCATCAGTGCTTCGGACTGCGTCCTTAGCGAGATGCCTACCACCAACTAGCGTTGGCGGTAGCATCCCACTATTTCCTATTCTTTCTAGTCCCTGAGTTACTTTTCCGTGAAGGGCTATACTGTTCTCCAACCGCCATCCGTTCAAGTCTGTTTCGAGTCGCCTTCGGGCTTTCCTTGATTCCGCCGCGCCTAGCCTTTCTAGTCCTTTTCTTTGCCAAACTATTTCGTACAGCATCCTGAATCACTATCGCAGCTTCACGCTGACGAATCGTTTTACTCAGCGTACTGTTCACCATTGGTGTAAGCCAAGCAGGTACTCGTCCAGCTTTCACTTCCGCCTTAGCCGCTTCTGCACCCAGCTTCAACAGCCGTTCCTCTACAACTCTAGGATAGATACGAGCTATTCTCCGTGTAGAAGATGACATTCTATTTATATACTTAGGATAAAAATTTGCGCCCTTATAGGGCTGAATTCCTTTCCTACCCCAAGTAGAATGTCCGACATCAAAGGGAAAATCATCGAGGCCTTTACTGTCTTAGCGCAGCGGGACGCAGCAGCAAAAGAGGATAACTGGCAGTTCAAGGTCCGTGCCTATAAGAAGGTCATTGCGCAGCTCCGAGCTACCGAGAAACCTGTAACAAAGGTTGAAGATCTCGATGATATTGATGGAGTCGGGGTGAAGATGCGGAAGAAAGTCGAAGAGATTCTGGCCACAGGAGAGCTCGCAGCGGCGGAGAAGGCGAAGGAAAATATGGAGCTCGGTCCTCTAGAAGTTCTCAAAGGGGTTCATGGAATCGGGGACGCAAAGGCGAAAACCCTTATTGCGGAAGGGATTAAGACGATCCCCCAGCTTCGTGCGGCCGCAAAGGCAAATCCTAGTCTGCTCAACAGGACGCAGAAAACGGGGCTCGAATACTATGATGATACGATGAAGCGGATTCCTCGGGCTGAACTCGACAAGCATGCGGCTCTTTTGATGGACGCACTTCCTGAAGGGATGAATGGGACTGTCGTAGGATCCTACAGACGTGGCGCAGAAACCTCCGGAGATATTGATGTTCTTGTCAGTATGGATGAACCAGAGGCAACAAGGACCAAGGCATTTCATGCATATGTTAAGATTCTACGGGATAAGGGCTATATGGTGGAAGAGTTGTCCAAGGGAAAGCAGAAAAATCTCAGTATTGTGCGACTCACGCCGGAGTCAACAGCTCGGCGCCTAGACCTTCTCGTTATTCCTGTTGAGCAGATGGCGTATGCGCTGCTGTACTTCACTGGATCACAGGAATTCAATGTGGAGTTCCGGAAACAGGCACTGAAGAAGGGTTATACGCTGAATGAGCATGAGATGAAGCTGACTGGGAAAGTCGCAGGCGCAAAAGCAGTTCCGACGTTGGCAACGGAAGAAGATGTCTTTGCTTTTCTTGGGATTGAATACCAGGGGCCAACGCAGCGGACTGGAGCGGCTGCTGTCAAAATTCTTTCAGAAGGCGCAGTAGCCCCTCCGAAGAAAAAGGGGAAATGGGTAGAAAAAGTCTCCAAGACAACCGGAAAAACCTATTGGTGGAACCGTGAAACAAAGGAGGGTACCTGGGAACGGCCTGCGAATCTGAACGGGGGGACACGCCGTTCTAGGCGTTCAACGCCTTAATATTTCTGTACAGATTTTCTAGGCTAACTGCCTCATACCGGCGGATTTTATCGGGCCGTAGAGTACCAGATTCTATTTCTGAAAAGGCATACAGTGTTGCGAGACGCACAGGTATTTTTCGCTTCTCTGAAACTTCGCATAAGAGTTTCCACGCATTAAACATGGCCGATTGTTTGGTTAGAACAGGCGTATATCGGAAATCACTTATGGAGAGTTGATTCGTTGTGGAAGTGACTGGTGCTTCTCGAGCCAGGCGCAAAGAAATAATCTTGAGCTTCAGACGAAGAGAAACCGGTAGAATCGTCCAGCACTGATAGAAAAAGGCCCAGAAATCTCCCTGGTCAGAAATCTTATATGCATCAAAAAGGGAAGTGTACATTACCCACGCTTCATGTGTATTTCCATAGACAGCTTCAAGGCGTTCTGGAATATTTTCCAGACTGATAAGACTTGCGAGG
>Ga0114980_10003540_pt1 | contig 10661 bp, 6 predicted proteins | sample S_140806_EF_Meta_FD_87018 | JGI IMG/M metagenome (GOLD analysis project Ga0114980, IMG submission 87018) | Freshwater microbial communities from Lake Simoncouche, Canada to study carbon cycling - S_140806_EF_MetaG | ecosystem: Environmental > Aquatic > Freshwater > Lake | place: Lake... | reverse complement strand
TTTCTTGCCCTCTATCCGCCCGATTCTCACAGGAAGAAATCCATCTATATTTCTGTCCCGGGTGTTACGCCGGAAAGCCTCATGGTCGGTCGCCTCCGGAAGGGCCACTGAAGCCACTGAATCCGTGTTCCTGATCCAGGATCCGTCATCGCGGGCTGCTGCTGCATTCACAGCCCGATATCCTGACAGGATGCACAGGATCTACAGGATGCCCTTCAGCCACCACCGCCATCCATCGCCTTCTCCCACCCCATCCTGCCCATCCTGCCATCCTGTCCTCTTCTTCCCCCGCAGACAGGATGCACAGGATCTACAGGATGTCCTTCAGCCCCCACCGTCTCCGTCACCCATCGCCTTCTCCCAACCCATCCTGTCCATCCTTCCCAAAACCTGGCGTCAAAAGTTCACCGTTCTCCGGGCTCCACCACTTCGATCTCAGCCGTGCCGGGTGCGACCGGAGTCTCCGTCGTCTTGCCTCCCGGCCAGCGGACCCAGACCGCACGGGCTTCGCCGCTGAGGACCACCCGGCCGGCATCGACGGATCCGTAGCCCGATCCGGCGTGAATCTCGCGGGCCGGGCCCAGGCCTTGGGCACCGCGCAACCGCAGCGTTGCTCCGATCGCGAGCGGGTTCTTTCTCCCGCCCTTCAACTTTACCCGCAGGCCCGTTGTGGGAACCACGTTCCGGAACACGCGCGTTGGCGCGCCGTTCTGCGTGGTGACCCAATCGACCCTTCCGTCCCGGTCGATGTCGGCCACCGCTCCGCCGCGTCCCTCGCCCAGCACGACAACCCCGGACTCGCGACTGTCGAGGGACCGGAATCCACCGCGACCATCCCCGAGCAGGACACACCCACGGCCCGCGTCGGTGCGGGGCCATTCGATGCGCATGGCGAAGAAGTTCTGGGAAAGCAGGACATCCTCGAACCCGTCGGCGTTGACGTCGGCAACGGAGACCCCGAGGACCGGCGACCACTGGACTTCCCGCGGCAACGGAACCGCATCCCAGGATTCACCGCGGTTCAGGAAGAGCATCGAACGGAGCTCGGTGGCCACCTCGACGGAAGGCTTCGCGGGGAGCGAGACCAGCAGGTCGGGAATCAAGGCTTCGCCAAAGGCCGCATGCGTGGCGAAGCGTTCGCCGATCGGCGGAATCGCCAGGGTCAACGCCCGCCGGCCACGACGGGCCACGTCGCCGGGCATGTCCGACGGATGGTAGGCCTCGATCAGGTCGTAGAACTCCCCGCCGCCCAGCGCCCCGTGGTAGAGCTTCAACGGACGGTCCGGCGTGGCTTCGTATCCCGTGTTCAACCCCCAGTTGCCCACGACCAGATCCATCCGGCCATCGCCGTCGAAGTCTCCGGGGGCGACGCCGGTCCACCAACCGTTCATCCGCGACAGCGGGATGGGTGCCGCCCCAGCGACGCGTACCGACGGATCCCAGGATTCGAGTCGACCCTTTTGATTCCGGAAAATCCGGATCGGTCCCCACTCGCAGGCGAGGACGAGGTCGGGATCCCCGTCGCCATCGGAGTCCGTCCAGGTGGCGCCTTCGACCAGGCCGGCGGAATCGAGTCCCGGGACGGTGACCGCTTCCGGCAAGACAACGCCGTTGGTTCCGCGAAAGAGCCGGGAGGTGCCAACCTTCGGATAGAATCCCGGAATGGCGTGGCTCCCGACGAAGAGGTCGAGTTGTCCGTCGCCGTCGAAGTCGGCCGAGGCCAACCGGCTGATGGGCGCGGTGACGGCGGGCACATGGGGCCACGGCTCGACCACGGCACGGAGGTTGCCGTCGGCCGCGACCAGGCGAAGAACCACGAGGGACGACGAGGCACCGGGAGCGGTCTCATGATTGGAGACGGCGGCGAGCAGGACGGGCCGACCGTCCGGATCCACCCACGAAGTGAGGCCGGTGACGTCATCCGGCGCGATCCAATCGCAGGGCACGGGCTCGAATCCGCCTCCGACCCGCGCGCGATAAACGCCCGGCTTGCCGCCGCGGGCACATCCGATCACGAGGACCTCGCGTCCGTCCCCCAGGAAATCCACCCACGCGACCGTTGGCCCGGCGGCGCTCAACTGCCGATGCAGGAGCGGTTGGCGTGCGAAGTCGTCGAACAACTCCTCCCGATGGGTATGCGAGAGTGCTCCACTGACATCCGCGAAGACGGGTTGAACCTTGGGCGGCCGAGTGTCACGGGCCCCGACAGGATCGGTCACCGTCTCATCCACGACGTACCGGTGGTTGGGGCGCGCGTTCGTGATCCGGCTGACCGCACCTGACCGCCATCGCACCTCGATCTCGAACGCCTTCGCATCGCCGCAGGCAAACGTCCGCACGGCATCGTCGCCCCCGACGTATCGCCCGCCCGAGACGATTTCCTGTTCCTGGTCCACGGGACCGCCGCGGACGCGGATGCGCGCGTTGACGCCGCGGGTGTTCTTGCCGGCCCCCTTCGCCCGGACGCTGATGCGGGCGGCGGACGAATCGTTGCGATAAATGCCGGGCGAAGCGTTCAGGCAACTCGTCACCAGATCGAGATCGCCATCGTCGTCGAGGTCGGCGAGGACGGTGGTCTGGAACAGGTTGGTGCGGGTGAAACCCCAACGCTCGTGCACGTCCTCGAACCGGAACCCTCCGAGGTTGCGGAACGCGGAGACCGGCGATGGGAACGCCGGGTAGGCCAGGACGTTGGCGGCCTGAGGTGGACGACCCGTGGCCTGCAGTGCGGCGAGCGTGTCGCGGTCCTGGACCCCGTGAATGGCTCCGCTCGAAATCAGGATGTCTTCGTAACCGTCGAGATCGACATCCAGGAACACCGGTTGCCACGACCAATCCGTCGAGGCCAGCCCCGCGTACTCAGCCAACTCGCTCCACGACCCATCCCCATTTCCCCGGTACAGCGTGTTGCGCGGAACCTCGGGCCGGTAATCAAACCGCCCCGGCAGATTGGGGATGAACTCCAGTCCGATCATGGATCGCTGCCGCTGGACGTGGCTCCGCGCCGACATCTCGACCGTGAAGAAATCCAGGTTCCCGTCGCGATCGAGATCCCCGAAGTCCACGCCCATCGAAGAGAACGCGAACTTCCGGATCATCAGCCGCGGCACCTCGCGGAACCGACCGTCGCCCTGATTCAGCCAAAGCCGGTCGGGCGTCTGGAAATCGTTGCACGCATACAGATCGGGATGCCCGTCGCCGTTCACGTCGCGGAACATCGCGCTCAACCCGAAGTCGGGCGGCGCGGCCTTCGGCTGCCCCTTGTCGTCCACGAACCGATCCGATCCCCACGGCACGGGCTGGAACCGGGCATGGCCATCGTTGAGGTACAGCACTCCGGCTTCACCCACCTCCTCCACCTGCTGGTTCACCACCCGCAGGCGCTTCGCGTACGGGCCCTCGACCACCCACTGGCCATTGACCTGTCGCACCTGCGCCTTGCCGGCACCGGACCTCATGATGGGAAACGCGCCGTAGTTGGCGACGTACACATCGAGCGTGCCATTGCCGTCCACGTCCCCGATCGCCGTCGTCATGCTCCCGGTCTCGGAGGCCAACCCGCTCAGGGCCGTGAAGTCCGCGAACCGGCCCTTGCCGTCATTCAGGAAACACCTGGGACCTCCTCCCAGCGTCGTCACGATCAGGTCCAGGTCCCCGTCGCCGTCGAGATCCTCCAGCACCGCCCCCGTCGAGTGGGCGCGCGGAAGCCCCACTCCCGCCTCATTTCCCACCTCGGCAAACCGCCAGTCGCCCAGGTTGCGATACAGCCGGTTCGTCCCGTCGATCGCCGGGAAGTACAGGTCGCAACGCCCATCGCCATCGACGTCCCCCAGGGCGACGCCCGAACCATTCATGAAGTTCTGGTTGCGGACGACGGCCTCCGGCGCGAGCCGATTGGTGAATCCGATTCCCGAAGCCACCGCATCGATCGCAGTGAACCCGACGCGCCCTGCTGCGGGCACCGACAAGGCCGTCTCGAGGTGCGCCCCCCAGGCCGTGAACCCGCCTGAAAAACAGGCCGCGCACGCGCACAGAAGCCGGAATCGCATCAACGGGAACACGTCCGCTCTCTAGCACGGTGCGCCCCCGCCGAACCACGAAAAACCCCGCTGAGGATGCGGGTGCCATGCCTCCCCCGGAGGTGTTCACCCAACGGGGAAGACCTCCCGCAGTGGCGCAGTGGCGCAGGGATCGGAACGGGACAACCAACCGCCGACGGTTCCGAATCCACTGCTCGTCAACCGCCCCCCTCTGCGCCTCCGCGCCTCTGCGGGAGAACTATTGCCTATCCAACTGCGTGCTCAGGCGCCGAAGCCTCCAGGTGATCCAAAGCACATTGATCACGTCTCCAACCCAGGGAAACCCAAGCACCCCAACCACCGCTGCGCTCCCCCAACTCGGTAGATCTGCATAAAGGGCCGTCGCGCAGATCATCAGGATCGTGAGGGCGGGCAGCGCCCGCAACGAACGACGTCGACTCAAAGTCAATCGTTGCACCTGTTCACGGACATCTCTTTCGCTGCTTACCATTGCTGCAGGGATTGAAACCGCCTTCACGAATGCCCTGAGTGAGCAACGAGTTCAACCCGAGGTATTCAACACTCAACCAAACCCACAGCCAACCCGGCTTCCATCAGGTCGCCCGCCACGTCCGAACCCGATTGTCGACTGTTGCAGGTCACCCCCATTTACCTTTGCCGGGATGCTCACGCGGGCTTGCGAGTGAGATCGCGCTCTCCGCGCACGATGTCGACCAACTCCACGCAATCCTCGGCTGGTCTACGGTAGAAAAGCAGCCATCGGTGAAACGGCTTCTCGACCACACGGAACCGGTACCCTCGTCGGTATCGCCACACGGCCCCCGCGTCAGGCTGGGCAGCGATGCGAGCAACGGTCGAATCCACCGCGCCTGCGAACTTCTCCGCCAGGGCCTCGGCAACCTCAGGTCCATACTCCAACTGCTTGGTGTACCAGAGCACCGCCTCATCCAATGCCGCGGCGAATCCCTCCCTGTACTGTATTGTCATGGATTCGTCTTCCGACGGATGGAGCGACGGGCGATCCGGAGGGCGTCACCCGACTTCCAGGCAGTGACGGGTGTCTTTTCCGAAGCAGCGAGGCGAGCGTTCACCGCATCTACGTCCACGCCTTCCGGTGCGTCATGGGTAGGACGAGCCGGTACCAGCGCGACCATGTCCTTTCCATTTAGAAGGTAGACCGGGTGTCCTGCGGCAGCCCTTTTGACGAGTTCTCCCAGCTTCGGCTTTGCCTCGCTGATGATGTAGGTCTCCATGACCTGAATGAGACTCGTTCGAGACCCGGCGTCAATCCCCCCCTCGATTCTTGAACAAAGCTACGGGGTCAACCCGCGACATCCGACATTTGACCAAACCCACAGCCAACCCATCGCTCCGAGTACGAGTACGACCCTCGCCGTACCCTTCCACACCCGGTGGGGCGGACTGGCCTGCCCTTGAAGCTTGAATCTTGAGACCTGGGACTCCTGACCGGCTCGTGAGGACACTCGCGCCACCCGTGGCCTCCCTTGTCCGGGTCGACCCATTGCCTTCGTCCGGGGGCGCAGCACGAATTTGGCAGCCAATCATGGTTGTTTTGATTGAACCCAGAATGGTGTTTCCCGTGGAGCGATCCCTCCGGTGTTATGCGTCGGATGAGTCGATTCCAGACACACTTCCTCAGGTGGGCCGGCGCGGCGATGTTGACCACCCCGGTCTTCGCCCAGCGAGCGATCGTTTACGAAACAGCGGGCGGACCCGCCTATCTCGCCGGAGAACTCCTCGTCGAGTACCGCGCGGATGCGACCCCGCAGGAACGGGCCAGCGCCCTCGCGGCTGCCGGCGTCCGGGTCGAGCGCTCGATCCGCAAATCCCGCTCGGGACAACGCAACTCCGGTTCGCGGGATCTCGACCTCGTCGCCGGTACGGCCAACGTCCGGACTGCCGCGGATGTCCTGCGGCGCCAACGGGCCGTGGTGGCAGCCGAACCGAACTGGATCTACCAGCATCAGGAAGTGTCCAATGACCCGCTGTTCTCCAGCCTGTGGGGTATGGCGTCCGCCGGGTTCGGCAGCGGCGCCCAGTCCGTCTGGGCCAATGGCGTGATTGGTTCTTCCACCGTCGTGGTGGGCATCATCGATGAAGGCATCGACATCAGCCATCCAGACCTCAGCGCCAACATCTGGGTCAACCCGTACGATCCTGTGGACGGCATCGACAACGACGGAAACGGGTACATCGATGACGTGAACGGATGGGATTTCGCGGGCAATACGCGGGCGGTCTTCGCTACCGGAGCGGACACCCATGGCACCCATGTGGCGGGGACCATCGGAGCCGTCGGAGGCAACGCGATCGGCGTCGTCGGTGTGAACTGGAACGTCCGAATCATCAGCGGCAAATTCCTTGCACCCACGGGTGGCACCACGGCCGATGCGATCGAAGCGGTGAACTACTTCGCCGACCTCAAGCAGCGGCATCCGGATCTGGATCTGGTGGCGCTGAACAACTCCTGGGGTGGCGGCGGCTACTCCGGTCTGCTCCATGCGGCCATCATTGGTGCCGCGAACCAGGGAATCCTCTTCATCGCCGCCGCCGGCAACGGCGATATCCTGGGACGGGCCATCAACAACGACACCACCGCGTCCTACCCCTCCAACTACGACACCACCGTGGCCCCGACTGGGATCACGCCGGCGGTGCCTGCCTCCACCTACAACAGCGTTGTGGCGGTGACGTCGATCAATTCCGTGGGCGCCAAGTCCACCTGGGCCAACTTCGGTGCCAACCGGGTCCACATCGCCGCCCCCGGGGAAGGGATCACGTCGACCTATCCGGCGTCCTCCTACGCCACCATCAGCGGCACGTCGATGGCGACCCCGCATGTCACGGGTGCCATCGCCCTGCTGGCCTCGCAGGATCCGACCCTGAGCCCCATCGAACTCCGCAAGCGCCTGCTCGCGTCCGCGACCCCAACGACGTCGGTCGCCACCACCACCCGGACCGGAGGCCGCCTGAATCTTCCCGGCATGCTCGCCCCGGTGAATGCCACGTCCCTGCCTACCACGCCGATCGGCGTCCGGGCGGCCGTCGTGTCGGCCCGGGTCGCCTTGTCCTGGGTTCAGGCAATCTCGGCCACATCCTACTCCATCCAGCGGGCCACGACCTCCGCTGGCACCTATACCGCCATCGGTCAGGCGACGACCGAATCCTTCACGGATGCCACCGCGGTTGCCGGAACCCAGTACTTCTACCGTGTCTCCGCGGTGAACGCCAATGGGTCCAGCGCCGTCTCGGCCACGGTGAATGCCACCATTCCTGCCGTGGCACCGACCGCACCTGCCAGCCTCACGGCGACCGTCGCGGCAGCGACCCCGACCACCGTCCGCCTCGGATGGACGGACCGATCCAGCAACGAGATCGGCTTCGCCATCGAGCGGTCCACCAACAACCAGACCTGGACTTCCGCTGGGACCGCAGCAGCCGACGCCACGACCTTCAATGTCACGGGTCTGGCCAGGGCGACCCGCTACTACTTCCGGATCCGGGCCCTCGGAAACGGCGGGCTCAACAGCGCCTACACAGCCACCGTGCAGGTCCGGACGCTCTGAGGAATCCATTCCTCCGCGGAACAGCGCTGGTGTTGGCCATCCCAGGCTGGCCCAGCGCCTTTTTTTGCCCCGGATCCTTCCGGGTGCCTCACCCGGTGGAGCGAGATTCCGTCGAACCGACTCCGGGTTTGAAGCGGCAGCCGGGCTTGAAACTGGAATCTTGAAACTGAAAACGGCAGTTGGGTTATCCACCGATTTCACGGATTTCACAGATGGACTGGAACGTGGAGCCTCAACGCTTCGCCGTTTCCATTTCACCCGCCGGGTGAAACCACAGCCTCTCTCAACCGGCTTCCAATCCGTGGAATCGGTGGAATCTGTGGACCCAACCACCTTTTCCAGGTTGAAACCTGGGACTCCCATCCGGCTCGTGAGGACACTCGCCCCACCCGAGGACACTCGCCGCTCTGAGCCTCAGGGAGAGGGCTGCTTCCGGGATCGCACGAACCGGAGGGCGTTGGCGGCTTCGGCATCGGTCGGATCCAGTTCGACGGCCCGCTGGAGCAGGGTTTCGGCTTCGGTGTTGCGGCCCTGTTGGGCGCGGATCATCCCGAGCATCCTCTGGGCGAGGGCATCCGTTGGATTGAGCCGGATGGCCGCGTCGAAGTGGGACGCTGCGGAATCCAGACGGCCGGCCGAGGTCTCGATCAGACCGAGGTTGCCATGGGCGCGAGCATGGCCGGGATTCAACCCGATGGCCTTGCGGAACGCGGCAGACGCCTCCTCGTTACGACCCTCCATGCGACTCAACAGGCCCAGGTAGTAGTGCGCGTCGTCGAGTTCCGGCATCCACTCGACTGCTTTCAGGAAACAGGCACGGGCCTCGTCGTTCTTGCGCTGGGCGAGGAGCGAGCGTCCGATGTTCAACAGGGCCACACCATCCTTGGGATCCATGCGGAGCCGTTGCTGGTTGAAACGGATCGAGTACCGCAAGGTCCGGTCCAGGTTCGCCTTGTCGAACCCGGCCTTCCCCTGGGGAGTCCGCGGGAGCAACTGGATCCAGATCTCGGCCATCTCGTCGGTGGTGTTCGGACCGAACCGGACGTGCTTTGGCGGCGAGGCCGGATTCCAGGGATTGGCGGCGGAGTTGTCGAAGCCCACCTGCATCTCGATCCGGGTGCCGGCCGGGAGGAAGACCGGCTCGCGGAACGTATAATCACCCTGCCACTTGAAGTCCCAGGCCGGGATGTCCAGGAGGGAGATGTTCCCACCGGCGGGCAGCACCGCGCGGGCCTCGATCCTTCGTCCGAGATAATGGGTGTGCGGCAGGATGCCGAGTGCGTCGGCATCCGCGGGAAGCACGTACTCTTCCCGGTAGACTGCGTTGGTCACGCCGGGTGGCAGATCGATGTCGTAGTTGACCAGAGCCACCTTGACCGGTTGGTTGGTCGGGGGTGCGTCCGTGAAATAAAAGCCGACCTCCAACTCCAGCAGATCCGGCTTCCCCAGCGCCTGGAGATGCAACTGCAAGACCACGTCATTGCCGGGCTCGAATCGCCAGGGAAGCCCCGGAGGACTGACCCGGGGTCCCGCACCCGGCTGCCAGCTCGCAAAGTGCCCGTCCGGCGAACGGATCGACTCCGGCGTGTCCATCCCGGGAAAGCCCGGCTCGGGGTCCAACGCATCCCGTCGACGCCCTTCGCCGCTCCGATCCAGCCGAAGGAATGCGTGGTGCGCCGCCCGGGAACGAGGGCGGAGCTCCCAGGCGCGGACGTATCGAACGCGATCGATTGGTGCCGGAAGGACGAAGTGCCGGTACACGTCCTTTGCCGTCGCCGGGACCGTGTACGGCGCCGGCAGGCGGAGGACGAGATCGGGCTTTCCCAGGGTCCAGTCTTCGGACCATTGGGGGCGCGGAGCCGCCTTCGCGGGATCGCCCCGTTGCTTGCCGCCCTTCACCCATTCAGCGAACACCACGATCTGTGCATCAGACAGCCGACGCTCCCCGACGAAGCCGTGCTCCTGCGCTTCCGGCAACCACGGCGGCATGATGTGGCGTGCCGTCTGATCGACGATTTCGGGCGCGTGCTTCGCCGCGTCCTCGAAGGTGAGCAGCGGGAACGGGGCCGATTGCCCCGGCCGATGACAGACCGCGCAGTGCGCGTACAACAGCGGCTGCACATCCTCGTGGAACGTGGGCACCCCCGCCGCCCTCATTGCCATCGCCATCCCGACAAGGAATGGAAATCGGCTCATCCTGGAAAGGCACTTCATCGATTCGGTCGGGCAAAAGACTCGGAAAGCCTGCTCCCCTCGTCCAACGGCAGCAAGAGGCATGCATTGAACTCGAGGGCGGATCGGCCTAGGTTTTTGCGAATGCCGACCCTCTTCCGCCGACTGGGTACGACAAGCCACGTCTCGCCACTCCGACGTCGCCTCAAGGCCGCCGGACTGGGGGATGCCACGTCGCTCATGCGACTGGCCGTCCGACGGGGCTGCCGATATTACGAAGATACGGTGGCAGGAGACGTGGCGGATCCGGGCAAAGACAGGGTTTCCAATGAGGAGCTCGCGATCGGTCTGCTGCATGGCAGCCTGGAGTGGTCCCCGGCGGTGATTCGGATGGGAGCTGCCGTGCTCGGCGCCCGAGGTAATGACCCGAGGAAGCTTGTAAGATTGGCTCGGATGGAACGTGCCGAAGCCGTCGTCCGCGAGCTGGCCGAGGTCGGCCGCAGTGTCGAACCCACCAACAGCTTCTGGTCGTCCCTCCTGGAGGAGCTTCCGAATCGCAGCCGTGTCCCCAGCGGGATCCTGCCGCATTCGACCCGATTCGTGGCGATGACCGGCATCACCCGGGAAGGTCGCGGAATCCGCACCCAATGGATCCGACCACAGGAAGTCCATGGATAACGCGACTCGAATACTGTGCTGCCTGGATCGGCATCTGGACCACGAAGTCCAGCTGATCCTGTATGGTCGAGCGGCGATCCAACTCGGCTTTCCCAGCGCTCCCGAGGCAGTCGCGCGATCTCTGGATGTCGATGCGATCATCCCTACCAGTCAGGTAGACGCGCTGGCGGCCGATCACGGGTTT
>Ga0114980_10003537_pt1 | contig 10665 bp, 18 predicted proteins | sample S_140806_EF_Meta_FD_87018 | JGI IMG/M metagenome (GOLD analysis project Ga0114980, IMG submission 87018) | Freshwater microbial communities from Lake Simoncouche, Canada to study carbon cycling - S_140806_EF_MetaG | ecosystem: Environmental > Aquatic > Freshwater > Lake | place: Lake... | reverse complement strand
TCCTTCTTTTTGGGTTTTGCCTCTGTTGCCTTGGCTATGTTCCTTCTTTGACAATTCCTCGCCACAGCCTTCCAATCAGCAATTTTTGTCTTACCACCAACTAACCAGCCAACGGACTCATAATAGTCATAAGCAGACCTAGCTAGGTCTTTGTCCCATTTAAGTTCTAACGCATAATCAAACCAATCCTTTTGTGTAGGTATATTATTATTAACTTTAACTATAACATCTAACTCTAACTCTCCCCGTTTCTTTTGCGTTTCTTGAGCGTTTCTAAAGCGTTTCAGCCTCTCCCAGCCCTGTTTCCGTACCTCACCTTCCCTTAAAAGCCTTCTTGAGTACATAACCCCATTCTCTTCACTAAATACGCCAAGCAAGGAAAGCTCCTTTAGAAGCTCTTGGGTCTTGTCTATTGGTATTCCAGCTATTCTTGATATTTCTTCAGCCCCAATGGGCTTTGAGCCAAGGCAGAGATATCCAAAGCGGTCTGCCTTTGCCATTAGGCACAACATATCAATCCAAAGACCCCTAGCCTCTAGGGTGCAACACCTTAATCTTTCATCGCTCAACCAATCAGACGGAAAGAACCTAATGTAGAAAAGCTTGGCTTTTGAGGCTTCCATTAAGCCCCCCAATCTTTTGAAAGCCTGTCTTCAGCTTGCTCTACTTCGTTTCGCCACTTTGTAAGGGCTTCAATTTTGCGCTTTAGCTCAATATTTTCTTCAAATAGCTTCTCATTTGATTGGCGCATCTGCCTTAATCCAGAATAAAGAATCTGCTCTGAAGCCGTTAGCTTTGGCTCATGGATGCTGGAGAACATTACTCAATCTCCACAACTGCATACTTGCCTAGCTTTGCCATTTCTTTGTCAGCAATTGCCTTTGAAGAAAAGTAAAGGTCTATGATTGGTAGCTTAAGACGCTTACCATTCTCTGCCTTTCTGGAGCTAACTGCGCTTCCAGTATCACTTGCTGTAAATACCCTATCTTTAATCTTAATCTTACTTCCGTAAGATATAATTCTGGTATCTACCGCACAGCTTTTCCCAGATACAAGCTTTGCACCACTTGAGGATTTGCCCTTGGAAGTCCAATAGTCTTCACAGGGTTTTGACCAATAAGCGGTCAATCTTACTTTTAATTTCCTTGCTGGCTTTCTAATATTTATTACCCCCTTCCCGCCATCTATTAAAAGATTAGCGGGGGTAACTTCGCTTGCAACCATAGAAGCAATAGCAAGACAAGAGGCTAACTTACTTGCCATTTGCATATCTCCCTTCTGCATGCCCAGAAGAAATAGTTCCTCTGCTTATGCGCTTATCGTTGTCTATTTGTCTGATTAGGAAGTTGCTGTTAAAGCGCATCCCAATAGCTCCCAACAACTTGTCAGAGTTATTAAGTACCTTCATTATTGAGTCCATGCCTCCATTGTTGTTAATCTCTCTTTTTATTGAGTTTGCTGAACACCCCTTGCCGTGTGGACGCTTCATAATTCCGTAATCAATTACGGCCTGTCCTAAAAAGGATACTAGAAGCATTTTGTGAGCTAGGTCTGTGTCTGCCTTATCACTCATTGATTGTTAAAAAGGTATCTGGTCTTCTTCTTGACCAGATTTCACAACTTCAACATTTTTCCATTGGGAATCACCGCTGGTTTCGGCAAACCAATCATCCAAAGCTTTCCGTAGCCCCATGGAATCTGGGTATTTAGGGTTGGGTTGGTACTCTTCAAAATACCAAGTAATCTGCTTTGGGCTTAACTCTCCCAAGGTCTTTCCCTTGTTCTTGCCAATTGGAATAACTGCGCTTCTCCAATCGGTTCTTTCGCCCTCTACATTGGCTACAACCGCAACCCGCTTCTCTTCATATTTGTGGGTATTTAGCTCCTGTTCAAAACCTCCCGCTGGTACTTCGTCTGCTGGTGTTGTGGAAATAGTGGGGTCAATCAGCAAAAGACAATGGGCAAATGCCGTCTTACATGCCTTGCTGGTTGCCCTTGTCTGCGCCATGGAGCGTCTGGCGTATTCGGGTTTCTTTGCCCAATTTGGCTCATCATCACCGCAAAAGCCTTCAGCCGTTGCGATAACAACACCATTATCAATCCGCTTTACCTCTCCAATAGCCCTAAAACCGCCCTCAATCTTCTGGACATCCCTAGCACTAGCAACGCAACCATGCGCCACAGCAAGAGATAGCCAGCCGTCATTCTTAAGGTATTGCTCTTTACCAAGCCTAATTGTTCTGGCCTTTACAATTTGTGCCGTTGCGCTCGCAACTTCGTTTGCCCTGCTGATTTGCCAACTTGGGCTTTGTACTGCTAGTTCGTCATTCATCCTGTCCCTCGCTTTCTTGTTTTGGTGTTTCGTTTTGCATAAAAGCCAATCTGTGGGCTTCTAGCTCTGTTCTTGCCTGTGGGCTTCCGACATCAAATAGGAGTAAGACCCTCTCTGCGTTGCATCGCCTAGCCGTCTCCTTCGCCATTAAAAAAAGTGAACTCATTTGCTTGGGTTCGCCTTAAAGCTTCTGATGGCTATTTCTCGCTCAAATGCCTCAATGCATCTGGAAATTTCCTCTTTGTTAATGCACTTGGTTGTGAAATGCCAAACCCTCCAACCAGCCTCACAAGCCCTTCTGCCCTTTTCTGCATCCTTCTGAAACCCGATTGGCCTTACATGCCTTCCACGCATTCCAAACACCCCGCCGTCAATTTCAACGGCCAACTTGTAAGCTGGTAAGGCAAAATCGAACCTAAATTTCCTGTCTTCTAGGAAGCGGTACTCTGCCACCAAATTTACCCCAGCCTGTTCCTTCCAAATCTCCAAAAACCTCCGCACAGGACTTTGCGTTGTTTTATTTTTGGGCATCTTGCCCCCGATTCTTCAACAAGAACCCAACCGCCTCTGTTAGCTGTTCTAATGTTCTATTAATTCTGTTAATCTGCTCTGCTAAATCAGCATTTTGCTTGGAGTTTATGTAATAAGCTTCTCCAAAAATCTTGGTATCAAAGCCCTCTGCCTCCAAGTCCCTAACGCTAGAGTTATTCATGCCCATCTAGCTTGCTGGCAAGCCACTCCACAAGGGGCATCAAGAGTCTGGTTAAGCCACCAATCAGCAAAATCCAGAAGCTAACCCAGCCAAAGAAAAAGATATGTTCTATTAAGCGTGTACTAAATATTGTATCAAGTGCGGTTTTCATTCCGCATCTATTAGAAAATTACCGAATTTTCGTCAAGCGTTTTTTAACATTTTTATCAAAAATTTTTCTGTCCGATTGGGCTTGCAATTGATTTTTGAGGCTCATAGCTTCTTTGCCCCCTAATTCTGCTCTCTCCTGTGGCGTTGCATCTTTAAGGAGCTTATAGTGCATAACCTTTCTTACAATCGCATATTTGGTATTCACGATTCTTTGATACTGCCTTTCTAAAAGCAACCCACGGCTACGCAAAACCCCGATGTGTTTTATTGCCTGTGGACGCTTCACACCCAACTGCTCTGCAACCTCATCAGATGTAAGCCAACCTTTTGAGGGAGTTTCTGCCTCTCCGTTAAGGGCTACAATCAGTTCCTTTGCCCAGCTAGTATTTACGCTTCTTGAAAGCATTTTTCTTTTTTCTGTTGGTCTTAAATTGCTTGGTTGCCATCTTCACTCTGCAATTGTTGCAAGTATCCATTTGGTTGAAATTAACAACCCCACACTCATAGCAGTAGTTTTGGCTATGGTTCATATTTCTCCCAACAACCCATTGTAGGAACTTCTGGATACTTCGTTTCTTCTTCTGTGTACGGCTTTGTTTCAGAACAGCTAAAAAGCACAATTGGGAGAAAGAGCAAGAGCCTCATACTGGTAGCCTCCACTCGCCAGCCGTTGGTGTTGCCAGCCATGAAACGCACCCCTTGGAGCTATACTCTCCCCAAACAAAGCCATGCCCCCAGCGTAAGGTTGCTCTGCGTTGTCTGGCATAGGACATAGCCCCAATATCCGCAATAGTGCCAGAGCAGATGCCCACAGGACTATTTAGGACTCTTCCCCTTTGTACTTCTGGCCTGTGAAGATGCGCCATTACAACTGGCATTCCCAATGACTCCACAGAATCCCTAACCGCATTTTCAGAGTGTGCATACCCATGAAGGAATGCGGTTTTACCAAGTACCACTATCCCCTTCTCAATATCGTAAGGGAAAACCCTGCAATGCATCTTCTTTGTAGCCTTCTCTATCTCCTCAACCCCCTTTTCAGCGCAAAAGGAAATAACCGCAGAGGAGGAGGAAAGAAGAGAATAGAGCCTGTGTTCATGGTTGCCCAAAAGGTAGATAGTAGGCTGAAGCTCATTTAAGAACCCAATCCCAGCCTCAAAATCATCTGCCAAGTCAGAGGAGTAATCCCCCGATGTTGGGTCTTTAATAGCTCCACCCCGCAAGCTGGTGCAATCTATTGCATCCCCAAGGTGAATTACTTCAGTTGGGGCATACCTTTTTTTGAATGAAAGTACCGCTTCCCTAGCGGTTTGGCTTATGTGACTTCCATGGGAGCAACCCACAGCAAGAAACTTCGTCCATTTATTTACTATGTTTGCCATTTAGAATTTCTAGTATCTGCCTACAAGACTCCCTTGCTTTGTATGCAACTACGCTGTCATCTGAAGCCCCCTCCTCCGCAAGAATGCCAACAATATCAAGCTGGTTTTTGAGGGTAGTTACATAAACCACCAAGTCAGCCACCTCATCAAGAACCTCACCTATCAACCTCTTCTCCCAAAGCTTTCCTCCGTGTTGCTTTGCCCCAGCGGTATATTTTGCCGTTATTTTGTCGTTAATGTATAACAAGACCCCATCTAAATGATATTGTTGAGAGGGTGTCATCTGCTTTTCCAGCTTGAGAAGAATGAAGGCTTCTTTGTTTCAATGCTCTCCGCAAAAGCCTGTACTGCCTTTGTTGTTCCCTTCGCTGGGATGTCTGAAAACTTTTTGTACCTAGCGTCTTGCATGTGTCCAGATTCCCACTCAATGGGAGTTATTTTCAGAGCATGCCCAATTGCATCCCCAATCCTGTAAGCCCCATCGTTGTCCCAATCAGACTCATAGAAGCCTTTGTTCTTGGGGTTTTCCCGCAAACTAACCCAATCATAAGCTAGGCCGTAATTATGATAAGATTGGCCTCCTCTAGCCTTGGTAACGATGCGCCCCGCTTTTGTCCTACCCTGTGCAAATAGCTCATCCTGTTCAGCGCAACTTCTGTAACCACAATAAATAAGTGGATAAACAGATATTTCATGCATCTTGTGCAACCACTCCCTAGCTCTTTTTTGAAAGTCAGCTTCTAGGGTTAGTAGTTTGTTGTCGCAAATCTCTGATGCTCTTACTAAAGAAATCATCTTTAGTGTGCTTGTGTCTAGTGCCTAGACCATTCCACCGCTTCTTTGTATTGGTCTTTCTCTGCAATTACATTGTTGAGAGTTTGAAGTGATTTTGCGTATTGCTTGCGAAACTCTTTGTTTGGAGTCCCAACCCTGCCCTCTAACTCATCCCATTCCGTCTGAAGCTCTGCAATTGAACCAACTTCAGTAGCAGAACCAACCCGCATATCTACCGAAGCACAACCAATAAGAAAAAGAACGCTAATTGCGAGAAATCCACCAGCTATCAATGTCACGGCTACGCTTCTTGCGCTCGTATTCAATGTGTTCCTTGTTAATTTGATGGCTACTTTTAGCTCTGTTTTTTACCCACCAGAACAAAATGGAAAGAGCTAGGCCAATTGCCGTAACTATTCCTGTAAGCATTATTTGGAAGCATCCTTTGCCAAGATAAGGCCAACACCAGCAGTAATTGCGCTGATAATTGGGGCAAGCTCTGGAATCTGACCAGTTTTAAGAAAGCTCAAAGCTCCAGACGCAACGGCAATAAGAATAGACAATACACCAGTAATGGTTGTTTTAATGTTGTTCATACCAACCCAACCAAGTCAATTATGCCCAAACAACCTTGACCTAGCGTAGTCCCAAAGTACGGCGCAACTCGCACCAACCAGAGTAGCAATTACCACGAGCTTTGCCTTGTATTGCTCAAGTATGGATACCCTTCTATTCAATTCAGCAAAGTTAGACAAGTGAGCCTCAAGAAGCTTTACGGCATGGTCAATTCTCTCCTCAATTCTTGCAACTCTCTCCCCAACCACGCTCTCCTTTTTCATTTCTAGTATATTCGCTCAAGAGTAACAAAGACATCTGCCAAAAGCCTTCCGTTGGCACTTCCACCATTTGTGCTAATTGTTGCATTTGCTGGGTGAGCCAAAGCGCTTGAACCACTTACCCCCCTAATTACTGACATATTATAGGTGCTTCCAGCTTGCACATTTCCAACTACATAAATAAACTCTGTTCCAGCGGTGCTTGTAATTCTTGCATAATATCCACTTGTGCTAAAAAGATTGCCTTGAGAAACATTTAGAGTTGTGTCTGTTGTTGATAGTGCATTTGAAATAGTTGCTGAAAGATAGCTTGGGGTGTTATACGACTGAAGAAACAAAGATTCTTCTGGCCTTACAATCTGTGTTCCAGATGGAACACCATTGTTTGGCCTCATAACTTCCCTAAATATTGAGCCAACCCAAGGGTTAGCACCAATAGAACCAGAAAGCGAAACATTGAAAGAGCCGTTTCCAGTTAATGCGCTTGTACCACTTGTGACTCTTATTTGAGTTCCAGTATTAAACATTGAATTTTTCTCAAAGCCATAAACTCTTGCTCTTGCGTTATGCAATATAGAATTTGTTCCAAGCTGTCCTCTTACAACTCCAAATGTTGCAGAACTACTATTAGAGCTTACAGCAGTAACCAACATCAATTCATTATCCACTTTAATGTATGTGCTTATTGATGGAATATAGCGCCCAATACTTCCGTCAATATCCACCATGAAACTAACATCGGTTGCAGACAATTGTGATTGAAGCTTCATTTCAAAGCCCACAAAATCCTGTCGATATCTTGAAGTAATAATTTGCTTAATCTCGCTAACCATATACCCAGCCCTAGGTGTATATCCCTTGTTCTTTGACGCAATATCACCAAGATTTTCTCCCCAAAATTGAGTTATCCATCCAGTTGTAACCCCTAAATCTACATTCGAAATCTTGTGCGTTACAATTCGTGGCGTTGTTTCCTCAAGTGCAATAGTTCCGCTTCTGTCTGGTAGGTTTATAGTCTTATTAATAAAGGCAGTGCTTTGGATGGTTGTTCTGCCTCCAAATCTTCCAAGTCCAATATATCCAAGAGTAGTGTTTATATCTCCACCGCCATTTGAGGTGTATATATTTCCACCTTCTCCATTCTCTCCAGCTGATGTGTTAATATTCCCTGCGTTAACTTGGCGATAGGCATTTTGCTCAATAGAACCAGCACTACCACCACCACCCCAATCCCCGCCGTTGCCCCCATTTTGTATCAATCTTCCAGCATCGCCCCCCATTTGTCCAATAATCTCATAGATTGGGTCTCCATTTTCCTCTGAACCAGTTTCAATATTTCCATTAGCCCAACTGCCACCTATCTGCTGAATGATTCCTGCGTTCCCACCATTTGCGTCTCCACTTGCCCCTTTTTCTGCGTTTATAATGCCATCTAGCGAAAGCTTAAGCTCCCAATCTGCGTTTCCTGTGCCATCGTTAGTGCAGACATAGGTTTTACCGCTATCCATAACCCAGCGAGTTCCATTCACAAAGCCTTTTGTGTTATCATCGGCTGATGTTGGGGCAGACATACAATGCTGGACTGAACGAATAGTAACGCCGTCCTGTTGCATTGTGTAAAGCCGTCCAGCCTCCCACTTTAGTTCATATTGGGCAGAGCACTCTAGGGCAATTCCCTTGTATCCACCAAGTTGAGCGTCAGTAGTTCCTTTTCGTAATTTAGCTCCGTTATCTAGCTGAACCTTGTCATTTGAAACAAAAATAGACTTTCCAGAGGCTTCAACATGTAGGCCATCTGGTTCAATGTAAGCATCTGAACCGCTTCCATTTGATACCCCGAAACCCCATGCTCCAATTTCCGAATTATTCCCACCACCCAAGGCCACGCTAAAGCCACCACCATAAGTAGGTAAATAGTCTGCCCCTTGATTGCCAGCCCCCTCATTAGGAGTAGTGGCAGATGCGCCCACAGGAATCCAGCCAGTAGTTGGAAACACTTGTGCGTTTGTGCTTGGGTTTGTGAAGTATGTGTAAGGCCAATCCGCACCAACGCAAAGCCTCCAATAATTAACTGGCGGGTCTGTTAGGTTGTTGTCATTTGGATTGCCCCAACCGCTTCTGTTCATCGGGGCTAGAAAATAAGCTATTCCATTCCAATCAGAGTTTGGTGAACCCATTGAAATTGGATTCTGAAGATAGTAGTTAAATGTTCCCGCCAGCGGGGTGTGCATTCCGTTGTTATTGTAAGAATTAGGGGTAACGGCTACGGATGTCTTTACATAAGTTCCGTTAAGGTCACTCCATTGAGTCCCGCTTGGGTTGCCCCAGCCCATGATGCCAGCTATGTAGCCATCTCCATCATTTGTGATATCAGATACAATAACATTCTCACCACTACCAGACTGATTAAAAGTAACCAACTTGTCCGTGTTAGTGCCTCCGTTTGTATTCTTTACCAAGTTTACAATCTTGGAGTCTACCTCTGTATCTAAAGAGGCTTGGTCTGGTAGGTATGCAGAATCAATTCTTCCAGATTGGCCTAGTGGTACTGCGCCAATGCTTTGTGGGGTAATGGTGGTAACACCACTACTAATTTGCTCAACTGAAGAGATTTGTACTACAATGTCTACTTCTTGGCTCATACAGAGGAAACCGCTGGAATTGTAGTAACCCTACCATAAGCCAACTTTGAAATATCTCCAGAGGTATTGTCTTTTAGAAGAACATCATACACCCCGCTTGTAGGCAATGCCCTAGTTGTTTCTCCACCAAGTTCAAGCCTTGCCAATCCACCAGAGGCATTGGTTACAATTGTGGTGAATGTTGCAGAAGTAGACCTAGAGGTATATTCAGACTTAATTTGCCCAACAATTGTCTTCCCTGTTAGATTAATAGGGGTTGCGCCCAGCTTAATTGTAAAGTTAAAGGCAAAGTCAGCCCCACCATCTATTGTAATATCTAGGTTGGTAGCCATATCACAGAAATAGTGTCAAACTACCACTTCCCTATGGGACATTTTGAGGTTGCCATCTTTGTTTTAGCAGACATAAAGCAACCGCATTTTTGGCATCTGCTCCCAATATAGAACTGACAAGAGGCACAAACTGCCATTCTTGAATCTGCATCTTTAGATATTTTAGCCCCATCGCTAACCCAATTAACGGCTTCTCTTGTGGCCTGTAATGCCATTCCCAAAACGCTCATAATGTAACTTTAGGGCTAGTTCCCCCAGAAGTTCCGCAACCAGTAGGGGTGATTCTATAAACAGAGTTAACTCCGTGAATAGCCGTTGGGTTTCTGTATACAAAAGTTGTTGTGCTAATTACAGAATCCACCAAGAAACTGCCATTACCAGAACTAGAAATAGAACATGTGTTGGACATAACATCGGATATTAGAACTCTATCGCCAGCTACTATCGGATTATCCTTGTCGGTTGTTATTGTAACTGGATGCCAACCCTGTGAAGCAACCAAAGCCTGTCTATCGGCAAGGTTAGGCAGGGTTGCTATGCCCACAATTGAAAAACTTGTACCGCAAGTGTTGCCAAGTTTGAAGCAACGCCTTACTTGAACTCCTCCACCAGTTAAGCCAATATTTATTAAGCTGGCTGGTGTTGGGGCTTGTAGTGGTGGTATTGTAAATGAATTAAATCTTGCCCCGCCACCACCACCATTATTCAAATCAGCAACACCCCTAATTGTTGTCAGACTATCAGCCCATCCCCAGTTAAATAAAGCTCCGTTACAAGCATGCCCACAACAAGCACAACCAGCCTCACCATAATTTACGGACATTCTACCGCCATACTGATTAAGCCGTGTTGCGTCAAAGTTTACCCAAGCTTTTTTTCCAGAACCACTACTGGCTGGGCATACATTTACTTCCAAAATCTCCAAATCATTGCCACCACCAGAGTAAACCTTTACATTTCCAACCCCAGAATGACACCCAGCCAAGGCACACTCGAACCAAAGTACCCCCGCAGTAGCCTCACAGGTAATTTCAATAACGGCTGGAGCACAACAAGACATAGCGTTATTCCTCTATCCCTATGTATAAATGAGCAAGTATCTGCTCTGTATTTGTGTTTGGAAGAGAGAGGCTAAAGTATCCGTATCTATGCTCGCTGGTGAAACTTGCCTTGTATACATAGCCGTATGTTCCAGCCGTGTATGCAACTGAAGAATCTGCAAGGACATCTGCTGTTGGTAGTGCCGTATTATTTCTAATCTTCTTATACTGAACCCCGCCCTGCCTAATATTCATTTCACCATAGATGGTTAGCTTTGCTAATGGAATTGGTGTTACTTCATTGTTCTTTGTTGTGTAGTAAACCACCTTGAGTTTCTTTGATGGCTCAATAAAGAACTCACCAAACGCATAATCCTTTGTTGTAATACCACTCTTCTTAATTCCCTTATAGTATCCGTTAGCAAATCGTATCTTTGAATTAAATATTACCCTGTTTATAACACC
>Ga0114980_10003527_pt1 | contig 10683 bp, 6 predicted proteins | sample S_140806_EF_Meta_FD_87018 | JGI IMG/M metagenome (GOLD analysis project Ga0114980, IMG submission 87018) | Freshwater microbial communities from Lake Simoncouche, Canada to study carbon cycling - S_140806_EF_MetaG | ecosystem: Environmental > Aquatic > Freshwater > Lake | place: Lake... | reverse complement strand
CGGGCGCCGAGGGAGAGCGGGCGCCGAGCGGGCGCCGGCGCCGAGCGAGAGCGGGCGCCGGCGCCGGCGCCTGCGCCGAGCGAGAGCGGGCGCCGGCGCTGGCGCCGAGCGAGAGCGGGCGCGGGCGCCGAGCGGAGCGAGCGCGGGCGCCGAGCGGGGCGGAGCGAGCGGGGGCGCGGGCGCCGAGCGGAGCGAGCGCGGGCACGCGGGAGCCGAGCGGAGCGAGCGCGGTCGCGCGCGCCGAGCGGAGCTAGCGCGGGCGCGGGCGCCAAGCGATGGCGGGCGCGGGCGCCGAGCGAGAGCGGGCGCGGGCGCTGGCGCGCCGAGCGAGAGCGGGCGCGGGCGCTGGCGCCGAGCGAGAGCGGGCGCGGGCGCCGAGCGGAGCGAGCGCGGGCGCCGAGCCGAGCGGAGCGAGTGGGGGCGCGGGCGCCGAGCGGAGCGAGCGCGGGCACGCGGGCGCCGAGCGGAGCGAGCGCGGTCGCGGGCGCCGAGCGGAGCTAGCGCGGGCGCGGGCGCCAAGCGATGGCGGGCGCGGGCGCCGAGCGAGAGTGGATGCGGGCGCCAAGTGAGGGCGCGGACGCGGGCGCGCCAAGTGAGAGCGGGCGCGGGCGCCAAGTGAGGGCGCTGGCGCCGAGTGAGAGCGGGCGCGGGCGCCAAGTGAGGGCGCGGGCGCCAAGTGAGAGCGGGCACGCGCATCAAGTGAGAGCGGACGCGGGCGCCGAGCGCGAAGTGAGGGCGCGGGCGCCAAGTGAGAGCGGGCGGCGGGCGCGCGCATCAAGTGAGAGCGGACACGGGCGCCAAGTGAGAGCGGGCGCGCAGAGAGAGAGCGGGGGCGGGTGCAAAGTGAGAGCGGGCGCGGGTGCCGAGTGAGAGCGGGCGCGGGCGCCAAGTGAGACCCTACTAATGTATATAACACGAAGGCGATTGCGCTGCGGGCGCATCGATTGCCGCAGAGATCGGAAAAGCGAAGCTTGGATTCCGCAGCATGGATACAAGATGAATGCTTGGATGCGAGGTGGATGCGACGAATCCACCGATGTTTAAATGCTCTGAATTCCGAAGCTTGGATGCGATGTTGATGCGACGAAGCCGGCGTGGAGGTCACCGGCGATCAATATTCGAATCTTGGATTCCGAAGCTTGGATGCGACGAAGCCGGCGTGGAGGTGTGTTGCAATCGAAATTCGAATCTTGGATTCCGAAGCTTGGATGCGAGGTGGATCCTAAACCCTGAACATCATTGTCTGTTTGTAACAAATTCGGTCTGCAGTCCGGGCCAGTCTCGCAAGACGTCGACAATGCTCACTCCTGCAACTTCATCGAACATGATGAAAAAATACCTACATCAACCATTATGGAAACGGATTCGCGGCCAATTGGACAAATGATCCGACGTGAAATCTCGGCGCAAACCCTCGCGCCCGCGTGGAAGTATCTGATTCCACTTTGCAATCACAAAATGAATCAAATCGTGACTGGCTTCAAGGGTCCAAATGTTTTGCACATTATGGGGTTCATTCAGTTTCGAATCTCAGCTTGGCAAAGGATCGAACTGCGAAACTCAGGCATGAAAGGCCGTGCTTGGGCCTTTCCCGGCTTTCCAATAATAATTTTCACTTGGGCTTTCACTTGGGCTTTCCGTTCCACTTGGGCTTTCCGGACTTACCCGGACTTCCGGCCCAAGTTCCGGGCTTGGCCCGACGAATTCACTGAAGTCAATTAATTCATTTCGATTTGAAATGGCAGCAGCCCGTCAAATTAGACAGTACTAGCTTCTAAATTTCGCATATTCCGGGTCCGGAGTTTTCGAAGAGCACATACATTTGCATGGTGTATCCAAAGAAATTGACTCTGGATCAGGAGCTGGAAATCTTTGGTAGGGTCCTCCATGGCGAAAGGCACATAGATCTGGCTCAGCAATTCCAAGTTTCTCCAGCTACAATTAGCCGAATGATCAATAGGTACCAAAGTTCTGCCAATCATGATTCTGCACGAGCAGCTGCTGCTTCGTATTATAAGAAGCAGCCACCCACCAAAAACAGAGTTACGCATCCGGCTCGCCCTCTGTCCGAGAGTAGCCGCCACACCATGCCAATCCTCGCGCAGCGAGTCGCGCTTCCGCCCACCGCTCCTGGCAACGGCTTTCAAGTTTGCTATGCTCACGGTGCCACAGGAATGGTCATACATTCCCAGACTGCATTCGCCGCGCCTGTTATAGCGGATTGGCAGAAGGGGCCCGATTGCACTCACGAGCCCGATTCAACTGGTCCTCCCGATGCAGCTGGTCCGGGACAGCCAGCGATAATCCTCGGCGCTGAACCGATCCCGACGCATGGAACCGGGGCCGACGAAATACAGGGGGCATTCGAGACTGCCCCCAGCACTACCCAGTCGGAATTCGAACCGGAACACCGTGGGGTTGATGCGCCTTCGCATTCCCGAATATTTGAGCTTGACGTCTCGCTTCGATCGCGTGTCCTTGATCGGGCGCATGGTGATGGAGACAAAATCGTCTCAAAGCTCTTGCGGTGCGGAATTTTTAGCCTCGAGTCATGCTTGGCGTTGGAACGTATGGAAGGTCTCGCTAAGCATGGCTTTGACGATGAGGAGGTCAAAGTGTTGCTGCTTGAGGATGATTCATGGAAATCCAGATATGCATGGCTGGACGCGTTTATCGAGTCACTCCCTCCATATCTGAAGAATGAACGACGCACCACAGAACCTCTCAAGGAGGCCATACGTCAGGAAAAAGGCATAGAAGGACTCAACGACCTTTATAGCAAGTTTGATACAATAGAGAGGCTTCCGTTATTGGTGAAGGCGTATATAAGGAGCCAGCAGTTCAAAACCCAATGTGAACCCGATACGACCCGCAAGCTGCCAGCATCACGCAATCTTCCTGATCAGACTGGCATGACGGGCATCTCAGCATCGATTCCATGCCAAGAGGGCGCAAGCATTTCTTCCGACGCAGAGCGGCCCGCATCACACGATTGTGCTAATCAGACTGGCATGCAGGGCATCCCAGAATCGATTGCATACCAAGATGGCGCAAGCATTTCTTCCGACGCAGAGCGGCCCGCATCACACGATTGTGCTAATCAGACTGTCAGGCAGGGCACCCCAGAATCGAGTGCATACCAAGATGGCGCAAGCATTTCTTCCGACGCCGAGCGGCCCGCTCTCGAGGACGCCAATTTGCTGCTCTGTTTAAGAAATGAACAACCGAGAATCGAGGACTTGTGTGCGCTTGCAAGGATTATCTTCAATTGCGTTCCGAGATTTTTTATGAACACGCATGGGATATCTGGAACCATACAACCAGGTCAGCTGATGAAATTATTGGTTCGAGGATTCAGAGCCCTCAAGCAAGCTCATCTGAATGTCACAGACTTTGATTTCATTGACATTGGGTGTTCGTGTGGACATGTGCTATGGGCTGCTGTCGTATCTAAACTGTTCAAGACCGTCTATGGCGTGGATCATCCCGAAAACAAACAAGCTATCTTGCAAGCCAAGCAACACTTTCAACATATGGCAGGCTCTAATCCATCCCTGGCCACCTATAAGAAACAGTTTGAGAATGTTCAGTTTCGCTGGTGCGACTGTGGACAGCTCAATTCGAAGGATCTTGGCTCTTTGCTCGGAGGAACCGCTGGATTGCCTGCAATGCTTTACTGGTTTTGCACTGGCTGGAGTGCACAGGATGTGCACAATTGTGCCAGGATGATTTCACAATCGCCGAGGGTGCTTGGCGTGGTGTGTCTGCCCAGAGGCCAAGGAGTGGATGCTGAGCACTTGCTGTGTTCAATGAACTCGAGTAAAAATCAAAAAAGGTTTTACATACATACCAAGACAGACCAGGTTTGCATGAGTGGAGGCCGCAGCAGCCACACTGCCTATACTTTTGTAAGGAGAAGTGACTTTGAATATAATCTGAAAACACCACAGGACCCTGCTTGCGAGCTGGAAGTCGAGGTGATTTTCAAGCTTTCGACTGGTGGCTGGAAATGGTTCGATGGGAAAGTGACCCAAGTCCGAAGGAGGAAGAACCAGTTTACTATCATTTTCGATGATGGTGATGAAGGTTGCTACGAGTTTGGGGATCCTGAAGTTGTCTTCTTACCGACGGAGGACAATCAATGGCGGTCGATCCCGTCGGAGGATTCGCGACAAGGTCTTGTAGATCAAAGGTTGCGCGTGTTTTGCACTCTCTGCTCAGCAGTCCTGGGTAACCAAGAAAGCTGTGTTTGCGCTCGGTGCAGAATTACTGCGTACCATGCCGAATGCCTTGGCGTCGATCGGGCCTCTTCTGAGTTTTTATGCCCGTTTTGCAGATCTGAGCTTGCAGATCTTGGTCGCCGACAATTTCCGCCCTCTAGGAGCACCGAAATCATATCCGCAAAGGAGACTCGGATTTGTTTCGGCTGCGGATGCCCGATCACCAAAGTGAAAAACAAGATGGAGGCTGATGAGTGCAGATCTTGCAAAGCCATCTTCGGCCGCTGCTGTACTTCGCGAACGAGCAATATACCTTTACCTTTTACGTGTCCTGCGTGTATCGGAATCTTAGCTCACGATGTCGCTCTTGGATATTGCTTTCAGATCAATTCAGATCGCGTCAGGTCGATTGTGGGGCCAGAAAATTGCAGAGATAGAAGCTGCAAAAAAGAAGCTCTCTTTTTGGACGAGTTTGGACTAGCCATTGCCTCTCTGCAAGATACGTGTCAGTGGGAGCTTTTACAAAAGAATCTTCCCACCGCCATGCAACAGTTACGTTTTCAAGTTGAATTAGGAAAAGATCCGTCTTTGGGCCCATTTCACCTATTGAATCTATGGGGTATGGAGGGTGGACCCGATTACGAGCTTGTTGAGAAAGCGTTGCGGCTTTTTGCGCAGCATGCGGAGAAGAAGGCAAGGAAAGAGCTGGAATTGCTGCGGAGCAGTGCCAAAAAAAAGGCTCCCCCCCGCATCGTGGCACAAAAACAATCTCCTTCGACTGGAATCAAGATGGGATATGTCACGGCTGATCTCCGACACACTCCATGGTGGCAACTAAAGAAGGCAGCTCTTCTAGCACTTGCGTCGAGACACACCCTCTTCCTTTTTAGCAGACCTCCCGTTCAGCTTGATGGTGACCCGCATTACTTGGCTTTAAAAGGTCTTTGTACCATAATAGAATTCGAGGAGCATGCCAGCGATGCGACAGTGGCTGAGTGTATCCGTACATATAAACTAGACGTGCTTATGGATGCAGGGGGTCCGACCTTTGGCTGCTTTACAGGAGTAATGGCTCTGCTGCCAGACATACTTCGAGGGGCGCATCTGGGATACCCAGGGACTCAGCCAGGCGGCCACATTGACTTTACTGTTGTTGATCAACATGTGGTTATTCCTGGCGAAATCCAGGCGGAGAAGGCTGAAGAGGCATTGATGTATTTGGGCTGCTACCAACCGAATGACTCTTTCCGCACCAGCGTGGCAATCTGTCCAGTTCCAGAAACCACTCGATCAGACTGGAATCTCCCAGATAACAAATTCGTGTTTGCGTTTTTTTGTCGTCTTGGGCGGATATCACAGCCTCTGATAGAGGCCTTCGCCGAGATTCTTACCGCCACTACGAATACTGTGCTCTGGATTCGAGACACACCGTCGCCGGCGGTCATGAGGGTTAAGAGGCGCTTCTTGATCAAGGGGATTGCCGAAGGCCGCTTAATTCTCGCCAGCGATGTACCAAACGAGGAGCACAAGGAACGGCTGAGGCATGCAGACCTTGGTCTTGATTCAAATATCTATGGCGGTCATACAACAACCAGCGATTTTTTGATTCGAGGGGTGCCCTATCTTGCACTGATGGGAGGCTGGTGGCAGGCGCGCGTCAGCACTAGCCTGGTCAATAACATGATGGGCGATATTGCCAGCGAGTTTGTGTGCTGTAGCCTCGAGGACTTCAGGACAAGGGCCATAAACTTTGCCACAGTCGGTAGCGAGGATCTGAAAGGACACCGTGCCCAGATCCAATCAAAAGTGGAGTCGGGGCTGGGGATTTGCGACGGTGAAAGTTGGGTTTCGGACTATGAGAGGGGAATCCTGGAGTTTGTCCGGCAGAAGCAAACGGCAGCAACCGGAACGCGTCTGCCAGATGTATTCCTTTGCAAGGTGGTCAACGAAACTACTACGGAGCGTTGTCGAAAGGTTTTGTGTGAGCAGGGAAACGTTATCGGGAATGGCATGCACCTGGATCATGCAGCGACTTGTGCAAGTGCAACCTCGGGCGTCGATGCTGAAGAGCAAACGTCGAAACGCCAATCTGACCCGAGTGGCGCAACCTCCGAGGCAAAGCGCCTTAAGACTGTCCACCAAGCGGTAGCACTGACCAGCAACGATTCACCAGTTCAGAAAGGTGTGAACAACGCAGTCTCTCAATCTGGTGCCGTCCGCCGTACCAAGGCAGAAAGGCACAGACTTCGTTGGCTATTTGAGTTGAACAAGACGGACCCTGATCAAGCCCGGCTACAAGCCTACAACTTTCTCATGGAGGATATGCCTGCGGGTCGCGAAATAGCACAGTATCAGAAGGAAGATGGATCTTTGATGTATGCCATACAACTGCCGTGTGAGATACCGAGGGTAAGCGCTAAAAGTGGCAAAGCAAAAGGTCTATCCACCGAGATGCCCCTTTTGTACGTGAGCAAGGCAGTTTCTGGCCGTGGCAGCGATTTGTTCTGCGGGCAGGAATTTGAATCTGGGATGTTTATGACAGGATATGACGGCGAGTTGAGGCACAAGAGTCAATTGGGAGAGGGAGATTCCATTGCCCACAACATATCGCTCGCTTACTCCCTTGGTCTTTTCATTGATAGTAGTCGGATTAAGGACTGTGAGCTTGTGCGGCAATCCTCGCTGGGTTCCAAGATCAACCACGACTATCGCAGCAGCAATGTGAGGTTCGGACGTTTCGATTGGGTTGGGCCAATCTCTAATTTTACATGTTCTTGTTGGGTAGTTGCCAAGGATAGTGGATCTAAGCACGCCATGCTGAAGGCGTACTACACCGGCAGTGCTGCTGAGCGAGACCACGGTATTCCGAGAAGGATAGTGGCTGAGGGAGAGAATCTGATCCCTCCAAATGCGCTACAGGGTGTGCAGCCTCTTGTAACCGAGGCTATGGAAGTGCTCCGCAAAAACCTTGGACTGAACTTGGTCAGCATTTGTGGTGCAGGATCCGAAGGAGTGGCAGTTGAGGTCAGCCAGCATGACGTGCAGGAGACATTTGTTGTGAAGCTCACAAGTCAACCAGTCCATGCTTTGAAGAGGGGGGGCGTCCTGTGTGAGGCTGCACTCTTGTATCAAGCGACAAGGAAGCAAGGCTGCCAAGGCATTGGCATTTTTTGCCCAACGCTCGAGAAAGATATCGGATGGGGGCCTTGCCCTGTTGCCCTCCTCAGGGCGAATGGACAGCTAATCGGCGCGCTTGCAATGCAGCATTTCGACGTGGATGGCAGCTTTATTCGGAAAAAATTGAGTGAACGATTCATGGTGGGTCGCGAGTCACAAAATGCAGAGGCTGTGCTTCGAGATATGCAAAGTGTTTTGCGTGGAACCATGCAAGCGACGGTGTGGATGCACGCAAGCGGCTTGGCGCATGGGGATTTGAAGGATTCCAACATGTTGCTGAAACGACTGAAGCAAATCCCGAGGGATACACGTGTCGCATTTTGCGTTGTGGAGGGCATCACATACCAGATCGTGTTTGGTGATTGGGGCCACGCTCGATGGTCGGGACAGTCAGACACGGCCATCCACGTGTTCACTAGGGGAGGGAAAGAGCACGAAACCACAACCCTCCTCGATGTTCATCCAAAGGAGAGTTTCACTCTGGTGCAAGCCCGAGAATTGAGTAAATCATATGGCCACATGCTCCAAACCCCGTTTTCGTTTGTGCACCCCGGATCAGGAACTGTTTCGTCACGCTGCCCGAACCATGATCGCGAGTTCCAACATGGACAAGGGGCCGTTCAGCGCCTCTTTGATCAGGCGGCGGACATGTGGGCCTTGGGTGTATTCAGCGTGCGTGTTTTAGCTCCGCCGTTTCGGCGGCCTCGTGATAATTGTGGCCAGGAATGGGCTGAAGGACTATGGAAGGCCAGCGAGAGGGCTGAGAAGCAACTTAAAGCTCTGAAACCATCATCTGGAGGAAAGAGAGCGAGTGAAGCGTTGCATGCGCTGTCAGTCCCTGAGGATCGCGGATCCTGGATAGCAGCCATGGTCCGTGTGCTGTACCAAACAGATCGTTGGCCAATCCTGTCGGGCTGTTTGTCAGGGGACTGTGGATCTCAGTGGTTGTCTTTGTTGGACCTGCAGCAAGGCCTCTTAAGATTTACCAGCGAGGATCGCTTAAAGGCAAATGATGCACTAGAGCACATGTTTTTTGGCTTGGACCTCTGATTTATTTGGCAGGGCACTTTGGACTTGGCAGTCTATTTGAAATTGGCATAGTCGGTTCAATAAATCTTTTGGGGTCAGTCAATTTGTGAAGATCCTAATAGCGTTTAGGGACAGCACTGCAGATAGTTGCAGTGATGATCTGACTCAAATGTCAACTCCACTGGTTGCGAGTCCATGGATTGGACACAGATGCAGACAGTGTCAGAGCCTTATGTGTCGCCATAGCAGCGGCTAAGCAGCCTGTGTTTCGAGAGGTAGTGATTCTTTGCTTTCAAGTGATGCCACTGTGATGGTGTATGATGTAGATATGTGTGGAGTGAGCGCATTACGAAACCACCATTACCACTGGTTTCGGGTCTGTGCTGAACTGCAAACTACTGTATTACTCAAATCACTGCAGTGCTACAGATGCGCTTGTCAAGAGCTATGCTTGTCAAGATCGTAGCTCATCACTGCTGGTCTTTTTTCATCACTGCAGTGATTTGAAAAAAGTAGCTCGAAGCTGATCGTAGCTCACCACTGCTGGTCTTTTTTATCGGCACTGAGTGGTAGTAACTTGAAGGCTAAGTTATCACCGCTGCTGGGACCAACTAAGAAACTACAACTTTGTCATCAACAGGGGAGAGCACAGACCGACACAGATGTAGAGAACTGTGTTTAATGCAAACAGCAAAAAACGGAACGACCTCTCTCCGTGTTCGTACGATTTCCGTACGAACACGGAGAGAGGAACGACCTCTCTCCGTGTGCGTACGATTTCCGTCATACAGCAAGTAAGATGTTGGCGTGGCGTTGAGGGCCCAAGAGCAGCTATTCGGATACTTTGGATCGCTTCTGCTGACAGGCATATTAGCAACAGCAAGTAAGATGTTGGCGTGGCGTTGAGGGCCCAAGAGCAGCTATTCGGATACTCTGGATCGCTTCTGCTGACAGGCATATTAGCAACACATTCGGAAAAAAACCAGCTCAATCTGTATAAATAAAAACTCACCAGCCCAGTAGTTAGGGCATTACGTACTGCCTCAACTGCTGCACGCAAGTTTTCGGCTTGTTCATGCGCTGCATCAGCGACCTCGAAGAGCTTCAGAAACGCTGGTTTGGCACTTTCCGGAACGGCATCGGTGTTGAAGTCCTTGCTTGCCGACATCCCTCGCTTGAGAGATCGTCCGTCACAAGGCAAAGTGGAGCCACTGACCATTGAAGCGGAGGAGCCAACATCACTGCTGATTTCGTCTCCGCTGTTTTCCGTGCCAAGCTGGAGAGACTGATCGCAAGAATTCAGGAATGCTTGGTCTGCGCCACTGCGTTCATCGCATGGGGCTGCATGGCCTTCAAGTGCAACCACCAAATCAACGCTAGAAGACACCTTGACTTGATCAACGGATGGAAGATTTGCAGAAACCGTCTCCGCAGAGCAGCCGCCTTGATTTTCACAGTCCTGATATAAACATCAGGGTCACTTCAAGTCGGACCCAGAGAAATGCCCATAAATGGTTCAGGACGCCATATTTGGAAGAAAAAAATACCGCAGTTGATACTTGTTCGAAGGATATTTCTACAGCCGATTTGTCACAACCGAATGCCAACGTTTGAGCTTCAGTCCTCTGCCCAGCAGCCTGCTTACCAAACCAATCAACTTGAAACTCCAAATATTGTGAATCATGATGAACAACTGAACGCGCCTCACTGAACACGATGGCAGCAGCTGAAGCGTCGCCAGAACAGTCAACATGATCAGGGGATAAAAGCTTTCTAGCAACCTTTCGTGCAGAGCCACTGTCGGCATGGGGCTGCGCAATAAGATTCAGGAGCGGTTGAGTTGGCAAGTGAACTAAAGTTGACGCACTACGCAAATCGGTGTACCTGTATTGGTATTGGAGTGTTCGTATCATCTTCGCTGCCTGGCCACGGAGAAGTTATGTCCGGTGGCGTATAGACCAGAGTGCTAACCGGGGAACCTGCATTGTTGCCGTTTTCAGCCTGGAGCACGACGGATGTTTCATCCGCCGATTTGTCTCCACGTTGGCTAACCGGGGAACCTGCATTGTTGCCGTTTTCGGCCTGGTGCACGACGGATGTTTCACCCGCCGATTTGTCTCCACGTTGAGCTTCAGTCCCCTGCCCAGTTATGATGGAAGATCAGCCAATCTTTGCGTACAAAACCAAGAGCAGGAGCACAACATTCTTTTCCTGGGGGACATTTTGGACGGCAGAAGCCAAACTAGCTTGGTTGCCT
>Ga0114980_10003523_pt1 | contig 10701 bp, 10 predicted proteins | sample S_140806_EF_Meta_FD_87018 | JGI IMG/M metagenome (GOLD analysis project Ga0114980, IMG submission 87018) | Freshwater microbial communities from Lake Simoncouche, Canada to study carbon cycling - S_140806_EF_MetaG | ecosystem: Environmental > Aquatic > Freshwater > Lake | place: Lake... | reverse complement strand
GGGCACCTGCCGAGGCACTTGCCCGTACTGTCCCGCGTGTCGACGGACACGCATAGCGTGCTTCCCTTCTACCGCGCTTACGCTTTGTGGGCCCGGCGTCAGCCGGTGGCCTAAACCCCGGGGCATGAACCTTCCGGTCGTCAAACGCGCCTGATCTTTCGAAGACCTTAACCCTCTTAGAGTACAAGAGTTCACTCTAGGTGCTTTCGGGCGGTGCTCTTGCGTAAAGCCTTCTCAGTTGTGTTCGGATCCTGACCTGCGCGCTTGGCGGCACAGGGACGAAAAGCTGCGGGTTACGAGTGTCTTCCGGCGGTCACGTGCAGTTAAGCAAAGCTGATGGGAGCCATCGTGCGTACCACTTACGCTACGGAACTTAAGCGGCTTGAAGAAGCCCTGGAAGATGGGCGCAATCGCCAGACATTTGTGGCTTCTCTAATACGAGAGCTTGCGGAGTTACGCGTGGCAATCGGCCGGATTGAGGCGCGACAAGAACTGCTTTCGGACGTGCTGGCGGCGGGAACACTTACCGAGGAAGCTTCCGCGCCGATCTCGGATTCCGATCTGCCGAAGGAACTCACGATCAGCGCTAATCACAGGCTCGACTCCGAAGCCGGCTTCTACTGGCTCGAGCATAACGGTCTAGGCATTCCGTTCCGCTGGACGGGGCCGGGCACTGTGTTCGAGTTTGGGCTCGTCGTTTCACGCTCCGAGCCGATGCTGATCAAGATCGAAATGGCTGCGACGATCGACGAGAAAAATATTGACGAGGCGCAGTGCTTTATCGACGGCAAGCGCGTCAAGGTTAGTTCGACGCGCTCCGAGGGCGGCCCCGGATTCGTACTCGAGTTTATTGCGCCGCCGCGTTCGCGCCCTGGCCATACCGCGCTGAAAGTCTATACGCCGTACGTCCGCAGTGCGAACGGAGGTGACCGCGAAATTGGCGTCGCCTTCTCAAGTCTTAGTGTCGAGCAAGCGGATACCTCGGTGCCTGCCAACCTTGCGGCCGTGCCGAACGGCGTGTCGGTCATCTCGCCTGTCGAGCGGGTTGCGTCAGCCGCACCGAATGTTCCCCGTGCAAAGCTCCGCAGCAAGTTGTGACGGAACGCATGATGTCCGATGTGATCAAAGCCGACGGAAAAAACGGGCCGAAAATTGCGTCCGTGATCTGCACATACAACCGATACGACTTCCTTGAGGAATCGTTGAACAGCCTGCTTTCGCAGGATATGGACCCGTCCGAGTTCGAGATCATCGTTGTCGACAACAGCCCTGATTTTGATCTTGCCGCGTCCTATCAAGCGAAACTGGGCGGAGGCCGGGTAACCTACCTCATCGAACGGATTGCCGGCCTGTCAAACGCCCGCAATGTGGGCTTGCGAACAGCTACAGCGAAGATCGTTCACTTTCTCGACGACGATGCGGTCGCAAGGCCTGACTTGCTGACGCAACTCGTGGTGGCATTCGATTTCTTCGGTGACCAGGTCGGTGTGGTTGGTGGCCAGGTTCTGCCGCGATGGGGAGCTGCGCGCCCCTCGTGGCTCTCAGACAATCTGCTGGGTTTCCTCAGCGTCGTGGACTGGGGGGGCGATCTGCGATTCATCGGGCCGAACGAATGGCTGGCTGGCGCAAACATCGCGTTCAACCGAGAGGTCGTGCTCAAGTTAGGCGCATTCTCCACCGATTTGGGACGCAAGGGCGGCGGCGCGTCGCTTCTGAGCAATGAGGAAGCAGCGCTTGTCGAGCGGCTTGGAGCCGCTGGCTATCAATCGGCCTATGCGCCCGCTGCCAGTGTTGAGCATTTCGTGCCGCCGGAGCGACTGTCGCGCGAGTGGTTCAGGCGCCGCGTCGCATGGCAGGCCGTATCGGATTTCATCGCGTATCCTGACAGGGCTGGATCCAACATACCCGGCGCATGGAGGCAGGTGAGCGAGTTCCTGGTATGCTTGCCCCCTCGCAACAGATCGATCGGCGGTCTCTTTTCCGAGCTCGAGACTTCAGAGCAGTTCAAGACGCAAATGGATGCGGTCTATAATTCCATCACCGTTCTTCTTTCCGGGAAGGGCGGCATTGCCGCATGACCGTAGCAAAGCTTCCGTCAACGGCGGCCTGGAAAGGCCTTTCGGTTCTTGTGCTCTCGCCGACGCCTACCCATCCGCAAGATCACGGAAATCGGAAGCGCATCTACGAGGTCTGTAGCCGCCTTAAACGTTGGGGCGCGAAGATCCATTTTGTGCACTATGCCTCTGAGGGCGACTGGCGGGGCAATGCTCCACGCGCGCATGAAGACGCAATGCAGGGTGCGTGGGATTCCTACACTACGGTGCCGCCAAGCCGTCCGCTGCACACATCGCCCAAGGGCGAATATCATGAGATTGACGAATGGTGGGATCCTTCGATCGGAACCCATTTGTCGTGGATTTTCCAGACGCGCCACATCGATGTGTTCCTGGTCAACTATACTTGGCTGACCGAGGCCTTTTCGTACGCGCCGCACGGTGTCTTCAAGATTCTCGATACCCACGACCATTTCTCCGGCCGCAAGGAACTGCTTCAGGCAAACGGCATTGCGCCCGAGTTTTTCTACACGACCCGCCAGTCGGAAGCGGAGGGGCTTGGGCGCGCCGATCTGATCTGGGCCATCAAGGGCGAAGAAGCTGAGAGCTTTCGCAGCATGACCGACAAGCCCGTCGTGACGATGCTGCATTCGGAGCCGGAGCGGAAAGGCGTAACGGCGCCCACTCCGGATCCGGACGGCTATGTACGCTTCGGCATCGTCGGGGCGCGAAACAACGTGAACCTGGAAAATTTCCGCCGCTTCTACAAGATTGCGCGTAGCCGGTTCGTCGATTCATTGGCGCCAATAAAGCTGGTGCTGGCTGGCGGGTGGACGGCGGATCTTGCTGAATTCGAGGATGATCCGTTTATCGAACTTCGGGGCAGAGTGCCCGACATTTCAGATTTCTATAACGCGGTCGACGCTGTTCTGATTCCGATGGAGTTCTCGACCGGACTGAAGATCAAGACCGGCGAGGCTATCTTCCACGGCAAGCCGATTGTCTCTCACGCACACGCGTTTGAGGGATATCCCGCGCGGCACAAGATGCATGAACTGAGGACGCTCGAAGCTGTCGCCGACGCATGTATCGACCTCAGCTTTTCACCGTCCCGACTTGCTGACCTTCAGACGGCCTCGATCATTGCGCGTCGCGAACTCGACGCCCAGGTGGTGACGGCCTTCGGGCAAACGATCCAGAGAGTTCTGAGTGAGCAGCAACCGCTGATCATTGCGGGCTCAGCCAGCATCTGCAAACGCGGTACGCTGCAGAACCAGTTTCTTGTGTCCGCTAGCGCCTACATGAAGGCGCTCGCGAACTACGTCCTCTATCTGGACGGGGATGTCTCGATACTTGAACTTGAGAATCTCCGCCGCCTCGGTGTAAGCGCCACCGTTACCTTGTCTGCAACGTCGTATCGCAAACTGTGCGAAGAGGCGTCCCAGCATGCGCTTGACCAACTGAACGTTCGGTCGGATTCCCTGGACCAGCTTGTCTTGCGGCGAGGAGCGAAGCGGCTGTTCCTGCTGGATGCGCTACCTGATGCGAGCTCGGCAATAACGGATGAGGTCACGCTCTATCTTCAGCTCGATATGATACGCGCGGCCGGCGGTCTTGTGCGGCTGAAGAATACTCTGGCAGAGACAACCGCAAAGGCAGGCCGGGTGATCGGATTCTCGGCTGGCGGCGATCTCACAGCCCTCGACTGGCTGGGTATGCGGATCGACGAGCTGGTGCGCGTACCATTCTTCTATGACACGCGCGAAGTCGACATCCTCAATCGCTGGTGGCGGACCGAGCCCCAGGGCGCAATGGCTCTGACCACTGGCAGCAGAAATCAGCTGGCGATACTCCGCATTCTGGCTGCACGTATCGAAGGACCGTTCCAGATACTGGCGGCTGAAGGTTGCAACGTGGAAGCCCTCAACGCGGCATTCAGTGATGCGCGCAACGTCGACATCATATCGATCGCAAGCATTTGTTCTTCGCCTGAGAAGGCGATCAAGAAGCCCGTAGCGGTCATTGATCTGTGTCCCGGCGCGTCCAGCATGAGCGTCGTGCGCGAATTGTTGGAACGATCGAGCGTCCCCTGGATGACCTATGGGTCCGATGAAAGCAGGCTGGCCGTCGGGCCGCCGTCACGCATGAACCGCACGCCCGTACAGGCGATCACCATGTATCTCGAGGCGCTTGACAGCCCCGACGTGCGTAAGCAGCTCATGGTTGGTCGCGGGTCTAATTACCGGAATGATGCCGGTTGGGCCTATGTGTGGACCGCGATGCGAAGTGCATCCTGATCTGACGCGCGGCGAAAGAGTTTGGGCTGGACCGCCAAGCTGTTTGCGGAGTAGCGATCGCGCATGAAACCTACTCTGATCGTTTATGGAAGTTGCCAGGCTCAGGAAATCGCGGCCCTCGCCCGAACTATTCCGGCTATCGCCCTTCAGTACGAGGTCATCTATCTCGTCAGCTTTTCGGTTGATGGGGTAGCTCCGCCCCGCCTTCACGACGAGGCGGTCAAGGCCTGCCGCCTGCTGTGGGAGCAGTTCGACAACACCAACCCGTTTCCCCAGCATGATCTGCTGCCTTCAAGCGCCCAGCAGGTCATGTTTCCTGGAATAGACATGAGCTGCCTATGGCCGTTCAACACGCGGGACCCGCTGAATTCGCCTGAGCCAAACCTGCCATTCGGGCGATTCCCTTATGGCGACCGTGTGGTTATCGATCTGATGGATCAGGGCTTGTCCCAGGATGATGTAATCGCATCGTATGATGAAGCTGCCTGGCGTATCGAACCGCAGCTAGAGCGGCTTCTGGCGATTGATACTGCGCGTCACGCTCAACGCGAAGCCAAGTGCATGGTTTCGATCTCTGACCATCTGATTGACGATATTGCCAGCGTTCGCACGCTGTGGACGAACAATCACCCAACGCTCGATACGCTTCGTGTCCTTTTCGAGCGCCTTTGTGCCGCCACGTGGGGGGATCGTATCAGGCCGTGGGAGATTGCTGCGTCCGTTTACAGCGATCCGTTCAGCTATCTGCAAATGCCAATCCATCGAGTTGTCGGCGAGACCCTTTCGCTGGCTTGGTGGAGGCCAGAGACCGAGTATGTCTTGCCTGCTCTCGGCACGCCGACGTTCGATCAGTACATTAAAGAGTACACGCGTTGGCGTTTTACCCAGCTTGAAAGGCTCAAGCCTGACACGCGGTCCTAGCGGGCGAGCATCCTTCCGAAAAGCTTGTTGTGGCTGGAGGGCACATCATTCGCGACAGATACAACATTTGGCGCAGATGCTTTGGCCGGCACGGGGAGGCGTTCCCCTTCGAGCCTGGCCAGGCGTTGATCCAGAATGGAAATCAACAGGTCCTGGCGCACCAGAATATCTCTCCGCAAATCCGCGATGGTCGCGTCCCGGCGCGACGTCACAGCACTAAAGTTTGCCTCTGCCGATTGAAGGCGAGTCTCAAGCCGAGAAATACGCTGGTCGAGGATCTGCTCGATGGCGAGACTGCGCTGGCGCATGGCTGAGACCACGGGTTTTCCGACGATCAGGTGAAGGGCGGTCATGACCTTCCGTTTCACCGAAATTGGCATTGCGTTACGAATGAGCCCGAGCACTTTAACACCCATTTTCCGTAGAGATTTTCGTCTGCCAACCTGGCCCACGCTGTGACACACATCGATTTCAGAACCCTTAGATTTTCCTGAGAATCTTGCGTTTTACACGTACTTGGGTCAAAGAAAGTCAGATGAAGCGTCTACCTCCACTAACGATACTTACGCCGCTGCCCCCGTCCCCTTCGGGCATCGCGGACTACGCGGTGGAACAACTGCCCAGCCTCGCCAAGCACTTTGCCCCTCACGTACTGGTGCAAGAACCGGTCCAGATCGACCACACCCAGATCGAAGGCGTCACGGTCAGCAAATTCGATCTCGGCACATTCCTGGCAGCCGACTTTGACCATCCGATCCTTTACCATGTTGGGAACAACGTTTTTCACGAGTTCGTCTTTCGTGCGGCCGTGCAGCGTCCCGGATACGTGGTGCTCCATGACTTCGTGCTGCATCATTTGATCGTGGAGCTCACACTCGCGCGGAATGACCCGCAAGGCTATCGCGACTACTTGATCTACGACTACGGCGAGATGGGTCGAACGCTGGCCGAGCAGAGAGAGAACTACGCGTTCACCAGTCTGCAGGAGTTTCTTCTGCCCTTGAATGGAAAGATACTCGACGCCGCGAAAGGCGTGATCGTTCATTCACATTGGGCCAAGCAGCAGATCGCTGCGTTGAAGCCGCAGTTGCCGGTTCTCCACGTGCCCCATCATTTCTATGCGGACGACATACCGCAGTTGTCATCATCGCGCGGCGAGGCCAGGCGAAAGCTGGGCATTGCGCCTGATGTAATCGTCTTTCTTTGTGTCGGTCACATCACTCCACCCAAGCAGGTAGAGCTGGTAGCGAAGGCGCTTGGCCGTATGCGGAGCCAGCTGCCGCCTTTCCTTTTCCTGCTGGTTGGTGAGGCGAGCGATCCGGTGGCCCTGCAAGAGAGCTTGAAGCAGGCTGGCGTGGCTGATTGTACGCGCCTTACAGGCCGCGTTCATCTGAAGACATTTCAGGAAGCGATCATCGCTGCCGACGTTGTTTGCAACCTGCGCTATCCAACTGCCGGTGAGTCCTCGGGTACGCTCATGAGGGCTATGGGTCTCGGCCGATGCTGTGTCGTGTTCGACTACGCCAGCTTTGCTGATTTCTCCTCTGACATCTGCATCAAAATCCCGCTGAACACTTTCGATGCAGCGCCTCTGGCCGATACTCTGCTCGATCTTGCTCGTGATCCTGAGCGTCGCAACAGGATCGGCGATGCTGCGCGACGCTGGGCGCGTACCGAGTGCTCGGTCTCAAAATGTGTGCAGGCTGGTGCTGAGTTTATCATGGACCGGGAAGCTACCCTGGCGGGGGAATGATAGGCGCAATGGTGGGGGCGGATTTCCCTGAGCTGGTCGCGCGCGCGCAACGGCATGCGTCCGAATCGCCCGACAAAAACTTTCTCATTTTCCAGAACAGTCAGGCGGAGATACGTCTGACCTACGCGGAGCTGTGGGCTCGTTCCAGGAGTTTCGCATCCGGGCTTGCGTTTCGAGAAGTCCACAAGGGCGACCTTGTCGTTCTCATCATGCCACAGGGGGCTGATGTCTACGCCGTCTTTCTGGCGTGTCTCATGGTCGGCGCCAGGCCGTGCATCATGGCGCCACCTACGCCGAAGCAAGACGTGGAGGCTTACTACGCAAGTAACCGAATTCTCCTGAACCGCATCGCTCCTGCGCTGATCGTCACGAATACGGAGCTCTTTGCGGAGTTTTCCAGCAACCTGCCGCAGCACGCTTCTTCCTTGGCAGAACCTGTCGCCTTGGCGCTCGGCGGGGCCGAAGTCGAGCCAGCAGGCTCCGACGGTATAGCGTTTCTGCAATTCAGCTCAGGCACGACGGCCTTGAAGAAGGGCGTGTTGCTATCGCACGAGGCCGTCAACGTCCAATGCCGACTCTATGCCGAGAGGATCGCCCTCAAAAAAGACGATGTGATCGCAACCTGGTTGCCCCTCTATCACGACATGGGGCTGATCGCCTGTTTCATTCTGCCCCTATGGGCAGGCGCTACGATCGTGGCCATGGATAATTACCACTGGCTGGCGCGGCCGCGACGTTTGCTTGATCTCGCTTCTACCTATCGAGCCACGCTGATGTGGCTGCCGAATTTCGCGTTCAACTATCTGGCCCAGCGCGTGACGGGCGAGGCGTGCAACCTCTCATCGCTACGCGCCGTGATCAACTGTTCCGAGCCCTGCCGACCGTCCAGTCACCATGCCTTCGAAGACCGGTTCGCATCCTGGGGTCTGCGTCCGGCCGTAACTCAAACCTGCTATGCGATGGCCGAGGCGACCTTCGCGGTCTCTCAGTCGATACTTGGTCAGCCCTGTGCGGAGATCAGCGTCGATCCCGAAGCGCTTGATGCCGGCGAGGTGGTGCTCGTGTCATCCAGCGCCGGTCTCCGCCTTATTTCATGCGGCGTTCCACTACCGGGGTTTGAAATCACTATCGTCGATGACAACAGAGCGCTCGTTGCGGCGGACCGCGTTGGCGAAATTGCCTTACGGGGGGCCAGCCTTGCCGACGGGTATTTTCGCGATGCCGCTACTACGGCGCAACTTTTCACGGCCGACGGGCTCTACTACACGCGTGACCTCGGATTCATGCATGACGGACAGCTCTATGTGCTGGGCCGGCAAGACGATGTGCTGAACGTGTTCGGGCGCAAGCTGAGAGCCCCGGAACTGGAATCGGAATTGGGCGAGATTGCCGGCATCAAGCCGGGCAGGTTGATCGTGCTGGGTCGTGCGAGCGACGATGTCGGGACGAACGAGCTCTATCTGCTCTATGAGCCAGAGCATCCCGACCTGGCTGCAGACGAAATCGCGTCCATGGCACGCCGTGTGCTGCTATCGACGGCGGGACTGTCATTCAAGCAAGTGTTTCGCGTTGACGCAGGAGCGCTGATAAAGACGACGAGCGGGAAAATATCCCGCGCCGCCAATGGGCGGCTGCTCGCGCAGATTATCGAAGCAGGGGACAAATCGTGAAAGACATTGCATCGGTTGTACGCGCGATGGTCGCCCGCGAATTCCGTATCCCCGCTGATACCGTGCGCGACGAAACAAGCGCTGCAGATGTAGCGGGCTGGGACTCCTTCTCCAACGGCTCCCTGCTATTGCGTATTGAAGGGGAGTTGGGTTTTGAGCTTCCGCTCGACGACGCCTTGCGACAGCAAATGTTGGCGAATTGATTGAAGTGATTACACGTGCAGCAAAAGCGCGCCGCTGACTTTTACCGCGCTTCCTCGATCACATTGGCTTGGTCGTTTACCTGAACGAAATGCAGGCGGAAGGAAGATTGTTCCAATGTCGCACTTGGGCCGACGTCGGTGCGGTACCTGTACACTCCGCTTCGGGACGCCAAGTTTGAATAAGTGTTTTGGTGTGGTCAATCTGACCTTGTTTGAAGTTTAGGGGAAAGTAAGGCATGCGCGTTTCATTCATGTTGCTTGCAGGCGATAGCGCGACGGCGCTGGATCTTGGAGAGATCAACACAAAGGGCGCGATCTTCATCTACAGATTTTGCGTGGAACGTTTTGCGAATGCTGATCTGAAGATCCTCTGCGACAAGCAAACTCCACGTCTCATATCGGCCGACAGCAAGACGCGAACACTCGATATTGCAACGTCGACCTCAATCTACATTGAAACCGTGGGAAAAGGTTCCGTGCACGGCTGGTACGAATATGTCGGGCGGGGCTGAGTAGGTTGGAGGGAGCCAAAAAGTCTGGCTTCTGAATAGGGAAGGCGCGCCTTGCGTCGAGGATTTCGCGAATGCTTTCTAGCTAATGCAAAAACGCTTTCCGGACCTGATCTGCGTCGGCGCGCAAAAGGCTGCCACAACCTGGCTACATCAGATGCTGCGCCTACAGCCTGCGTTTTACTTGCCGGCGTTCAAGGAGCTTAACTATTTCACGCAGATTCACCAACCAGAAATAGCGTATTCTCGAACACACCGAGCCGCCGCAGCAGAAACGCTGAAGCGGTACTTCGTGGCCAATCCGGGTCACAAGCTTGCCAGCGTCCGAATCGCTGAGGCCGATTTTCTCGGCCGACCCGAAGTTGATGATGATTGGTACGGAGGCGTGTTTGCCCGCGCGGCGGCCGATCAGGTTTGCGTTGAAGCCTGCCCGAGCTACCTGCATCTGCCGGAAGTTGGCGCCCGGCATCTCCTGAGATTGAATCCATCCGTGAAGCTGCTGGTCTTCGTGCGGGATCCCGTCGATCGCGCGTGGTCCCACATTCGGATGAATGTGTCGCGCGGTCTTTCGGTCAGCATTGACGCGCTGCTGACGCGCGCGAAGTCCATCAAGCAGTACGTCGACAATTCCGAGTACCGCAACTCGATCTCCCTTTGGCGCAGTCTCACGTCGCCGGGCCAATTCAGTGTCATGCTGTATGACGACGTCGTGTCTGAGCCCGCAGCGGTTATCGCGCGCGTGTACGAGCTTGTCGGTGTCCCGTTGCCCGACGATCTTGGGCCCGTGAACCGCGAAGTCCACAAGGGCGTAGCCCTGGACTTTCCCAGGGAGTTGCGCGCCGAGCTTATGGAGCAGCTTGAGCCGCAGTACGAATTTCTCTCGACGGAATTTCCCGAGGCCGTATCGCGCTGGCTTGCAAAGCACCGGGCGGCGCTTGCATGAGTGTTTAGCGAAGCATCGCTAGCGCAAACTACGTCGCCGACTCAGGATATCGCTTCAATGCGAAATGATCCCGCCCCAGCCTTAGGAAGTTGGCGTAACACTCCTCAACTATTGGTAGCGCTCTGGCGCGTCCGAAGGGCAAGTCTTGCGGCGCCAAGGCGCCCGGGAGGTGGGCAGCGCTTCAGCTGCAAATGAATTAACAAAGAGTGAGCGAGGCGTCGCGAGCGAATTTGAGCGGCTTCCTCTTGAAGTGGTAGCGGGGGGTGGGAAAGATATGGCAACCTTTGCTAGGTTTTATGCGAGTGAAGTGAGGTGACGCAGGGGGATGAAACTACTTCTGCGTTCTGTCGG
>Ga0114980_10003520_pt1 | contig 10707 bp, 9 predicted proteins | sample S_140806_EF_Meta_FD_87018 | JGI IMG/M metagenome (GOLD analysis project Ga0114980, IMG submission 87018) | Freshwater microbial communities from Lake Simoncouche, Canada to study carbon cycling - S_140806_EF_MetaG | ecosystem: Environmental > Aquatic > Freshwater > Lake | place: Lake... | reverse complement strand
GCGCCCTGCAGGCCCAGAGCGATTTCGGTCATCATGTCGGCGAGCTTGCGCTGAATCAGCTGATTTGAAGCAAGCGGCCGGCCGAACTGCTTTCGATCCAGCACATATTGGCGAGCCCGATGCAGGCAGTCTTCTGCGGCGCCCATGACGCCCCAGCTAATGCCATACCGCGCGCTATCCAGACAGGTGAAGGGTCCTTTAAGCCCACGCACATCCGGGAACGCATTTTCTTCAGGACAAAACACCTCATCCATCACGATCTCGCCCGTCACGGAGGCGCGCAGTCCCATCTTGCCGTGAACCGCAGGCGCGCTCAGACCCTGCCAGCCCTTTTCCAGGACAAAGCCCCGGATCGCGCCCGAATCGTCTTTGGCCCAAACCACAAACACATCAGCAATCGGGCTGTTGGAGATCCACATCTTGGACCCCGTCAAGCGATAGCCCCCCGCTACACTGCGAGCCCGCGTCACCATGCTGCCCGGATCAGACCCATGATCGGGCTCAGTCAAACCAAAGCAGCCGATCCAATCACCGCTTGCGAGTGGAGGCAAATACTTTTGCCGCTGCGCCTCTGTACCGAACTGGAAGATCGGCAACATCACGAGCGAGCTCTGCACGCTCATCATCGAGCGATAGCCCGAATCGACCCGCTCGACTTCGCGCGCGATCAACCCGTAACCGACATAGCTCAAGCCCGCACCCCCATAGGCCTCCGGAATGGTCGGACCGAGCAAGCCCAGCTCGCCCATTTCCCGAAAAATACTGGCATCAACCGTTTCATGGCGGAACTGCTCAAGGACCCGCGGGCTGAGCCGGTCCTGAGCATAGGCCTGAGCGGCATCGCGCACGGCACGCTCATCGTCGCTTAACTGCGTATCGAGCAGCAGCGGATCATCCCAGTGAAAAGAAGCTTTAGCGGCCATCGCGGCACCCCATCCAATAATCTTGATCGGAGATTGTACGGCGCCTCAACGATGCCAAGCGACAACCCGCTGGCGCTGCTCTCCGAGCTTGTCGATGCCCAGTGTCATCACATCGCCCGGATTCAGAAAACGCTGCGGCTTCATTCCCATTCCAACGCCGGGAGGTGTCCCGGTGGTGATCACATCGCCTGGGAAGAGTGTCATGTAATGGCTCACATACGCCACGAGTTGAGCGACGCCGAACACCATCGTCTTGGTGTTGCCACGCTGCGCCTTTTCGCCATTCAAATCCAGCCACATCTCAAGAGCTTGTGGATCGCCCACTTCGTCCTTGGTCACCATCCAGGGGCCGATCGGCCCGAACGTCTCAGCGCCCTTGCCCTTGGACCAGGTGCCTCCACGTTCGAGTTGGAAATTACGCTCAGAAACATCATTAACCAGGCAGTAACCAGCCACGTGGTCGATCGCGTCGGCTTCCTCGATGTACTGCGCTTTGGTTCCAATCACGATACCGAGTTCAACTTCCCAATCGAGCTTGATTGAATGGGGCGGTTTGATCACGTCATCATTGGGGCCACAGATGCTCCCATTGGCCTTCATAAACATGATCGGCTCGGTCGGCACCGCCATCCCTGCCTCGGCGGCATGGTCGCTAAAATTCAATCCGATCGCCACAAACTGGCCGACGTTGGCAACGCACGGCCCCAGACGAGTCCCCGCAGCCACCACGGGCAGCGAGCCCGAATCGATCGCAGCGATCGCCGCCAGCGCGTCAGGCGACAGCATGACGCCATCAAGATCGGCGTGCCCGCGCGGCAGCCGTCCACTGAGATCACGGATCGTTCCATCGGCGGCCAGCAGGCCTGGTTTTTCGGCGCCCACGGCGCCATGGCGAAGCAACTTCATAACGACTCCTGATTAAATCAATTTCAAATCGCGCTCAAGGCTGTCAAAGCGACATCCCGCCGTCTGCAAAAATCGCCTGCCCAGTCATAAAAGATGACTCGTCGCTAACGAGATACACAAAGGTCTCAGCAATCTCTTCGGCGGTGGCCAACCGGCCCATCGGCTGTCGCGCAATGAAATCCAGGCGGGCCTGATGAGGATCCGCATGAGCCTGGATGCGTTCGCCTAAAGACGGGGTATCGACCGTACCGGGACAAATACAATTAACCCGAATGTTCTGTCGGACATGATCAACCGCAAGCGCACGGGTGAATCCCGCCACCGCCGCCTTACTGGCCGCATATGCCAGACGGTTCGGAGCCGCCTTGAGCTGTCCCAACACTGACGCCATATTCAGGATCACGCCCCCACCGGACGCGATCATATGGGGCAGCATTGCCTTGGTCGTGATAAACATCGAGCGTACATTCAAATCAAAACTGCGGTCCCAGTCGTCCTCCGAACAATCGAGGATGGTCCCCTGATGGACCCAGCCAGCGCAGTTGAACAAAATATTCACCGCACCAATCTGATCAACGGTTGAGCGCACTGCAGCCGGATCTAGCACATCGAGCGGCATCGTCTGAATCCCATGGACGCCCTGCAAGGACGCCAGAAGCCCTTCATCCCGATCGGTCGCAATCACACGAGCCCCCTCACGGGCGAAGGCGATTGCCCCTGCTCGCCCCATCCCCTGACCCGCTGCCGTCACGAGCGCCGTCTTGCCGTGCAGGCGCTGGCGGTTTTGTGAGCCCTCAATCGTCATGCTCGTCTCCCATCAGGATGTTTTCGGTGTTTTCCCAGGTTTGACAGCCCCGGAGCCCTGTGAAATCTTATCCTGAATTGGTCAGACCACCTGACCTCTAGACCCCACGGAAACCCGAGTACGTCTTGCCAATTCAACCCATCGAAAGCCGCCGCCTATATCGGCAGATCGCCGATCAGATTGCGAGTCTGATCGACCGGGGAGACTATCAACACGGAACCCGACTTCCGCCGGAGCGCAATCTGGCCAGCCAGCTGAGCGTTAGCCGCCCCTCGGTTCGCGAAGCATTGATTGCCCTTGAAGTCGAAGGCTATGTAGAAGTCCGAATGGGCTCGGGCGTCTATGTGATTGACGCACGCCATCGGTCAATCAGCCCCCAAACCGCCCTCGATGAAGAAACCGGCCCATTTGAACTGATCGTCGCACGCCGCCTGGTCGAAGCCGAATGCGCGGCGCTCGCTGCTCGTTCCGCAACCCCCGAACAGATTGCAGCGATTCGAATGAGTCTGGATGCAATGACGGCTGCCACACAGTCACCACTGCCTCATGATCAAGAGTTTCATGTCGCAATTGCGCAGGCGAGCAACAACAGCGCCCTCTTACTATTGGTTGAAACGATGTGGGCCGAGCGCTCCCGCCCACTTTTCGCCCGACTAGAACACCATTTTGGATCGCCTGTCATCTGGCTTGACGCGATCCGCGAACACCATGCTGTTTTGGACGCCATCACCGCCCACGACCCCGTTGCAGCCCGCAAGGCCATGCGTCGACACATCGATCAGGCCGCCCGGCGATTCGGGCGCAACTGGCAGGGGCGCGACCCATCAACAAATACAGACCAATGAACGATTCGGACCAACCCCGCGCGCCCGCCGACGCAGAGACGATGATCGCGTCCTTTGCGGTCGCAGAGGAGACGATCGATCTGGGGCGTTACCGGATTGAAGAGTGGCTTGCACTTCTGCTGTTCTGGAGCTTGGCAGGCATTGTTTTTCTACAGTTTTTCACCCGTTACGCACTCAACGATTCGGCGGGTTGGACCGAAGAGATCGCCCGCTACTTGCTCATCGCCTCCGTGTTCGTCGGCGCCGCGATTGGCGTGCGGAAGAACAACCATGTTCACGTCGACTTTCTGTTTCACTGGCTGCCCAAAGGCGTCGGGCGAGCTTTGGCAGTCGTCGTTGACGTCGTCCGAATCTTGTTTCTCGGTTATTGCACTGTTCTAACTGGAAAACTGATCGACCGAATTGGCAGTTCCCGGATGTCGGTGGTCGACCTACCCATGGGTCTGGTTTACGCGTTCGTCATGATCGGCTTTGCACTGATGACCATTCGTGCCCTGCAGGGTGCGTTGCGCGACTGGAAGCGCGGTGCCGGCGTCCTGGAAAGGCCCGAACTGGCTGACACAGACGGAGCGCACTGAGATGTCGAGCGGACTCTTCAAGATCGTTTTTCTGCTGATGATGGGCGCCGGTATCCCGGTGGCCATCGCGATGGCAGGTGCTTCACTGCTATACGCCATGTTGAGCGGGAACATCCCCGACTTCGTCGTCATCCATCGAATGGTAGGCGGACTCGATTCCTTCCCGCTACTCGCTGTCCCGTTCTTCATTCTGGCTGGCAACCTCATGAATGTGGGCGGCATCACCAACCGGATCTATAACTTTGCACTCAGCCTGGTTGGCTGGATGCGCGGTGGCCTTGCTCAGGTAAACATCGTTGGTTCCGTTATTTTTTCCGGAATGTCCGGTACTGCGATCGCGGATGCTGCGGGTCTCGGCACGATCGAAATCAAAGCCATGCGCGATCACGGGTACTCGGCTGAATTTGCCGTCGGCGTCACCGCCGCATCGGCCACTTTGGGGCCCATCATCCCGCCCTCGCTCCCCTTCGTGATCTACGCGATGTTTGCCAATGTGTCGATTGGCGCCCTGTTTCTCGCCGGGATCTTGCCGGGCATCGTGATGTCGCTGCTGATGATGGCCACCGTAGCCTGGTTTGCTTATCGTAAGGGTTGGGGCGGTGACGTTAAGTTCGATGCGAGACGCATGGCGCGTGCGCTGTTGGAGCTCGCCATCGTGATCGGCTTTCCGCTCGCCCTCTGGCAACTCGCCCAACTCGACCTCAATCTGCAGCTGACGTTCGCAGTCGCTCTGGCACTCCTGTTTCTCGCGGATTGGTACTTCCGCTTCGATGCCGTGCTCCCGATGTTGACCCCGGTGCTTCTGATTGGCGGGATGACCACGGGCGTCTTCACGGCCACGGAAGGCGCGATCGCCGCCTGTGTCTGGGCGCTTGCCCTTGGCGTCTTCTGGTACCGGACCTTATCCATGCGTCAGATCATCCGGATCACGATGGAAACCATCGAGACCAGTTCGACCGTCCTGTTCATTGTGGCGGCCGCATCGATCTTCGGCTGGATGCTGACGGCCACCAAGACAACGGAGGCCATCGCGACATGGGTTCTTGCATTCACCAACGACCCGATGACCTTTTTGCTCTTGGCCAATTTGCTCATGCTCTTTGTGGGATGCTTTCTCGAACCCACCGCAGCGATCACGATTCTCGTCCCGATTCTGCTACCGATTGTAAAGACCCTGGGAATCGACCCGGTTCACTTTGGACTCGTGATGGTTCTCAACCTCATGATCGGATTGCTACATCCACCCATGGGTCTCGTTCTGTTTGTTCTAGCCCGGGTGGCCAAGCTCTCCATCGAACGCACCACGATGGCCATCCTGCCGTGGCTGGTACCCCTGTTGCTCAGCCTCGCGCTGGTCACTTATTTCCCACAAATCAGTCTCTGGCTTCCGCGCCAGTTTCTCTAGGCCTACCTATTTTGGCAACGATGACCACAACGACGGCAACGACGATGACAACGACTGTTTCAGCGACTATCGCCCCACCCCGCTCCGTCCCCCAGGCCTTTTCAGCACCGGCTCTCGGACCTGCCTTTTTGCGTCTGAATCCGATCGATGACGTGGTGATTGCCTGCCGTGAACTGGCGGCGCAAACCTTGCTCGACTGCGCGGCCAGTGACGAATCGGGATTGCGATGCCAGGAAATCATTCCGGCTGGGCACAAGGTGGCGAGCCGCGACATCGCCGCTGGCGAATCCGTACGTCGTTATGCACAGATCATTGGGTTTGCGACCACGTCAATCGCCTGCGGCCAGCATGTGCACACCCACAATCTGGAGGTGCGCGATTTTGACCGGGACTACGCTTTCGGTTCCGGTTTTGAACCGACCCAAGCAGCCAAAGTGACCAAAACATTCCTCGGCATCCGACGTGCCGACGGTCGAATCGCGACCCGAAATTTCATTGGCGTGATCGCAACCGTCAACTGCTCGTCGACGGTGTCCAAGCACGTAGCCGCCGCCTTTGGGCCCGAGGCCCTGAAAGAATTTCCGCACGTCGACGGTATTGTGCCGCTCGGTCATCACTCCGGTTGCGGCATGGATTCAACTGGCGAAGGGATCGATCTCTTGCGCCGGACGATTGCGGGATACGCCCGGCACCCGAACTTTGCTGGAGTGGTGGTTATCGGACTTGGCTGCGAGTCGAATCAGATGGACGCATTATTCTTCGCAGAAGGACTAACGCCCGGCATGATGCTGCGCGCGATGACGATCCAGGAGACGGGTGGCACTGCAGCGACGGTTGCAGCAGCCGTGGCCGCCGTGCGCGAAATGCTGCCGATTGCCAATCAGGCGAGACGAGAGCCTGTACCCGTGTCCAACCTGGTCGTTGGCCTGCAGTGCGGTGGTAGCGACGGTTACTCCGGCATCACCGCCAACCCAGCGCTCGGCGCCGCCGTCGATCTGTTGGTGCAACAAGGAGGCACGGCCATTCTGTCGGAAACGCCCGAAATCTATGGCGCCGAACACCTTCTGACACGACGCGCCGCCTCCCGAGCGATTGGCGAGAAGCTCGTCGAGCGTATTCATTGGTGGGAAAAATACACTGAACGCAATAATGGTGAAATGAACAACAATCCCAGTCCTGGGAATAAGGCGGGCGGATTGACCACCATTCTTGAAAAGTCTCTGGGTGCTGTTGCCAAGGGCGGGACTACCGCACTGATGGGTGTTTACGAGTACGCAGAACCCGTCACAGCCCAAGGATTCGTTTTCATGGACACCCCTGGATACGACCCCGTCTCGGCCACTGGACAAGTCGCGGGTGGGGCCAACCTCATCTGTTTCACCACGGGTCGGGGCTCGGTCTATGGCTGCAAACCCGCCCCAAGTATCAAGCTCGCGACAAATAGCCGGCTCTACGCGCGCATGAGTGACGACATGGATATCAATTGCGGTGAAATCTTGGCTGGTTCGCTTTCGGTTCAAGAAGCTGGCGAACAGATCTTCGAACGCATGATCGAAGTGGCCTCTGGCTCACCCAGCCGCAGCGAAGCCCACGGGTTCGGATCCGACGAATTCGTGCCGTGGATACTCGGTGCGACGATGTGAACGACCGTGATGAACAACGTTGATGAACGTTCGATTTGACCCATACCAACCGACCTGAGAGGAGACCCTGTGATGATTCAAAATTTATTCCGCAAGGCCACGGCTGCCGTTATTGCCGGCGGCCTGTCCTTGGGCCTGACATGCAGCCTTACATTTGGCCTGACCAGCGCTGCGCAAGCCGAAACGAAACTGAAGTTCGCCCACGTCTACGAGGTTAGTGAGCCTTATCACACGTCCGCGATTTGGGCGGCCAGCGAAATCGCAAAGCGAACGAACAATCGTTACAGCATCGATGTATTCCCAGCATCACAGCTTGGCAAGGAAACGGACATCAACCAAGGTCTCACCCTAGGTACCGTTGATCTGATCTATACCGGCCAGTTGTTCGCCGGACGCTCGTACGGCCCGATCGCCGTCGGAGGTGCACCGTATATGTTCCGCGACTTCGACCACTGGAAGAAATTCGCGACCAGCCCCTTGTTTCAGGAGTTGAGTGAAGGGTATCGCCAAAAAACCATGCACAAAGTGGTCGCAATGACCTACTACGGCGAGCGTCATGTCACCTCAAACCGTCCGATTTCGAAGCCTGAAGACATGAAGGGTCTGAAGATCCGGGTCCCTGACGCGCCGCTCTACACCATGTTCCCGCGGGCAGTGGGTGCCAATCCAACCCCAATCGCCTTTGCTGAGGTCTATCTCGCGCTCCAGAACGGTACGGTCGATGCGCAGGAAAACCCTCTGCCGACTATTGATGCCAAGAAGTTCTATGAAGTCCAGAAGCAGATCGTTCTGACAGGGCATATCACCGATGCTTTGCTGACGATCATCTCGGGGAACCTCTGGAGCAAGCTGAGCGACGCCGACAAGCAGGTCTTTGAGTCCGTGATGCGGGAGGCCTCGGCCAAAGCGACCGGCGAAATCGTCGAGAGCGAAAAGAAGATGGTCGGCGAGATGGAAAAGCGCGGCAAGACCGTCGTTCGGGTTGACCGCAAGCCGTTTCGGGATGCCACGGTCAAACTACACAATGGTCCTGACGCAACCTGGACTAAAGAGCAGTACGACCGCCTGCAGGCGCTCTAAAGAACTGAAGGTCTTAGCGAACTTAGGTCTGGGCGAACTTATGTCTTAGTGAGGCGCCGGGCACCCCGCCGCCCGTTCGCCCCGGTCTGAGTCTTGTCTCAGGCTGGGGATGCGCGTTCCGCCACAGGGCGTTTGGCGAGAATGCGCTGAAGCGTTCGTCGATGCATACCGAGCGCGCGGGCCGTCGCGGAGATGTTGTTCTCCTGTTCAGCCAAGACGCGCTGAATGTGCTCCCACTTCAGTCGGTCGGGGTTCAGCGGTCGCTCCTGAATTTCAGGACCATCCCCATCACCGACCAGGCCCATCACTCGCAGAACGTCATCCGCAGCTGCGGGTTTAGGCAGATAGTTTTCGGCACCCCGTTTGACGGCCTCAACGGCCGTCGCAATGCTGGCGTACCCGGTCAGCATGAGGATGCGCAAAGCGGGGCTCAGCGTTTTCAGGATTGGGATGAGATTCAGTCCGCTTTCGTTTTCGAGTTTGAGATCCACAACCGCAATATCAAATGGCGCACCCCGAAGCATGACCTGCGCTTGCGCACCGTCAGCAGCAACCTCAGCCGTATGGCCACGCCGAGTCAGAGACCGAGCCATCACCGACGAGAAAACCTCGTCGTCATCGACCAACAAAAAACGCTGCCCAGTCACGGACGGTTCGACTGAGACCGGGGTCGCTGCTGACGCAGAAGGCCCCACAGGAAGCTTCATCATGAGATCAACTTTGGCATTTTCAGGTCGAGCTCCCCGTTCGGTCATCAATGGCGTGTCGCACAAAAGGTAATTCCAAGCTCGCTATCGTACCGGGACCTTCGGCCTCGCGCAGAGATAGCGCCCCATCAAAGCGCTCGGCGGTCATATGGCCAAGCGCCAAACCCAGGCCGAGCCCGTGCGGCTTACTTGAAAAACCATACGCCGCGGCCAATTCACGATGCGCCGGCGACAGCCCAGGCCCGAAGTCCCGAACCCGAAAACGAGCTCCTCTGCCCCCTGGGCCCCAATCGAGCTCAACCCGGCGGGCGCCGGATTGCCGTGATGCATCCGCCGCGTTGTTCAGTAAACCGACGAGTAAGTGCACCACGCTGCGATCAACCAGGACCGCACCAGCGTCGAAACCTACCCCCCGAACAGCCAAATCCACCTCCGGATGCAGCAGCCGGAATTGTTTAACCGCCGTATCCACGACTTGCGCCGTTGGCTGGGGTCTCGCAACCGCATCCGCGCGCGAAAACTCAACCATCTCCCGAATGTAATCACGACATAGCGCCATCTGCGACTGCATCAGACGCAGGTCGGCACCGAGCTCAGGGTCGGTATCAAAATCCTGGCGCAAATCCGCCAGCAGATTAGCGACCGTGCTCAAGGGTGTATTGAGTTCATGAGCGACGCTGGCCGCCTGACTGGCCAGCGCCACAACCGATTCATTTCGAATCGAACGTTCCCGCATTTGCTGAAGCAACTCCGCCTGCTGACGACTACGTGTCGCCAACTGCACCAGCAACACCGAAAGCAGCGCAAGACACAGCGCAAACGAACACCAAACCGCCAGACGATAAACCGAAGAATCAATATCGAGGAGCTCTGATGGCAGCGGTCGATGAAACAACACCGCAGAACTGGCACCGCACAAGGTCACGACCACAGCACCGATTACCCACCTCAGAGGCAAAGCGACAGCAGCCAGCGCGACAGGTACGAGGTGAAGAGCAAAAAACGGGTTGGAAGGCCCGCCAGTCAATGCCAGTAGCGTCGTCAAAACACCGACATCAACGACCAGATTGAGCAAGACCTCGGCGGGTTTTGCAGGCCCCGGATATCGCTTTAAGCGCGCGTGAACCCCAATATTGAAAATCGCCAGCACCGTCGGGCCAAGCAACAGGAGCGATATCGGGATCGAAAGATCGAGCAAAAAAGCGCCGCCGAGAATGGCCAGGGACTGGCCGCCAACCGCCAGCCATCGCAAAATCGTGAGTTGCTGCAGCGCCTCGCGCGCCGTGGGCGACCCGAACATCAGAATCGGCTTCCGATCGAGAAGCGCCACGCATCATTAGGTCCAAAATTCTGCCGTTGATCGCGCGCCAGACGAGCAAACCAGCTGGGCGCGTCATAACCCAGAGAAATGCCGCCCGATCGAATGAACTGGGGTGCCCCCTGAAAATCCTCGCCTGTTCCTCGCTTAGCGAGTAGGTCCAGCGTTAAGCGCCCACCACCCTGGATGGGCCAGCGCGCGACCAGATGCAGGTGCCGTTGGCCCGTGCCCAAACGATCATCGGCCACTAACAGGATGTAATAGGTTGTCCCGTCCGGATCGCGGTGCCCGGTGGCCACCGAAATCGCATCGTTGGGATCGAAATTCAGATTCACGTACGGTTTGCCAATCGTACGACCGATCCCCACAGAACCAAACCATGGTTCGCCCGCCTCCAAGGTCAGACTGCCCCCAACAAAACCCGCACTCGCCAGTTGCAACGATGGCTGCAGTGAAACGCCCCAACCGCTCAATACATCCGATGATTCAAAGGGTCG
>Ga0114980_10003517_pt1 | contig 10716 bp, 13 predicted proteins | sample S_140806_EF_Meta_FD_87018 | JGI IMG/M metagenome (GOLD analysis project Ga0114980, IMG submission 87018) | Freshwater microbial communities from Lake Simoncouche, Canada to study carbon cycling - S_140806_EF_MetaG | ecosystem: Environmental > Aquatic > Freshwater > Lake | place: Lake... | reverse complement strand
AATTACTCGGGTTGTGGCAGATTTTGGATTAATGGTGGTTGGTGCAGTAATTGGCGCTGCGATTACTGGTGCAGTTGCCGGACCTGCTGCATTTGTAGGCGGGATAGCCGGCGGTCTTGCTGCAGAGTTTACCTTTGGCAACGACGTCGAAGCATTGATTAATTGGGTTGTTGAAAAATTATACAACGGTGTTGTTACTCCGCAAGGGGATAATGCCGCCAAAACAACGCAGCAACCTGTTGCAAAAACACCGCGTACTATTAATCCAGAAATTGCAAAACTGCAACAAGATTTAAAAGCCAAAGGCGCTAATTTAGGAACGACCGGCCCTAACCATGACGGCATCGACGGTGTCATGGGACCATTAACAAGAACTGCAATTGAAAAATTCGGTTCCGGTATGGCTAACTCTAAAGAAGCAACCGAACTTAAAGATATACAAACACAAATGGATGCGTTAATTAAAGATTTGGCACAATCAGCAGATCCGACAATTAAACAAGCAGTATCTGATATTTCTGCACAATTAGGTACTACTGCGTTACGCGAGTCAGCCGAATTACTAAATATTCTTCGATTGATTAAGTAACTTATCATCAACCAATGGCAGATTTATTTCTGCCATTTTCATCTCTAATTTATCAAACGTGTTGACAAAAACACATATATAATATACAATATAACATTACTAACAACAGGCAAACTAAGGAGAAAACATGAGTAGAGCATACGGCCCAGAAGAAAAGGCAAAACTTGAAAGGCTAATCAGCGAAGGTTCAACCGTCCTTCACGAGATTGAAGATTTACAAGCAGGCTTAAAGGATACGGTTAAAGCAGTAGCAGAAGAACTAGGCGTTAAACCTTCGGTTATAACTAAAGCAATTAAAATTGCACATAAAGGTAACTGGCAAGATCATAACGAAGATTGGGAAGAAATTGAAGCTATCCTCGATATTACAAAACGTATCTAATTTAGCTAGTTAAGGACGGTAGGCAGGCCATAATCTGCAAAAGGGTATTTGTGAGCCATAAATCGCATAGTTTAAGAGTAAAATATGTCATACGTAGATGCATGGTTTGACCGTGACAATGATATCATTAAAATCGTCGAGCGAAATGCTAAAGGCGAAAGAGAATTTAAAGATATAGCAGTTAAGCACACGTTATATTATAAAGATCCAAAAGGCAAGTACCAATCTATTTACGGAGACCCTGTTTCAAGAGTCGTTTGTAAAAATACCAAAGAGTTCCGCAAAGAGCAAGCAATTAACAGTGGGAAACAATTATTTGAATCAGATATTAATCCACTATTTGTTTGCTTATCAGAAAATTATCTAAACATCGATGCACCAAAGTTAAACGTTGCGTTTTTTGATATCGAGGTGGACTTTGATCCAGAACGTGGATATGCATCACCCGATGATGCATTTATGCCGATTACTGCAATCGCTGTCTACCTACAGTGGTTAGATACTTTGATTTGTCTTGCAATCCCACCAAAGACACTTACAATGGAAGAAGCCGATGAGCAAATTAAAGATATTCCAAATACAATATTGTTTAAAAAAGAAGCCGATTTACTAGATGCTTTTTTAGACTTAATCAAAGACGCTGACATATTAAGCGGGTGGAACAGCGAAGGGTTTGATATACCGTACACAGTAAACCGTGTAATTAAAGTACTGTCAAAAGATGATACCCGCAGATTTTGTTTGTTTAATCAGTTGCCAAAACGTAGGGAATACGAAAAATATGGTAAGGATGCTGTTACTTATGATCTAGTCGGACGTGTTCATTTAGATAGTTTGCAATTATATCAAAAATACACCTACGAAGAACGACATAGTTATCGATTAGATGCTATTGCAGAATACGAATTAGGTGATCGCAAAACGCAGTATGAAGGAACTCTTGATCAATTATACAACAACGACTTTAGAACATTCGTCGAATATAATAGACAAGATACTATGCTGTTACATAGACTTGATTCAAAATTAAAGTTTATCGATCTAGCTAATGCTATTGCACACGAAAACACAGTATTACTGCAAACTACCATGGGTGCAGTGGCGGTGACAGAACAAGCTATCATCAACGAATCGCATCGTAGAGGTTTTGTAGTCCCAAACCGTACTAAAAAAAGTGATCGTGAAGATACTGCTGCTGCAGGTGCGTATGTTGCATACCCAAAGGAAGGTATCCATGACTGGATAGGCTCACTCGATATTAACTCACTGTATCCTAGTGTGATTCGTGCATTGAACATGGGACCAGAAAGTGTGATCGGCCAGTTAAGACCAATCAAAACTGATGCATATATCCAAGGACAGATGGCTAAGGGTAAATCGTTTGCTGCTGCATGGGAAGGATTGTTTGGTACCTTTGAATACGAATCCGTGATGAAACAAGAAATAGGCACAGATTTGACCATTGATTGGGAAAACGGCGAAAGTGATGTAGTTAGTGCTGCAGAAGTGTATAGGCTAATGTTTGAAAGCAATCAACCGTGGATGCTTAGTGCGAACGGGACGATATTTACCTGGGAGAAAGAGGCAGTCATTCCAGGATTATTAAAACGTTGGTATGCAGAACGTAAAGAAATGCAAGTCAAATTAAAAGAAGCAATTAATGCAGGTAATAAAATTGAAGAAGAATACTGGGACAAACGACAGTTAGTTAAGAAAATTAATTTGAACAGTCTATACGGTGCTATTCTTAATCCAGGATGTAGATTTTTTGATAAACGTATCGGACAATCAACTACGTTAACTGGCAGGCAGATTGCTAAACATATGGCTGCTAAGGTAAATGAGATAGTAACCGGTGAGTATGATCATTTAGGTAAATCGATTATCTACGGTGATACTGATTCGTGTTATTTTAGTGCGTATCGGACACTAAGAGTAGATATTGAAAACGGTAGTCTACCTTGGACTAAAGAAACCGTAACTCAACTTTATGATCAGATCAGTGATGAAGTTAACGGAACATTCCAGCAGTTTATGTTAGATGCGTTTCATTGTCCTAAAACACGCGGGGAAGTTATCAAAGCAGGGCGTGAGATTGTTGGCAGTAAGAGCTTATTCATTACTAAAAAGCGGTATGCAGTGTTAGTATACGATAAAGAAGGTAAACGTAAAGACAAGGACGGGAAACCCGGTGAAATTAAAGCCATGGGCTTAGATTTAAAGCGCAGTGATACTCCAGAATTTATTCAAGACTTTTTAAGCAACATATTAGAAATGGTACTTACTGGACACTTAGAACAAGAAGTTTTAGATTTTATCTCTGAATTTAGGTCGCGATTTAAATTAAGACCTGGGTGGGAAAAAGGTACACCAAAACGTGCAAACAACATTACTAAGTTTCTCAATAAAGAAACAAAGGAAGGTAAGGCAAATATGCCAGGCCACGTTAGGGCAAGTCTAAACTGGAATACATTGAAACGAATATACGACGACAAGTATTCTATGAGCGTAACAGATGGTGCAAAAGTTATCGTTTGTAAACTTAAACCAAATCCATTAGGGTACACAAGTGTTGCATACCCGGTGGATGAATTAAGATTGCCACAATGGTTTAAAGACTTACCATTTGACCATGCAGAGATGGAAGCCACAATTATCGACAATAAATTATCAAATTTAATCGGTGTATTAAATTGGAGATTAGTCGATACTGAAGAAAAAACTACATTTAATAGCTTGTTTGAGTTTTAATTTACTTGACAAATCTACAAAACCTAAATATAATATATAACACGGAGAATATTATGAAAAGCATTTTACAAGACTTAGTAGCACATACACACGCATTAGGATTTATTTCATTAGTTAAAGTAACAGCCAACGAAGATGAAACATTAATCGAATCGATCTCAGATACAAGAAGTGTAGTAATACAAGGAAAATCTAAACAGCCAATTAAAGAATTTACAGGTGTATTTGGCATGCCAAATTTAAACAAACTGCAAATTCATTTAAATTGTCCAGAATATAAAGAAAACGCAAAAATTAAAATTGTTTCAAGCGAACGCAACGGAGAAGTAGTACCGACCGGAATTCACTTTGAAAACCTAGCAGGTGATTTTAAAAATGATTATCGTTTTATGGCTCCTGAAGTCATAAATGAAAAATTAAAATCAGCAAAATTCAAAGGTGCAAACTGGGATATCGTATTTGAACCAAGTGCCGCTGCTATACAAAGATTAAAGTTGCAAGCAAATGCACATAGTGAAGAAAACGTGTTACAAGTATCAATAGTCGACACTAATCTTATAGTTAGTTTTGGCGACGAAAGTACTCATGCAGGATCATATATTTTTGAACCAGGCGTTACTGGTAAATTAAAAAATGTTTGGTCATGGCCTATTGCAGAGTTAATTGGAATTTTAAATTTAAACGGAGACAAAACAGTGAATATTTCCGACGGGGGTGCTATGAAAATTTCAATAGATAGTGGCATCGCAGAATATGATTACATTTTACCAGCACAGACAAAATAATGGAAGATAACAGTTTAAAAATATTAATTGAACTGTTTGATGTTGCACTAGAATCAGATAATCCTGCTGTTAAAAAAGCATTGAAAAATCTGTTGCTAGTTGCAACGTTAGTTCACAGCGAAGACGAAAAACCGCTACGTGGCCCGTTGCATGCACTTGTTAATGAAGTCGAAACGCTAAAGAAGAATTTTACTATATTGTCAATGGAGTTCAAGCAAGCAGAACACGACCGCAAAATTGGCAAACTTCCGGTATCTAGTGGCAACGGGAGTGGGCAATCCTATCAATATCCTCATTTACAACAAAGTAGTTATTTAAAAGAATTAACCAGCTGGGGGTTAAAGTGAATAGAGACTTAACTACTGCGCAGAAAGATTATGCAATTTTCCTGCCAGCAACATCAGGGTTTTACTCGACATTTATCGGTAAGCAACGATATAGCAACTATGTTGATCCTGCCCGCATACCAACTTCATTTAAAAGTGGTATGGAAAGTCTTAACTACTTAGAACCAGATAAGGGTGCATTTTACTACAACTGGTGTTTATACTCTGCAGGGCATGCTAACTTAGACCTTAACAAGTACGACGAAAGCGAGGATATGTTCCGTAATAGAGATAGAAGTACTAGTTGGGTGCTAGGCGACTCAGGAGGGTTCCAGATTGGTAAAGGTGTGTGGGAAGGCGAGTGGCGTGATCCGACTAGCGCAGTCGTACAAACAAAAATGGCCGAATGTATTGCAAAAGGAATAGAAACTGTTACTGTATTGGACAAAGACGGTAATCTCATTGTTAATAAAAAAGGTATTGCAAGGACTACTAAAATTGATCACGTTAAAGTCTATCAGGCACGGTTAGCGGCTGCTCAAAAGAAAAGAGAGCAAGTGTTAACGTGGATGGATGCGCTAATGGATTATGGCATGGTACTTGATATCCCGGCGTGGGTTGAAAGAAGCCCTGCAGGGAGATTAGCAACAGGAATTACAAGCTACGACGAAGCAGTCGAAGCAACGATTTATAATAATGAATACTTTATGAAACATCGTAACGGAAACTGCAAATTCTTAAACGTACTACAAGGCGAAACACACGCACAAGCCGATGACTGGTACAGTAAGATGAAAGATTTTTGCGATCCTGCAATATATCCAGACAATCATTTTAACGGATGGTCGATGGGTGGACAAAATATGTGTGATGTGCACCTTGTCCTTAAAAGACTAGTAGCATTACGCTTTGACGGTTTATTAGAAACAGGACTGCATGATTGGATGCACTTTTTGGGTACGAGTAAATTAGAATGGGCATGCTTGTTAACTGACATCCAACGTGCTGTTAGAAAATACCACAATCCTAACTTTACTATTAGCTTTGACTGTGCGAGCCCATTCTTAGCAACTGCTAACGGGCAAATATACATTCAAACAGAAACTGAAGATAGGAAAAAATGGGTCTATCGAATGGTACCAAGTGTCGACAATAAAAAGTATGCACTTGACACTAGGTTGTTTAAAGATGCTGTTATACAAGATGGAATTTTTAAGAATTTTGAAACAAGTCCGTTAATTGACCAAGTACAAATTAAAGATGTCTGCATATATGCACCAGGTGATTTAAATAAAATTGGCAAAGAAGGTAAAACTTCCTGGGATAGTTTTAGTTATGCAATTCAAATGGGGCATAATGTGTGGAGTCATCTTAATGCAGTGCAAGAAGCAAATCGTCAGTATGACAATGGTAAATATCCTGCCATGATGGTTGCAAGCAAAGTCGAAGGAAAAAAGTTTCGGCAGTACAGTAGAAACTTCTTTAAAGATATAGTCGATGACATATTTGCAGCAGATACTCGAGATAAAGCAAACGCAATTATCGAACAGTATAACAGATATTGGATGGATATTCCAGGAACACGCGGTGCAATTGGTGCAAAGACTGTTAATTCGTCAACACAATTTGCCGTTTTCTTTGACGAAGAAGAGGATGATAGTGTACACTTAGAACACGGGGGCGAGCTTGAAGACAACATCGAACAAGCTGAAGCTATTTTAGATGAACTTGAACAGAGTGTAAAGGCATGAATAGAGACTATACTGGTGTAACAACAGACAATGCTTCTTTTTTTATAGGTAAAGAAATAGAACATACACCTGCATACGGAAAGAAAACATTGTTTATAGTAGGAAGACATCCGGTAGGAGACATTGAACATCACATCGACAGTACGATTGAACATTTGTTCTTTGGTGCAAACCATAGCTTTAATCCAGAACGTCAAGATTATGCAGAATGGGCCGAATGGGAAGACATGATTACATATTTTCTCAATCTTGGCTATCTGTGTAGTTTAGATATTCCACTAAGTGCAACCGAAGAGTTTCATGACTGTGGATTCAACGAGCATAACAATTTTATTCCGCAAATCCGAGTTCCGATTCCTTATATTAGTTTATGGAACTACAACACCATGGTTAAACTCGACGATATCGGTTTTAACTCGACTAATCCAGGTGTATGGACACACAGTTTGCACGATTTACAAGATCGTGCAAAATTTACTAACTGGGCTGAATATAAAAACGACGAGGTGATTAAATGGCAAGAGTAAGTATTCATAAATATGTTAGGTGCGCTCTTCCTGATTGTAGACAGTTTGTCGACTGGCATTCAAGAACCCGAAAACCTGACGGCACCTGGAGTATCAATTGGAAGGCTTTCTGTCATACACATAGAGATAAAAACAAAATGATTTCAAAAACTTTTAAAAAAGAACGCGGGTGTGAAAACAAAGACGGTGCATTAGGATTAGGATTCGTCTGTGGCGATCCTAATACTCCTAGTTTAACAATTGATCATTGGGATGGTAATAAACGCAACGACTCATCGGAAAATATAAAGGTATTATGTGCAAATTGTCACACTCAGAAAACAATAATTCGTGGTGACCATTTAACTACTTATAATAACTTTAACACTAATTTTAACAATTTATTCGAGTTAGTATAATGACAAATAAAATGATTTGGGTTACATTCCAAAAAGAAGGAATACACAAGTACCCTGATGCGTTATCTAACCCAGCGTTAGCAGATGTGTCATTTTTAGGTCTTCCACACCGACACATGTTTCACTTCAAGGTGTGGATTAGTGTAGTACACAATGATCGAGATATCGAATTTATATTGTTTAAAAGATGGTTGACTTCATTATACAATGATGCTATACTTGAACTTAACAACAAAAGTTGTGAGATGATCAGCGACGATTTACATGATGTTATATATCAAAAATACCCAGATCGCAAGATTTGGATTGAAGTCTCCGAGGACGGAGAAAATGGTTCTTTCATTCAATACTAAAAGGAAAACACAAAATGGCTAAAAACTACAAAACATTTTCATACTTAGAATCACGCCCAGATGTTGTTAAGATTTTTGAAGATCTTGAAGCATTTCATGATTTTTGTAGAATTGAGTTACGTAAGTTTGATCCAGCAGATTTGTATCGCAAGGATACAAAATCATACGGGGCATACTTAGCAAGCAAACGCCCACGTAAACCGTACCAAGGTAGCAAACCTTGGAACAAAAACAAGTTTAACAAATCGTAAGACAATGAGTAGAATCTTTCTTGTTGATTTAGAAGCAGTCGAGACAAGATACACAGGTGAGTGGAAAGACCACTCACCTGTGGTTCTCACTAACCAAGGACATCATGTTACTATTATTTCTGGACCTAATGACATCCCTAGTGCAACTACTCCAGGTGCCTTTCTTAATTTTGGTGGGACTAACATTTATAAGGCCAACCAAGTTGAACAAATCGGCCGATTATTTTGCAATGGTGACATTCAGTCAGGGGATCATTTTATTTTTACTGATGCATGGCACCCCGGTGTCATTAACTTAAAATACATGAGTGAGTTACTGGGTATTCCAGTAACTATACATGGCTTATGGCATGCTGGCAGTTATGATCCGCAAGATTTTTTAGGACGACTTTGTGGCCATCAGCCCTGGGTCGATAGTGCCGAACGCAGTTTCTTTTATGCGTTTGATTATAACTACTTTGCTACAGATTTTCATATTGACATGTTCGCAGAGAATCTGCTTAGACTACAACCGGCTACTGTAAGAGCATGTTACATGACTGAAGAAAATCAAAAGCTTGTACGCACAGGGTGGCCTATGGAATATATGGCTACTGTGTTACACCCATATAAAGGCACAGAGAAACGTGATCTTATATTATTTCCGCATAGAATTGCACCCGAAAAACAAGTTGAAATTTTTAAAGACTTGCAATCACGTTTACCGCAATATGATTTTGTAATTTGTCAGGAACAACAGCTAACCAAAAGTGAATATCACAAATTACTAAGCGAAGCAAAAATTGTGTTTAGTGCAAACTTACAAGAAACATTAGGTATTAGTTGTTACGAAGGTGCATTACTTAATGCAATACCAATGGTTCCTGATAGATTAAGTTATGTCGAAATGTACAAGCTTCATTTTAGATACCCGTCAGAATGGACTGAAAGTTTCGAATCATACCAAACACACAGCGTTAAATTGTGCAATACTATTATTAACTATATAGAAACATATGACGAATTAGTTCCTTCTATAGAACATCAGGCACACTTTTTAACACAGCAGTTCTTTTCAGCAAATAAATTATATGACAACATCAAATGATAATTCAATAACAATTACCGGAATAAGTAGCAATAGTATAACATCTACCCCGTATACTATATCAACTATGGCTTCAGATACAATTACGTTTCCTTACACTAACTCTAACTCGGGTACATTTACTATTAACAGCGGATCTGGATATGGTACAATATCATCATCTTCTTATGATTCTATTCATAGCGAATGGTTTCCTCAAACGTTAGTTCCGTTTAGTAACTCTTGGCCAGACTATGTTGATTTTCAAAAAATGGCAAAAGAGTATCCCGGACTTGAAATTGCCTACGAAAAGTTAAAAACTACATACAAACTATGCATCGATGACTGGGAAGAACAGAAAAGGAATAAAAATGGCAAATAAACTATATTACAGCTGGTCACAAATAGAAGGAGCATGTTTAGAAATTGTTAGACAGCTTGCTGCCGATAATTGGAAACCTGATTACATCGTTGGTATAACACGCGGTGGTGCAGTTCCTGCAGTGTTAATTAGCCAATACACCGGAATTCAAATGAAACCGTTAGAAGTTAGTCTACGAGACAATGGCGACTGTACAACTGATTGCGGAATGGCCGAAGATGCGTTTAATCGAAAACAAATTCTCGTAGTTGATGATATTAATGACTCGGGCGCAACTATTGCTTGGATTAAAGATGACTGGATGCAGTCTACAATGCCAGATCATGTATCCTGGGAAACAATTTTTGGCAGCAATGTTAGATTTGCTACAGTGTTTACAAAAGCATCTAGCAAAGAAACTGTTGAATATTCAGTAGAGGAAGTTGAATACAGCACTTGGGTCGTGTTTCCTTGGGAAGACTTTTGGAGGAATGATGTCAGATTTAACAATTAGAGAACTAAAAGAAAAACTAAAAATGGTAACTCAGGATCTGCAAAATTTATCCGCAACTGGTGAAAGTATTCGCAAGATCGATGTGCTAACACAGTACAAAGAATACATTGAAGATGAGATAAAATTTCTCTCGTCGGTTGACAAGACCTAAATAATGTTGTACAATTAAAAACAATTTAAGGAATATTAATGGCACACAATTCATCAAAAACAGATCCAGTATTAGGCAAATTAGTTCACGAGCATTTAGTTAAATTAGGTGTAGAAACGCCAGTAACAGAAAAACTATTAACATCATCAGAAAAAGTTAATATCATTCAAGATAAGTTCTATGATATTATGATAGCGTTAGGATTAGATTTATCCGACGACAGTCTAGCAGACACGCCTAAACGTGTTGCAAAAATGTTTGTCAACGAAATATTTTGGGGACTCGATTATGACGCATTTCCGAAATGTACTACTATTCAAAATAAAATGGGATACAATGAAATGTTGATTGAACGCAACATTAACGTGCAAAGTAACTGCGAACATCACTTTGTAATAATCGACGGGCTAGCAACAGTTGGGTATATTCCAAAAGATGTTGTACTTGGTCTAAGCAAGATTAATCGGGTAGTTGAATACTTTTCAAAACGTCCGCAAGTACAAGAAAGATT
>Ga0114980_10003516_pt1 | contig 10719 bp, 7 predicted proteins | sample S_140806_EF_Meta_FD_87018 | JGI IMG/M metagenome (GOLD analysis project Ga0114980, IMG submission 87018) | Freshwater microbial communities from Lake Simoncouche, Canada to study carbon cycling - S_140806_EF_MetaG | ecosystem: Environmental > Aquatic > Freshwater > Lake | place: Lake... | reverse complement strand
TATTTTTTGAATAATTTACTGCTCATCCAGATAAGCTTGTAATTTTGCTAAAGAAATTTTTTCAGGCTCTAATTTGTTAATACAAAAAGCAGTCGTTAAGTTGCTCACCGCTTTTTCACTGAGATAATAATTGCTACCAATTTTTGAAATAGAAATGATTTTGATTTCAGCACCGGGTGGTAAAAGTTCGGTATTAAAGGAACGGGATGCATAATCAAAATTGAGCCTAACCATTGTTTTCTGATTTTTATAACAGGCAAAAACGGCAGTATTTTTATTGGTAAAATTGGGTGGAAAAAAGGTAGTTAACCTAATAATCCTGTTGCTTGGACTTGGATTTACATCCACATTTTTCTGTAAGCTTACCCAACGCAAACTGGTTACATTCGTTTTATAACAGGTATACTCGGTGATGCCGATAGTTTCCTTTTTTAAGTAAACATGGGATGGATTCGTGTCAAGTATCCATTCGAAGTTAACATCAATTTTATTATATTCAGGAGCAGGACTAGATTCTTTTGCATAAAATCTGAGCATGTTGTTCTTTGGATCAGCGCCCGATTCAATCCATCTTATTTCATAGCTCTCACCGTTGGCAATACTCAATTCTTTTCCATCTTTTAATACCCTAATATAGAAGCCGCCGGCAGACTCGGTCAATGCATTACTAGATTGGGTAGGTCGCATACACTTTATCAAGTCACCCGTTCTTCTGATGCGAAAAATCTGAATTTCAGCAGTACCTTCGGGTTTTACTGGAGTAGCTATCCCATTTTCAATAGTAGTAAAAATGCCTTTTGCAAAGGAAATGCGAAAGCTATCACTGCCACCTACTTTTATTTCGCTAAGGGTATTTTCTAAATTGAGGGTTTCTTTTTCAAAAGCGGGCATTAAATCTGTTACAATCGTATTTACCGCATCGGTTGGTTTTACATTGGCAGTCCAAATCGTATCATTCAATGGATTATTGGGGTATTGTGTAAATTCTCCTGAAAAATCCTTTGAACAAGAAGTTCCAGCAATGAATGCAATCCCCGCCAGCATTATAAATCCTATGTATGATGTGTGCTTCATGTTTGTCTGTTACCTATTAGATACTTGTTGGTTTGTTATCGTTGCCTGTTATTTACGGTTTAAACTCCATCTAACCCCCATCAATACCCCTGCCGTACCAAATTTTTGCTGATAAGGCATACTTCCCGAAGTGATGTTGTCTATGGAATGTTTATAATAAGGTTCAACAAATAACTGCATATCGTTACTCAATTCTTTCGTTACGTTGATGCCAGCATAAAGACCCATGCCCAACTTGCTCTTATATATCTGCGAACCTTTTTGCACAGGTACTACCGCAAGACTAGAATCTAGTATCACACCTTCATACCAAGAGGAAACATTTAATATTATCCCGGCGTTGACACCTACTTTCACGCTGCCTCTTCCAAATTGATAGCCCAGCAGAATAGGAATATCGATTGAGCGGTGGCGATTCTTCTCTACCTTGTTTTTAAAACCAATATTTTGAACAATACTGGTATCTCTTACTACTACTGTATCACCCGGTGCCCGGATAATAGTTCTTACTGTAACAACCGTGGTTAATTTGATTTCATTTTCACTCCGGTAAACATACTTCTGATTGATCTGGGAATATTGTAAACCCGTAGTCAATTGTAGATGGTTATTCAGCGGCTTTACCAAACGTACACCGGCTGTGAATCCTACCTGCATGTGTTCTGTGCTGTCTTTCTGCCTCAGGTATTGTTGACTGGCAGAAATATTATTAACCGTTTGCAAAGAATAGTCGGGGGAGATATAGGTGTCCGCATACCAGTCTTTATTAAAATCATCCCATTTATTTCTACTTCTTACGGTTGGACAGTTAATTTTAGGTAAGTTGAGTTGCTTGTTATTCAGCGCAGTAATTTCCAGATTGTTTGGGTAGCCATTTCTTTCCATCGCAATGGTTGGATAAGGATGCGCTAATTTTCTGAATCCTTCTGCATTATCTTGGAGATTTGAATTGGCATAAACAGGTAAAATATCTTCTGCTTGAACATTATCTTGCGTACCATTCATTGCAGAGCCAGTAGGTTTTTTGGCTGCATTGGGTACCTGGAAGCCGGATAGTATGGACTGATTATTTTTTTGTTTTTTGATAAATAAACCGCCGGCTTTGGGTAAATGAGTTCCCCCTTGGTTCTCAGAAGCTACATTATCCTGAGGAGGAAGGCCGTTGTTACTGGAGGAGTTATCGGTAACAGGAGGAATGGTTGCATTTTCTAAATCGGTACCCGGAATTACTGCCGGAGCATTAGCAGGTTCCAATTCAGGGCTGGGTACATTTTTCTCATGTGAAGAATCCCGTAACACCTGCGTACCCGTTTTCGTTTGCTGATTGCGGAAATAGTTCTGGTATAAAACATAAGAGGCATAGATGCCACCCAGAAATAGTAAGCCCATGATGGCAGCAGCCATTGGGAATCGCATCCAGTAGAAAAATTTACGATCGTCTTCTTCCTTTGGCTTCACCCGATCCCACATATCTTCCGCCACCGGCGCTTCCCAATTACCCAATTGGGTTTGGAAGTGTTGATCGAATTGCGTATCGGCTATTTTGTCCCACATTCCGGTAGATACCGGCGCGGTAACATCAGCCAAATTGCTGCCAAAATGCTGATCAAATTGGCGATCGGCAATTTTACTCCACAACCCCTCAGCAACAGGTACTTCAAAGTTGTTGAATAACTTACCGGAATGCTGATCCAACAAGGCTCCTGCTATCTTGTCCCACTGTTCTTCTCCAACAGGTACTTCCCTGTTTACCAGGCTGGCACCAAAAAATTGATCCAGTCGCGTATCATCCAATTGCTCATATGATCCGGCAGGTACTGGAGCAATATAATTACTTAGTTGGTCGGAAATGTGTTGATCAAAACGAGTATCAGAAATCCGGGTCCAAATTTCTTCAGCAACCGGCACCTGCATATGTTGCAGATTCTGCTTACAATGCAAATCGAATTGCTTATCGGCCAAACGATCCCAAGCTCCTTCCGGTACAGACGCGGAAAGGTCGCTGAGGTTACGACCTACAAAGTCGTCGAATTGATTATCTGGCATTCTATACAGCAACTTTCTCTAATTGTAAGATTTGATATTGCAGCATTTTCCGGGCTTTCACCAGTTGACTGCGACTGGTGCCGGGTTGTATATTCAGCATTTCTGCTATTTCTTCGTGACTATACCCTTCAATGGCATTCAGGTTAAATACCATGCGATACCCATCCGGCAACTGATTAATCAGTTTTAGCAGGTCTTCCTGCCCCAAATGTGTATAGGCCTGGGCTTCAACCCTAGGTGAATCGAAGGTATTTTCATCCACATCCTTGAACAGGATTTTCTTCTTTTCTAGATGCCGGATAGCCGTATTTACCACAATGCGGCGAATCCAGCCCTCAAAAGCTCCTTCAAACTTAAATTGCCCGATGTACTGAAAAACCTTGATAAAGGCATCCTGGAGCATATCTTCCGCTTCCATGGTGTCTTTTGCGTATCGAGTGCATACCCCCATCATTTTGCCGGCATACCGGTCAAACAATGCCCTCTGACATTTCGCATCTTGGTTTATGCAGCCTTCTATGATTTCATATTCAGTCACAGTAAACACATTTTAAGGGTTGATTAATAGATAAGATACCCCCAGAACCACTTTCGTTGCCCGGCCTGTTAAGGTATTTTAACAAATAGTTAAAAAAATTATCAAGTAACTAAAAATTGCTCGTGTATATAGTCTACAACGCTGGTAAGTTGCTGATATTGTTGATAAACAGCTAGTTGACGGTCGGCACCTGTACCGCTTTCCAGGGCTTTTTGTACCAGATTGATGATGGGGCGGCTTCCCAGTTCATCTACCACATCATCCACAAAATCAAGCAGTTCGAGAATGAGGGAACGGGTATCCACCTCAATTTCTTTGCCAAAATCTATCAGCATCCCATCAATTCCATACCGGCCTGCCCTAAATTTATTTTCGTTAATCAGAGACCGTTGGTAGATGATGTAGTTCATGTTCTGGCTCCGAAGCTTATAAATTTTGGCCGTGATGGCCTGAAAAAGTCCGGCAATCATGATGGTTTCATTGATAGTCATCGGTACATCACAAATCCTGTATTCAATGGTATTGAAAAAAGGGTGTACCCGCAAATCCCACCAGATTTTCTTGGCATTATCGATGCAATTCGTTTTAATCAGCAGGTTTACGTAATTTTCATAGGCTTCTAAACTCTCGAAATAATCAGGAATACCGGTTCGGGGAAACTTATCAAATACCTTGGTTCTGAACGATTTATATCCCGTATCCCGACCTTCCCAAAAAGGGGAGTTGGTACTGAGGGCGTAAACATGGGGTAAAAAGTAACGGGCAGTATTGGCAATGTGAATCGCCGTTTTTCGGTCTTCCATACCCACATGCACATGCAAACCAAAAATCAGGTTGCTGCGTGCTGCCTCTTGCAGTTCATTTACAATTTGATTATACCGAACATGGTCGGTAATTAGTTGATTTTCCCAGTGACTAAAAGGGTGGGTGCCGGAAGCCCCCATCCAAAAGCCCAATTCACCGGCAATATGGGCAATATTTCCCCGCAGGGAGGCAACATCTTTATAGGCTTCCTCAATGTCTTTACAGATATCGGTACCTACTTCAACCACCGCCTGGTGCATCTCAGCCTTTACTTTATCGCGTAAAATTTTCTGTCCCTCTTGAACAATGCGCTGTTCATGACTTTTCAATTCTCTGGTTTGGGGGTCGAGCACCATATACTCTTCTTCCACCCCCAGGGTAAAATGTTTGTAGTTCAGTTTGCTCATAGGTATCCTCCCCAAATCTTTTTACTTTTCGTACAGCGACTTACCCGTAACGCCATTTTTCAGGTAAGCTCCCCAGGTAAGATTATCTTTTCCATCCTGCTGGGCCTGTGCTTTTTCAATGGCATAGGTAGCTGCTGTGTCTACTACCCATTGGAAATTGGCTTCCCCTACGCTTTTCAGATCTGCATCAGGCGCAGGGTTGCAAAAATCAATGGCATACGGAACTCCATCCCGCACAGCCAACTCTACCGTATTAAAATCGTATCCTAAATAGGCATTGATGCGCAATACAATGGCTTCCATTTCTTTCAGCCGGGCATCACTGGGTGTAAAATCGGCTACGTACCTTAGATGGTGCGGATTTCTTGGCTCATAAGGCATAATGCGCACATATTTTCCGCCAATGCAATAGCAGCGATAATATTCTTCAAAAACAATCTCTTCTTGAAGAAGCATTACCAGTTGGTTGGTTTCTGCATGCTTATCAAAAAAATCTTCCCGGCTAGTAAGTCTATATACATTCTTCCATCCACCACCAGCAAAAGGTTTCATATATGCGGGAAAGCCTATGTAGCTAAATATCCCTTCCCAATCTAAGGGAAAAGCCAGATTACTGAAAGATTGGTCGGAGGTATCTGCTGGTAAATCTCTGGAGGGGAGAATCACTGTTTTTGGAACTGGCACTTCAATTTTAGTGGCCAGACAATTATTAAAAAATTTTTCATCCGCACTCCACCAGAAGGGGTTATTAATTACGGCTGTTCCACAAAGGGCAGCATTTTTTAAATAGGCGCGATAAAAGGGGATGTCTTGACTAATCCGGTCGACAATTACAGCGTAGCCACTGCTTTCGCCCTGAATTACTTTGTTGATATGTACCGGTTCGGCTTCAATTCCTGGAACATTGCGTCGATTAATCTCTTCAATAAACGCAGTTGGAAAACTTCTTTCCTGCCCGAATAATATCCCGATTTTTTTCATAGAAGATTTTTGGTAATTCAAAAAAGTGAAAGCAAAGGGAAACTGAGGTTGCAACCTATATTCCCATTTGGTTTGTTAAGTTACTAATTCCACATGGAATAATAAAATTGTTCTACATAAGGTTACCTTTCTGTTAAGTAAATCCTTTGTTTTATCTTTAATGTATGTTACCCATACCCGACCCACTGATTACTTTCGAAACGCTTGAGCAGTACCAAATTTTTTCAACCTACCTGAGTAGGGAAGTTCGGTTCGAAGTTTATCGAACAGCCAATAGTGTAGATGAAGGACCCGTTAGCTTGTTGCTGGTTAACGACGGGCAAGACCTGTTAACCATGCCCTTTACCCAATTATTGCAGCAGGTTTCCTCAGATCACACTTTATATCCATTAATGGTTGTAGGCATTCATTGTGGAGAAGACCGTAAGATGGAATATGGCATTGCCTATTCTGCCGATTATAAAGGTAGGGGAGCAAAGGCAGGTTTATATAGTAAGTTTATTTTCGATGAGCTGCTTCCGTTTATTAGAAGGCAATTTCAAATCGTTTCCTTTCGGGAAAAAGCAATGGCGGGTTTTTCATTGGGTGGATTAAGTGCACTGGATATTGTTTGGAACCATGCCAATGAATTTAGTAAGGTAGGGCTATTCAGCGCTTCTTTGTGGTGGCGAAGAAAAAGCTACGAAGATGGTTATGATGAAGAAAAAGATCGACTGATGCACCTTCAAATCAGCCAAGGAATTTGCTATCCGTGGTTACGTTTTTTTATTCAGTGTGGTTCTATGGACGAAGTGGCCGACCGTAATAAAAATGGCATTATCGATTCTATAGATGATGCGCTGGATCTGGTAGTAGCATTAAAAGCGAAGGGATACACTGAAGAAAATATTCATTATCTGGAATTAATAGACGGAAAGCACGATGTAGCTACCTGGGCGCGGATGCTTCCCGAATTTATTCGTTGGGGGTGGGAAAGGAATGAAGTATAAATGGTTGCTTGGCTAAACGTAATAAAAAAACCCGGAAATATTTTTCCGGGTTTTTTTATGTTAGTAGGGTAAACTACTAAAAAATGTATCTGATGCCTAACTGACCTTGCCAAACATCTCCAAAGCCAGTACCTTTTCTGTAGGTAGTGTAGTTCAAACTGTTATTCACACGGTTCATTCTGAAGATAGGAGCTCCGTTGGCATCAACACCAGCTGCAGCCAGCGGGTTGAAAGTGTTTACGAAATTGCTCACACCCCAAGCAGAATTAAACAGGTTACCAATGTTAAAGATATCAGCTCTCAATTGAATAGTGTGTCTGTTTTTTCCAATGTTTCTAAACAATTCTAACTGAGTAGAGAAGTCGAAACGAACGATATAAGGCTGTAATGCTCCATTTCTTTCTGCATACTTACCTCTGTTTTTGCTCAGATAAGCATCTTGATTAATATAGGCTTCAAAAGCAGTAACCTGCTCCTGTACTGTTGCAACTACAGTAGCACCCGAAGTGATAGGTAAGAAGTTCATTTCGGCAGTGTTTCTTGGAATGTACAACAGATCGTTACCACTTAAACCATCGCCATTCATATCACCACTATAAGTGTAGGAGAAGCGACCCTGGTTTTGTGATTGGCCATATAAAGAGAATTGTAAAGCAGCTGATTTGCCTAATTCAACACGATAGTTCACATTACCGATTACACGGTTACGGATTTCGTTATCGCTGAATGCCATGTCGGTGTTGTTGTTACCGCGAACACTTTGAATACCAGACCAAGAGCTGAAGGCAATAGAACCTGGCGTCATATAGTCACGAGCTCTGGTGAAGGTATAAGCAGCGAACCAGCTTAATCCTTTATTACCACGGGCTTGCTTTTCTAATTTAGCTGTAACTTGAATAGAACCTCCTAAGGGTGCACTTTCCATTACAGTAGCATCACTGATTTTAGGAACCAGGCGAAGTGCGTTGTTTTGAGCAGTTCCTGATAAACCTAAACCGGCAAAACGAGGACGATTATCGGGTCCGTTAAAGCTTGCAGTTGCAGGCACCAAATTCGCATTATAGTAATTGATGTTGCTGAGTGATTGTGTATAAAGGAATTCTGCAGTGGCTACGATGTCTCTGCCTAATTTCTGATCGATGGCAAAATTGCTACGTAAAACCTGAGGGAATTTAAAATCTTTTTCAGTAGTAGCAATATTGTAAGAAGAAGCCGGCGTTCCTGGAGTTGGTAGGAAGTTAGGATAGTTAGAAGGCACTGTAGGTTTAAATGGATAGGCAGAAGTATTGTTAACGTTCACACCACCATTTAATACCCCGTTGTTACCGATTTGATTGCTGATGAATACGAAAGAAGGACGACCGGTGAACAAACCGATACCACCACGGATTTGAGTCTTCTTATCTCCATTTAGATCATAGTTAAATCCAATTCTTGGACTAATCATCAATTTAGCTGAAGGCAGCTGAGAAGTACTCAGTTTGGTAGATTTACCCATGTTATCAATAAAAGAGAAACCATCTACTTCACTATTTGTATAACCAGATCCAACAAAGTAAGGAACTTCAAAACGGATACCATAGGTAACGTTGAAATTAGTTTCTACGTTTACTTCATCCTGAATGTAAGCAGCAATCTGACGAGCTTTGGTAGTTACTAACCAAGGACCGCCACCATCTAAGTTGCTGAAGTTTGCACGGTAATTTCTCATAAATACCGGGCTGAAAGTCGCATTTGGGTTTGACTTGTATGCGTTGGCAGCTGTATAGAAATCAGCCAGGTTGTTGAAAGTATAGATACCATTGATCAATGGCGTAAAACCATTGGTGAAAGTGAAGCTCTCATAAGATAAACCAGCACTGATGGTATGCTTTCCAGAATAGATGGTAAGGTTATCGCTAAACTGCCAAGTGTCTGTATTCAACAAGTTATTTGGAGTAAAAGGATCGTTACCAAATGAAATATAGTTTAAACTTTGGTTAGCCTGTGCAGTAGGAACTGTAGAGGTACCAGAAGTTGGTACGCTAGTAAGTGGGCTACTTCCGTCTTGGATATCCACCATTGGAAAGTCACCGCCTTTAACTGCACGGAAATCACGGTTGGCTGTATATCCAAAAGTAATTTCATTGCTCACTTTGTTGCTGTAACGGCTGTTCAACTGAGCAATAACACCATAAATGTTATTGTTGATCTCATAAGCAGAGTTAGAGAATGCCAGTGAATTGGCATTACCACCACGAGATCCATTAGTTGTATTACTGCTACTTACACCAACATCTCTTTTAGATTTCAATAAGTTACCGCGAACACTGAATTTATGCTTATCACTGATGTTCCAGTCGATACGTGCAACTGCTTTGTCACTTCTGGTAACAAAAGGATATCCCTGATACGATCCTGGATCGTAACCGAATGTACCTTTCAGATAGGTGGCTAACGCATCCAAATCAGATGCCTTAACACGTGTAGTATTACCACTAATTGCAGAAGCACCATTGCTTGCATCGGCAGTCCATAAGGTACCCACATCATTTCTGCGCTCAGCTTCGTAGTTCAAAAAGTAAAATAATTTATTCTTCTTTAATGCACCACCAATACTTACTCCATATTGCTTAACATCGAATGCATTGGTAACTACATCTTGCTTACCAGCAGCACCAGCTTTGGTACCTACCAAACTTTCGTTACGTACGTTATAGAAAGCGGTTCCATGCATGGTGTTGGTACCACTTTTGGTTACAGCATTGATGCTGGCACCAGTAAAGCCTGCATCACGCAGGTTATAAGGAGAAACGTTGATTTGTATTTCCTGCAAGGCATCCAGAGAAATTGGAGCCGAGTTGGTTTGGCCACCATTCAGTGCACTCAATCCAAAAGAGTTATTAAAAATGGAACCATCCAAAGTCAGGTTGATGGCACGTCCATCCTGACCAGCAAATGAAGTACCATTTCCTGCCTGAGGTACCAGACGGGTTAAGTCTGTAATGTTACGACTCAGCGTAGGTAAGGTTCCGATTAAGCGGGAATTGATATTGGTAGAAGCACCTTTTCTGTCTTTAGAAATTAAAGCAGCTTTTTTAGCCGCTGCGCCAGTTACGGTAACTTCTTTTAATTCTGTGGAAGCATCATTCAGCACCACATCAATTACAGATGGCTCACCTAACTGAACTGTAACATCAGAAACAACTTCTGTTTTCAGTCCAACATAAGTGAAAGTGATTTTGTAAGGGCCGCCAATCCGTAAGCCAGGAACAGTGAACTTACCAGTTCCGGTAGAAACAGATTTGTACTTTGAACCAGATGGCTCGTGAATTACTTCTACTGAAGCACCAGTAAGGCCTACTCCCTTAAAGTCTTTTACAAAACCGGTAATAGTACCTGTAGTTACTTGTGCCATAGATGTTGCTGCCATAAGAATGGAAGTCAACAAAATGGTCAATCTTTTAACGATTCGCATAATTGCTAGTTTTTGAAATGCAAATATGCACCTTAAATGCTGTTTGCAGTGAATTTGGCTAGAATTAATGTTAAAATAATTTCAGATTTCTGATATTTTGTTAATTATTTGGTGATAAACAGGAGGTTTTTGCACAACAACAGGATTTTTTTTTCTCAAATAGGGGCTCAAAAAGGTAAACTATTAATTTAATATATAAAATATTATAATATGATTTTTAGGCCTGGCTGGATCATCCATCTCGACAATCGGGAGCTGCTATAACTACTTACTTCCTGTTTTGATGAAACAGAAAGCTGGTCGGGATCAAAAGTATACATCGGCTCCAACCGACTTTCATCTCTGTACCCCACAAATGCCAAACCTTGAATTTGATGAGTGGGTATCTCCCATTTCCTGCCCGATTCCCGATTGATCAATGCC
>Ga0114980_10003515_pt1 | contig 10719 bp, 9 predicted proteins | sample S_140806_EF_Meta_FD_87018 | JGI IMG/M metagenome (GOLD analysis project Ga0114980, IMG submission 87018) | Freshwater microbial communities from Lake Simoncouche, Canada to study carbon cycling - S_140806_EF_MetaG | ecosystem: Environmental > Aquatic > Freshwater > Lake | place: Lake... | reverse complement strand
GCCTGCAAGGAAGCCGGATTGACGTACGACAACTTCTACGCCGCGCAGTTGTGGGGAGATATCGCCTATCACGACTATGAGGGTGTCACCACCCGCACCGACGAGCAGACCCGCCTGGTCGGCAGCATGGGCAACAAGCACTGCCTGATCCTGCGCAACCACGGCCTGCTTGCCTGCGAGGAAAGCGTGCCCGTGGCGTTCTTTCTGCTCTGGACGCTCAACCGGGCCTGCGAGATCCAGCTGGCGGCCGGCGGCATTCCCGGCGCCAACCGCACGCCTTCGGTCGACGCGATCGCGGCGTCGGCCCACCGCAACCATCGCTCGGTCGACCCGCAGGGGCAATTGCAGCAAAAGGTGTTCGACGCCATGGTGCGGCGCGCGGGCGTTGTGTCCTACGAAGCCCTGATCTGACCCCGCTTTCGCATGGCTGATTCAGCATTGCAGCCGGGCGGCTATGTGCTGCCCGAGTACGAGTTCGTCGCACCGCCTGATCTCGGCGCTCCGGAGGTCCGGCGCTATCCGGTGGTGATTGTCGGTGCCGGCCTGTCCGGCCTGGCGTTGGCATGCGACCTTGCCGAGCGCGGCGTCGCTGCCGTGGTGCTCGATGACGACAACACCATCGGCGTGCGCGGCGCGTCGTCGCGCGGCATCGTCTACGCCCAGAAAACCCTGGAGATGATGGACCGACTGGGCATCTACGAGCGCATCCGCAAAAAAGGGGTGGTTTGGTCGGTCGGCAAGACGCTCGCCGGACATGAGGTGGTCTACGAGTTTGACGCCAGCAGCGTCTCGGATTCTCGCCAGCCGCCCTTCATCAACCTGCAGCAGTTCTATCTCGAGTGGTTCATGGTCGACCGCATCATGGAATTCGGCCGCACGGACCTGCGCTGGAAGTCGAAAGTGGTCGGGTATGAAGTCCTTGCCGACGGCGCTCGTATCGAGGTCGAAACGCCCGCAGGCCGGTATTTGCTGGAGGCGGACTGGGTCTGCGACTGTTCGGGCGTCAACAGTTTCATTCGGGATTCGCTGCGGCTCGATACCCACCAGGCGCGCGGCATCGACCGCTGGTGTATCTCGGATGTGCGGTTCAAGGAAAGCCTGCCCATCGAACGCTGGACCTGGGTGGAAGCGCCGTTCAACGACAACCGTGCGGTCTGGCAGCACCTCATGGCAGACGACGTTTGGCGCCTGGATTTCCAGATGGGGCCGGAAACCGACATCGAACATGTCAGCAAACCCGAGGTCGCGGCCGAGCGGGTGCGCCGGCAGCTCGGTGAGGATGTCGAGTTCGAACTGGTCTGGGTCGGCCCCTATTCCTACCGGGCACAACTGATCGACGAGTTCCGGGTCGGTCGCACGCTGTTCCTGGGCGATAGTGCGCATGCCATGAGCCCGTTCGGCGCGCGTGGCGGCAATAGCGGCATACAGGACGCCGACAATCTCGGCTGGAAACTGGCGCTGGTGCTCTCCGGGCGGGCGTCCGAGGCCCTGATCGACAGCTACTCCGACGAGCGCAGGCCGGCGGCGCAGTTCAACATCATGACCACCCGGCGTACCGCGCGATTCCTGCAGCCGGAGTCACCGGCGGAAAAGCTGCTGCGCGACGCCGCCATCAGCCTCGCCAAGGAATACAGTTTTGCGCGCAGCCTGTGCAACACCGGGCGCCTGTCGAATTCCTTCATCTACGGCAAGCCGCCCACATCCAGGGCGCAAAAACACAAGGTGCGCGGCGTTGCTGTCGGCGAGGCGGTGCAAAACGTCGCGGTGGAGCTGCCGGATGGTCGTGCCGGGACGCTTGTCGACCTTTTTCGGGGCGGCCCGGCGTTTGTTGGTCTCTGGAGCCATGCGTCGCCCGATCTGTCCGGCGAGGTCATCCGCCTTGCGAACCGCACCGTGCCCACCCTGCGCATGCTCGAGATTGGCCGTGGCGCGCTTGGCCTATCAGTGCTGGGGGACGCCACCGGCAAGCTCGGCGCGGCGCTGGGCGCGACGCGTGGCAAGCCTACCTTCTGGCTGTTGCGGCCGGACATGCATCTCGCGGCCCGAATCGAGAATCCTGACGCGGCCAAGGTCAGGCACGCCTTGTGTGGTGCGATCGACGGTCGCCTGCAATCGGAACTACCATGAAGACCGAACTCAACTTTGCCGATCACGATGCGTTCTACGAGCACCTGATCGCGGCGCACCAGGGGCTTGACGAGGCGCAAAGCGCGCAATTGAACGCGCGGCTGCTGCTCCTGTTGGCCAACCAGGTGGGTGACGGCACCGTGCTGGCGGCATGCGTCGACGCCGCGCGCAAGCCCTTTGGTCCCTACAGCCCGCCGGAGGCATGACATGGAATTTCAGCCTGCAATCCCGAAGCTCGAGCTGCTTTACCGGGCCTCGATCACGGTGGCGGCGCCGCAGTTGTTCGGCGCCACCCCTCAGGCCGGCGGCGAGCGCCGCATCATCAACATCACCGGTGGCGAGTTCACCGGGACGCGTCTGTCGGGCGAGGTCCTGGAAGGCGGCGCCGACTGGCAGGTCATTCGCGGCGACGGGGTGGCCCAGCTCGAGGCGCGTTTCACAATGCGTACCCAGGACGGGGCGCTGCTTTACGTGCGCAATTTCGGTTACCGGCATGGGGCCCCGGACGTGATCGCACGCCTTTTCTCGGGCGAAGTGGTCGATCCGGCGACCTACTACTTCCGCATGACACCATTAATCGAAACCGGCGATCCGCGCTATGCGTGGCTCAATTCGCTGATCCTCGTGGGGTCGGGCATGCGTACCAGAACCCACGTGATCTACGACGTCTACGTGGTGGCCTGAAAGCGCAGTTGGCTCAGGGTTTGCGAGGGCGCTACCCCTGCAGACATTGCGGCTATAATTTTCCGGCTAAAACCGACCGTGCGGTCGGTTTATTTTTATCCCCACAAGTTTCAGGAGACGAGCCATGAAGATCAAGCTGATTGCGGGCATGTCGCTTGCACTTTTCCTGCAGGCGGGCGCCAGTGTGGCGCAAACGACGTTGACCATGTCGAGCTGGGTGCCGCCCAGCCATGGCCTGACCAAGGAGTTCCTGCCTGGATGGGCGGCGATGGTCGAAAAAGCCACCCAGGGTCGTGTCAAGCTGACCATGTTGCCCAAGCATCCTTCTGCTCCCCAGGGCACCTTTGATGCGGTGCGTGACGGCCTGGTCGATGTGTCTTTCGTGACCGCCAGCTACACGCCGGCACGTCACCCGTTGCCGTTGCTGGCCGAACTTCCCGGGGCGGGCGCCACTGCCGAGATCAACTCGGTGGCCTTCAACCGAATCCACTGGAAGCACCTGCAGGCGGCCAACGAGTACAAGGGGGTCAAGTTGCTGGCCGTTTTCACGCACGGCCCGGGGCAGATGTTCATCGTCAAGAAGCAGGTCAGTTCCGTGGCTGACCTGGCCGGCATGAAGGTGCGTAGCGGAGGCGGCATTTCCGAAGGCGCGGCCAAGGCGCTGGGGGCGTCACCGCTGGTCAAGCCGGCACCCGAGTCATACGAAATCCTCTCGTCCGGTGTTGCCGACGCGACCTTCTTTCCTTCCGAATCGATCAAGTCCTTCAATCTTGACAAGGTGGTCAAGCACGCCACGTTCTTCCCCGGCGGCTTCTATTCCTCTGCCTTTGGCTTCTTCATGAACGAGGACAAGTGGAAAAAGCTTTCCAAGCAGGACCAGGACGCAATCACCTCGGTGTCCGGTGAAGTCGCCGCGCGCCTGGCTGGGCAGGTATGGGATCGCGCCGACAAGGTGGGCCTGGACGCGCTCAAGGCGGCCAATGTCACCATCACCGAAGCCAGCCCGGCGTTCATCGCCGACGTTCGCAAGCGTACTGAGCCGCTCGTGCAGGACTGGATCAAGGCTGCCAAGGCCAAGGGCATCGATGGCGACAAGGTGCTCACCGAGTTCCGTGCCGAACTGAAACGCGTGGGCGACGGCAAATAAAAGGGAAAACGGGCTCGTGAAGGATTTTTGCGGGCCCTGTGCGGTTTGCCTGGATTCTGGTCTGTGAAGGCCGCGAATCCAGGCTGTTCGGCCGATTGAGTGCGCGCGATTTCCTGCGCGCTGGCCGCGGAAGAAAAATGATGTTCGATAACGGGTCATGCAAGGCCGCGCGCAATCGGGGAGTCGCACTGCGATGAGCAATGCCGGCAAATGGCTTGAATGGGTACTGGGCGCAACCGCCGGCTTGGTGCTTTTCGTGATGATGCTCATCACAACCGTCGATGTCGGCGGCCGCTATCTCTTCAACACGCCCCTGCCCGGCGGGTTCGAGCTCACCGAGATCATGCTGGCGACCCTGATCTATTGCGCTTTGCCGCTGGTGTCCAAGCAGCGTGAGCACATTGTGATCGACACCTTCGACTTTCTCATGTCGCCGCGCGTCAAGCGTGGGTTCGACATCCTGGCGGATGTGATTTGCAGCCTGGTTCTGTCCGGCATCGGTTACCTGATTTTTCGCCGTGCCGTGCGCGTCGCGGAGTACGGGGACACCACCAACGTGCTCAAGCTGCCATTGGCGCCTGTGGCCTATGCCATGGCGGTGATGATTGTCATCGCTGCCCTGATCCACATCGCCCTGATCTTCGTCCCGCATCGCGAGGACGACGGCGCAAGCATCATTTGAAGGCTGCATCATGACCGAAGCAATTACCGGGCTGTTCGCCATGCTGCTGCTGTCGTTCATGCGCGTGCCGATCGCGTTGTCGATGGGCCTTATCGGTTTTGCCGGCCTGTGGTGGATGAAGGGCGAGGGCCCTTCGATGGCCTCTGTGACGACAGTCGTGTACGAATCGGGCTTCCAGTACACCCTGTCGGTGGTGCCGTTGTTCATCCTGATGGGCAATTTCGTCACCCGGGCCGGCATGTCGCAGGAGCTCTACCGCGCGGCGTTCACGTTCGTCGGCCACCTGCGTGGCGGCCTGGCGATGGCGACCGTGCTGGCTTGTGCGGGATTCGGGGCGATCTGCGGCTCGTCAATCGCAACCGCAGCCACCATGACCAAGGTGGCGTATCCCTCGATGCGCGAGCATGGCTACTCGGATGCGCTGGCGGCAGGATCGATCGCGGCAGGTGGAACACTCGGCATCCTGATCCCGCCGTCGACCATCATGGTCATCTACGGGTTGATGACGCAAACCAACATCGGCAAGCTGTTTGCTGCGGGGATATTGCCCGGATTGGTGGCTACCGTGCTGTTGTGTATCGCCGTGCAGTACATCACCTGGCGTGACCCGAAGGCAGGGCCCGCTGCCGAGCGTAGCACTTGGTCGGAGCGGCTGCGCGCGGTCCGCGAAATCTGGGCAGTGGCAGCGTTGTTCGCCATCGTCATGGGCGGCATCTATGGCGGCGTCTTCACGGCCACCGAGGGGGCCGGCATCGGCGCGTTTGGCGCGTTCTGCTTCGCGCTGGCGCGTCGTGCGCTCACCTGGAAGACCCTGCTGCTGGTGCTCACCGACAGCGCGCGTACCACCGGCATGCTGTTCATGATCCTGGTGGGTGCGCTGGTGTTCGCCAACTTCATCAACTACACCTCATTGCCGGACGACCTGAAGAATTTCGTCAGCCGCTATGAAGTGCATCCGATGATGGTGATGGCAGCCATTTGCGTGATCTACGTGCTGCTTGGTACCGCCATGGAGGAACTCTCCATGATCCTTTTGACCGTCCCGGTGTTTTTCCCGCTGGTCACGCACCTCGGGTTCGACCCGGTTTACTTCGGCATCATCATCGTGGTGGTGGTCGAGATCGGGCTCATCAGTCCGCCGGTGGGCATGAACATGTTCGTGGTGCGCAGTCTTTTGCCGAACGTCTCGACGACGACCATTTTCCGGGGTGTCACCCCGTTTGTCGTGGCCGACGTGGTCCGCCTGGCGATCCTGGTGGCGTTTCCGGCGATCAGCCTGTGGCTGCCGAAGGCCCTTAACCTCTAGGCCGCCTGGGGCAGGCGGGCCTTCACCGCTGCAACCGCCTTGGCCTGCGAAAAGTCCTCGCTGTAACCGGTGGCGTACAGGCAGCAGGCCAACTGGTTGATCAGGGGCAGCGGAATTGGATGCTCTCCCTCGAGGGTTTCGCGGATCCAGTTCGCGGTGGTTCTCGCATCACATTCGTCGGGAAGGGCCGGCAAGGTCTTGATCGACCCGTGCTCGGCTTCGAACAGCACCTCGGAAGTGCCACTCGAGAAAAATTCGATCTGCGGTCGTCGCTTTGGATTGGCGAAGGCTTCCCCCTCCGTCCCGCGCATCAGCAGGGCGGCGCCCGGACTTTCGGCGAAGAAGTCACGCAATTTATCGGCATAGGCCGGATGCGTCACACTGACCATACGCAATCCGCCGGTACCGTCAGCGGAAAACGGATCGATGAGCTTGGCCATGGTGTGGGCCGCGTTGCGGACACCCAGGCGGTTTTTCAAGGCCAGCAGGTTCGACAACCCCGGCGACAACGCGCCGATCGGCACGAATGCGATGCCGTCGCGCGACAAGGCTTCCTGGGCCTGACGACTGTTGGCTTGTGGCAATAAACCGAGTTCCCTGAACACGTAGGCGGCCGCTACGCGTCCTTCGCTTTCCAGGACGCCATGCACCAGTACCGGGATGCCGAGTCGCTTGAGCAGCATCACCAGTAATGGCATCAGGTTCGCCTGCCGGCGCGCGCCGTTGTAGCTGGGGATGATCACCGGCTTAAGGTTGGTGTCCGGCGACTTGAGTTGCGCGATGCGCGAATCAAGTGCGGTATGGAATCCCAGCAATTCGGTAAGTGATTCGGTCTTGAAGCGCAGCGACTGCATGATCGCGCCAAGTTCGAGATCCGGGACGCCGCCATCAAGCATGGCGCCAAACAGGATGCGTGCCTGGTCGAAGCTCAGGTCGCGTGAGCTGCGCTCTCCGCGACCGATCTCCTTGAGATAGCTGGCGAAGGTCATGGCCTGGTGTCCTGAGGGTGCGTGTTGTTGGCGTTCATTTGTACTGACCTCCCTTACGCTGTCGCGGGTTCGTGGCTGCGACTTGCGATGATGCGTTTGACCTCCGGCAGGCATGAACCGCACGAGGTGCCGCATTTGCGTGTGGCCTGGATCTGCTCAAGCGAAAGGCCCTTTGCGGCATCACTCTCGATTTCAGACAGCGCCACGTCAAAACAGTTGCAAACGATCCGTCCGCGATCGGCGCTTCCTTTTGGCGGGCTGGAAACGGGGGCGAGGACCCATGGACGGACGGCCTCCATCGACGCGCCACCCAGCATCATGCCCTTGAGCCACTCGGAGGCCGCTGTCTCGCCGGTCAGACACAGGCCGGTCATGCGTCCCGCATCAATCCGGGCGGATTTCTCGATGCGCCGCGCTGCATCGACATAGCGCATCACGCAGGAGGGTTCGTCGAGACCCAGCAGGCGGTCTATCGCTTCCTGGAGTTCGTCGGTGATTGGAACGGCGCAATAGCCGCGCAGCATCACCACGGCATCATCGCGGCCAGCCAGGGTGAGGGTCGCGTAGTCGAATTGTTCAAGCTTGGGCTTGAGCATTTCGAGCAGTTGTGCTGCAGCCACAGTATCGAGCCGGCGCATGGCCACCAGCCGGTGCGGGAGCTTCGCACGCGTCACCTCGATGGCAGTGGCCTTGAGTTCGGGCTGCATGGAGTAGGGGTCGACGACGGGATTGGTCAAGCCGTTGACGCCTGCGCCCTTCATGAACTGCGACCCCCAGTGCATGGGCATGAATGCGTGCCCAGGCCGAACGCTCGCCGATGCTTCCGCCCGCACGAACAGGCGCCCGCGTCGCGATGCCATCAGAACGACGTCGCCATCGGCCACGCCACGGCGCGCAAGGTCGGCCGGCGCCATTGCCAGGCGCGGCTCTTCCACATGGTTGAACAGTCGGGCGACCCTGCCGGTGCGGCTCATGCCATGCCACTGGTCACGCAGTCGTCCGGTATTGAGACTGACCGGATACGCCGCCGAGGTCGGCTCGGCCACCGGTCGGTGCGGTGTGACAACAAAGCGCGCGCGGCCGTCCGGTGTCGGGAAGCGCCCGTCTTCGTAGAGCCTGCCGAGGCCTGACGTTGCGCCTTGGGCGAAGGGCCACTGCTGCGGGCCGCGAGCCTCGAGTGTCGACCACGACAAGCCGGTGATGTCGAGGTCGCGTCCGCGCGTTGATTCGCGGTGCTCGTTCCAGACTTGTTCCGGCGATTCGTAGGGGAAAAGCCTGTCCGCGAGATCACCCTTGCCGAGTCGTCGGCCCAGGCGGCGTGCGAAGTCGACGACGATCTGCCAGTCGTGACGGGCTTCACCGGGGCCCGGAACGGCGGCGCGTACCCGCGAAATGCGTCGTTCCGAGTTTGTGACCGTGCCGTCCTTTTCCCCCCAGGTCGTGGCCGGAAGCAACAGGTCCGCGTGGGCGACCGTATCGGTGTTCGCAAATGCTTCCTGTACCACCACCCATTCGGCCGTGTTCAATGCGTAGCGCACTGCGGAAAGGTCCGGCATGGACTGGGCAGGGTTGGTGCAGGCGATCCACACGGCGCGAATCTTCCCGGCACCGACTGCCTGGAACATCTCCACAGCGGTTTTGCCGGGCGCCGCGGGCACGCTATCGATGCCCCAGAGTCGCGCTACCTCGGCCCTGTGCTCGGGATTCGCAAGATCACGATGTGCTGACAGGAGATTGGCCAGTCCACCGACCTCACGCCCGCCCATCGCATTGGGCTGGCCTGTCAACGAGAAGGGGCCGGCCCCGGGTTTGCCGATCTGGCCGGTGGCCAGGTGCAGGTTGATCAGGGCGGCATTGTTGTGTGTGCCGTGGCTGGACTGGTTCAAACCCTGGCAATAGAGGGACAGCGCCGCTGGCGCACGCCCGAACCACTGCGCAGCTTTTGTGATGTCAGCCTCGGCCACGCCGCATATGCGTGCCGCCGCCGCCGGGGTCATGTCGCGCACGCTTTCACGCAAGGCTTCGAAACCAGTGGTGGAGGCGGCGATGAACGCGTGGTTCACAAGCCCTTCCCACAGCATTACGTTGAGCATGGCGCCATAGAGCGCGATGTCGGTACCGGGCAGGATCTGCAGGTGGAGGTCTGCCTCGAGCGCGGTATCGGTCACGCGCGGGTCGACCACGATGACCTTGAGCGCCTCGCCCTTGGCCGAACGGGCTTCCTCGATGCGTCGATACAGGATCGGGTGGGCGAATGCGGTGTTCGATCCCGCGATCAGCAGGAGGTCGGCATGATCTATGTCGGCATAGCTGCAGGGGGGCGCGTCTGCCCCCAGGGTCTGCTTGTAGCCCGCAACCGCCGAACTCATGCACAGGCGCGAATTCGTGTCGATGTTGTTGGTGCCGATCAAACCTTTTGCCAGCTTGTTGAAGACGTAGTAATCCTCGGTGAGCAACTGGCCGGACACATAGAACGCCACCGCATCCGGACCATGGGTACGAATGATTTCGGCGAACCGGTCTGCGCAGGTTTCAAGTGCGCTGTCCCAACTGACACGAGCGCGCGGTGAGGACTTTTCGCCGCGCAACTCGGGATAGTGCACCCGGCCATCCGGTCGAGCGGTGAGGTGCAGGGTGGCGCCCTTGGTGCAAAGCCGGCCGAAGTTCGCGGGGTGATCGGGGTCGCCTCGCACGTCGACGATTCTGCCGGCCTGTTGCGATATCAGCACGCCGCATCCGACGCCGCAGTAGGGGCAGGTCGAGCGAACTTCGATCGCGGGCGTGGCTTCGGCTGACATGACGGCCTCTACGCAACTGCCATGCCAGCCGCATGTTGCGCTGCGATAGGGGGTGTTCCACAAAGCGGGATTTCTTTTGTACACTCGGCGATGGCATTTGGCCATTCGTGCGGGAGAAACAAGTATGTTCGCCATCGTGTACAAGGAAGATCGTGTTCCGATGTGCGCCCGTTTGCGTGAGTCTGGACCTGACGCCATTGTGACCTGGGACGGGGAGCCCAACGCTCGCCAGTTTCTTGAGTCAAAGGGGGCCGAGTTTGTCGCCGCCTATTCGGTCGTGGCCATCACCGATGAGTCCTTGCGTGATATGGCCCAGTCCATGGGCGTCAAGGAAGAGGACGTCGAACTGGTGCCCTTCCCGGCCTGACGAAACGCCAGTTGTCCCGATTTCTGGTCGGCGGCGCCACGCTCCGACGCGTGATGCACCAGCCTTGGGGGTTCGCACCATGCAGGTGCAATTCTTCGGCCGACCCCGCAGTTTTGCTCTGATTCCTGGCGCGAATACCTGTCCCGGTGGTTTTGGCATGCCGTTTGCGTTTGGCTATTTGACCTCGGCCGTCTGGAGCTGACGGTCCATCCGGGGTGGGCGTTGATGAATTCGGCAGGTAGGGATTGCGGCAAGTTCGGTGGTCGGGTATTCCTGATCGGCGCAGGGCCGGGCGATCCGGAACTCCTGACCCTCAAGGCCGTGCGCGCGCTCGGCTTGGCCGATGTAATCCTGATTGACGACCTGGTCAGCCGTGATGTGCTCGCCCATGCATCCCCTGTGGCCCGTATTGTCGAGGTGGGCAAGCGTGGGGGATGTCGTTCTACGTCCCAGGCCTTCATTGAGCGCCTGATGTTGCGCCTGGCGAAGGGCGGCAAGGTGGTGGCTCGCGTGAAGGGCGGCGACCCGTTCATGTTTGGACGCGGCGGCGAGGAGATGCTGGCATTGCGCAAGGCCGGCGTCCCTTGTGAAATCGTACCCGGCATCACGGCAGGCATGG
>Ga0114980_10003510_pt1 | contig 10721 bp, 10 predicted proteins | sample S_140806_EF_Meta_FD_87018 | JGI IMG/M metagenome (GOLD analysis project Ga0114980, IMG submission 87018) | Freshwater microbial communities from Lake Simoncouche, Canada to study carbon cycling - S_140806_EF_MetaG | ecosystem: Environmental > Aquatic > Freshwater > Lake | place: Lake... | reverse complement strand
CTGAACTAAAGAACGATCCAAGAACGGAGTTCGGGGTTCCAAGCCGTGACTCGAAATACAACGATCAGACCGTAGAACATCGAAATAATGGATGTCCTTTAGTAGCCTCCGTGATTCGCGATCAAACTCGATTTCGTCGGGGCATGCGTGCATATACAAATACCCACCACAGAGCTCATCCGAACCATCGCCATTGAAAATCACCTTGGCTTCACTATGTTCTGCGATATACTTTCCAAGAAGCCAATTTCCCAGACTTGCGCGAACCGTCGTCGTATCATAAGATTCAATGGCTTTAATAACATGCGGAACGGCGTCTACAAAATCTTGTTCTGTAACCAAGATCTCTGTATGCTTTGTTCCAAGGTAATCGGCGACCAACCTCGCGAATTTCAGGTCTTCCGATCCTTGGAGACCAATGGAATAAGTTTCGATTTGCGTCAAATCATGTATGCGATGGTATTCGGAAACTAGAGCGGTTATTAGACTACTATCTAGTCCTCCGGATAATAAGCACGCAATGGGTCGATCGGTTGTGCAACATCGCTTGAACACCGCAGCCATTAGATAGCCTTGAAGCTCTTCCGCGGATTGTTTAAATCCCATAGCCGGAGTTGAATTCATAGAGATATTGCTATTAAAACCAGTAGAATGATATTTTACCATATTGGAAAAACTCCAACTAGTTACAGCTTTCCAAGGTAGATCAAATTCAGCATAATGTCCCGGCAAAAACGGTTCAATGTTATAATTCGGCGTCACTGATAAACTCAAATCGCGAAATGAATTAATCGTGTTTGTGGTATTCATAATCGTCTTTATTTCGGATAGCATTTTCAATTCAGACGCAAATCCGAATAGATCCGGTGTGGTTTTATCTTGTAACCAAAACAAAGGGCGCACTCCGTATGGGTCCCGTGCTACATATAGCTTCGCTGGAATTGTTTCGTAACGATTATCTAATAGAATAAACGCGAAAACTCCGTCGATCATTTGTAGTGTTTGATCAATGCCGTATTTTTTATATAAATGTATAATCACCTCGCAATCCGAGTCTGTTTCGGGAATTATGTTCATGGCTTTATAGAGTTCGCGATAATTATAAATCTCGCCATTACAAATAAGCGAAATATTATTATGTACGATCGGTTGATTCGATTCCGGATTTAACCCGTTGATCGCTAGTCTATGAAATCCAAATAGCGTTTTTACGGCGGCACTGGCTAGATGCGAATGTTCAGGTCCGCGACTCTTTCCTTTTTCAAATTCTGACGTAATTTTATTGATGGGAATTCGATCATTATTGTTAAGTAAAGCAAAAATTCCGCACATTGTTATAGTGATTAGTAAGTAATACTTTAAATGGTTTAGATGTTTGGGATTAATTTATCCGAATTATATAACTCTATGGAAACTATAAAACTTACGGCTACTGTTATGTTAGATCCGAAAACTAACCAAATCACGGGGTGGTCTGATCGAAAGGTCGTTTTGGGCGATAAAGTGATTTATAAGGATCCTGAAGTGATTTTAGAATCAAAGCCATTTATAGGTCCAATTCAACCGTCTGCTCAAGAAGAGTCGTTAGTTCAACGCCCAACGCCGTCATCTTCGGGACCAACAGTAGTTGAATCACCTTTTCAAATGCAAACGATTCCAACGTCAAAAGTGTCACCAACAATAATAGATCAACACGAAGTTTCAGTCTCGTCTCCTATTACAGATACAGACGTGTCACTCGCAAAAAAGTTTTCTAATATTTCGGATATATATAATAGTAAAGAATTTGATCCTAATTATTGTAACGGCGCTGATTATTTTATTATTCATCAAGATGAATGTAAAGATTTTCAAGCTGCCCAACCCGTTCAATCTGTCCAACCTGTCCAAACTGTCCAACCTGTCCAACCTGTCCAAACTGCCCAACCTGTTCAACCTGTCCAACCTGTCCAACCTGTCCAACCCGTTCAACCCGTTCAATCTGCCCAACCTGTTCAACCTGTTCAATCTGTCCAAACTGCCCAACCTGTTCAACCCGTTCAACCTGCTCAAGAAAATTGCCTTGAAATGAAAGGAATAAACGAAATAATGACCAAGTTTATTGATGAAGTAAATAAGTCCCGCAAAAATGATATTGATAACGATGCTATATTAAAAGATTTAAAAGATGGATATTATGGAATTATTAAAAACTCGATCGAGCCTCTAGTATTTCAAATAAAGAGCTCAATTGGTAAGGACGGAAATGATTGGTCCGATAACTGCAAAAAAGAGTGCTCGAACGTATTAATAAATGCTTTAAAAGCAGAATTCGATTCGACGTATTATATGTTATACACTCTTTATAAAAGCGTTATATCTCTCGAAACGGATCCAAATAAAAAACAATATATAAAGTTTACCAAAAATGGTAATGATAAACTAACCGGAGAATGGAGCAAAGATTGCTCAAATATAAAGATCGAAACCATAGATGTGGAACAAGTTACGAATGAAAAAGTAAATAATGTTGTACCAAAATCTCGGTTAATTATGGCATTCGGACCCAGCGCTTCTGGAAAAACGCATTGCGCAGAACAAATGATATCTATAATATCAAAAGCGGACGCGGATTTTCCGAAATCATTCATGTCTGTCGACGGCGGAATATGCAGAGAAACATCTCTTATTTATCAACTTATTGTTAAGATTGCCCAAGAAGTATGTTTGAAAGATTCAATCAAGGGGGAAAAACACATCGGGTTATTGAATCTGGTATTAACTAGCGTTACTCGGATGGATTTAGTTAAAAACTTTTCTAAAATAAATATATTTAAAAAGGCGGGAAATATTAAAGAGGTTTTATTTAAATATTTGGAAACGCAAAAAAATGAAAATAAAATCGCGTTGAATTTATATGTTCCTGAAACATTGGGTGGATGCGATATACCAAAAGTTGGTGGGGTTGTTAGTATTAGCGATACAATTTGCTTAGACGAATATCAACCATATAAAAACTATACCGGAGACGAACAATGGATCGGATTAAATATTTGGCAACATAAGACGGTAGGTGAAAATGGAAAGAACTGCACTTACCCTCATGAACAAAAATGTATAGGATGTAAAGAAAGTGGAGAATCTAGAGAGAAAAAAGAGGGGAAAAAATATAGTGGGTTGGCTTGGAATAACTCCAAATCAAACGGCGATAAAGAAGCTAAAAAAGCACCCGGTGGTAGTTATTTAATACATAACTCTGGTGGGCAAACTTACGAGCCTATTTCTTTGACGATAAATAAAGGTGATCTACATTACATAAACGAAGCATCTGACGGTGCAATGGTTCATATTGAAAATGGAATAACTTCAATTTATTATCATAAAACTGGAAAAATGTATAAGATTGATAAAGGAGATCTTTTTAAATCGAGTCTAGATAATGAAAACAAATATTTTGGTAAAATAGTGGGGGTATACAAAGACGAATTGGAACTCTCGGATCCAGGAATTGTTGTATTGAATGAAGGAATTTCTTTAAAAGTATTATTGAATGGAAAGGATACCAACATTCCACTAGATGATTCTAACATTCAACGTTATATGATATTTTTTGATAATTATCGACCACTATGTAAAACCACAATAGAAGATTGGACACCTGATTCTCTTCCTAATTCTGATATTGAAAGAGTTATTAATGATAATTATAATAAAGAAATAGTTTATGTTAACAAAAGGTCTACTACTTTAACTTCTCCTACCGTTTCGCCTGTTCCTGCTGCCGTTTCACCTGCATCCACTGTTTCGTCTGTTCCTGCTGTTTCACCTACTTCTGCTGTTTCACCCACTTCTGCCGTTTCGCCTGTTCCTGCTGCCGTTTCACCTGCATCCACTGTTTCGTCTGTTCCTGCTGTTTCACCCACTTCTGCCGTTTCAACTTCTCCTTCCGTTTCAGCTGGTCCTGTTTCTATTAGAACAGGACACGTAGCAATTGTTTATACAGATCATAAAAGTACAACCGACTTTAATCTTGAAAATTTTAGAGTTTACAATTATGAAAAATTCGAATATATAAAAAAAAATATGGATTGTTATTTGTTTGAAAGTGAGACACGATGCATTAATGCAGGAGAAAAGGATGAATTTAAAAAATTTTTAGACAACCCTGGTAATTATACTCCAATTAAAAATTATAAAGATAACTATAATTTTAAAATTCCAGACGGTTGGGTTGTAAATACAAATCTTGGAACATTAAATCTTAAAACCATATACGAAAATAATACAGGAACATTGTCTACGGACAACAGTATTAATATGGATTTCTCCGAGCGAAAAGACCACAAATTTTTCACGCCCGTTCAAAAATTTATAATTGAACCAACGAAAAAACCAAAAGGAGGCACCCGAAAATCGCGATCCATTCCAAGGCGCGGAAAACAAACGCGCAGAATCCTATTTTCTACCGCATAATATATACACACTATTTAGGCAAATGGATTTACATTCGAAATTAGACGATTGGGGAATTATGCTTTTGGTATTCCTTAGTTTTTCAACGCTTTTCATGATACTTTATAAAATTCGCCCAATATCGGATATGATCGCCGATTCTATATCAGATCAATATGACGTTTCCAAAATATATACTTTTCTTCCAAATACACTCTCGCGTCTCGCACCCGCGAAATATCAATAAATAACTTAATAAATAATATTATGTTATTGTAATAACGATGCCTGCGCTAACGATGTCTTCTCCTGAACCGATTACAACGCAAATTGAAGATATGTTTAATGCTAGTGATTTAACGTCAAAGTTTTCGAATCTTGACCAATCCAATACATTTACATTAACCGGCGATCAACAAAAAAAACTACTAACGGCTTATAAAAATTATTCCGAATTGGATAAAACCGGGATTAGCGATATTAAATCCGTCCCTAGTTATGTTGAAACGAAATACGGAATTAGCATAGATGATGCCAAAAATTATCAAAAACTTAAAGATGTGGGGATCAAAACGGTAGCCGATGCGCAAAAAAAAATAAACAATGCCGCTTCCACTACCGCGACGGATACAAATGAACTCTCTTTAAAGGAAAAGAGTCGATATTTTATTCATACCAATACGAAATGTAAGGACAAAAACGGCGATCTCCAAAATCAATCCATTTTGATAGATAATATATCGGATGATACGCTTTGGCAAAAATATAACAAGGGTTTGATGTGTTCTTCGACGACCAGTGACTATACGGGATCTAATAGAATGCGCGAACTATTGTCAAACGTGGGCGCGACATCATTATCGACTATGGATGAATGTAGAGGTGTTGCTGTATATACGGACGCGTCGAAATCAAAAACAATACGTGGTTACGTTTCAAAGACGGACTATGAAAATATGGACCCGACGATTATTAATGACGAACAATCTAAAACGATGAACGCGTCGGCGTCTTCTAATACACCCGCTCCTAGTCCAAATAATTCTGAAAATTTTTCTACATTACATACTGTATATGATGATGAAAAACCATACGCGGTTATGGAAAATAATATAGTGACCAAATTCTATTTTATATCTATTTCGGTGATTTTATTGTATATTTTGTTTCGATTATTTGAGAAATCTAGATAGTAGGGTTACCACGTTTTATTAAAAAATAAATTGCGGTATTTTTCAACGTGCCGATCCGATATATATCGATTCGTAAATAACTCGATTTTGTCTTGCATTGATAGTTTTTCACCTACATCGCCGCCGCGAATTTTCCTGAACTTTTTAATGGGTTGATCTATTTCGCTCGTCAAAAACGTAATAATAAAAAATAGCGAATACATTCCGCATTCCGTATTGGTTTGTTGATGTTCGTGTTTATTTGTTACATATTTAAAATGAATGGGCGGAGATAGCTCGACACCCTGTTTTACAATCTCATCTTTAAGTCGCGTCACTTCGGCAGGCGTGTTATTAAGCGCACTATCATAATAAAAAATCACGGATTCCTCCAAGTCTACAAACATGGATACCCAGTGTGATCCAGGTTGGTCATGTTTGTCTAAATTGAATACGATTCCGAGTTTGGTCTTTCCGCGCGATCTAAGGTCTTTGAGAGAAAGTCGACATAGTTCTTCCCAAACGCATTTACCGCCTTCTTCTTCGAGACGCGTATCGTAATCGATGGAACTCGGTCCAAGAAGCTTGAATTTCGGATGCGTGATTTCGTATTGTTTCAAGACATTTTCGATATCGTAATTCGAAAGCCATGCGTTGGGATTCTTCTTCCAATCCGACGGCTGATCGGGTGCAAAAAGGAGTTCATCTAATTGTTTTCTAACGTGCGGCTCTTTGATTTGCTTTAGCCAACAATCTTCGGCTTCGCAATCAGTAAGACGTTCGCGTAGTTGCAACCAAATCTGTTTCATTCCTTTTGCTCGGACTTTGTTTTCCGGGTGGGCTTGATTATACGCATCTCGGATTTTCAGTAAAGCATCGGGAGTATAACATGTGTATCTTGCTACCGTTTTTCCCTTCACTGCCGGGCTACAATTCATTTTTTTTATGTTTTTTTTTATTGTATTGGATCGCTTATTAATTCGATATTTATTCCTTAAAGTGTATTTGTTCATTTACAATATACAGATATAACATTTTTACTGAAAAATTTTTGTTCAGTAAAAAATTGAATCATTTTTGTTGGTGTTGTAATATATAACAACAATCACTAAATTATCAAGATGTCAAAGATCATGGAATATTATACGGCTTATTTATACTACGATTTCTACGAAGGATCTCAATATTCGACAAATACAGATGTTATCGACAATAACTTTAAGAGAAACATGAATGAATTCACAGACGTCGTGAACGAATGCTTAGCTGAAGGATGGATTTTGCACGGCGCGCCTACATTTTCAATCGACTGGATGTGTAGAGAATATAATGGGCTTGCTATACAAGCTTTTGTTCGCGAAAAAAACGTTGAACGCGCAGTTGTGGTTGAGGTCAAACCGGACATTATTATCGCGGAAAACGTAAAAGGTCTTCGTAGTTCAAAACGTCTTTTACATTCTTAACTGATCCTTCTATCGGCGCGTCGGTTTCATAAATTCATCCATAGTATATCTCGATTTTCGGTCATATTTTGAAGCAGGTTTCTTGGGCTGCGCCATTTCGGGAAACAAAACGTCGTCATCCTCCGCCGTCGTCGCCATGGCTTTTTCTATTTCTAAATACTTTATCAATGTCTGGACGTATTGGTCGAAAGCGTCCCCCACTTCATTCGTATACATTTTTTGGGGGTTGTCCAATAATTCCGTGGTCATTTCCAAGATTTCATCGCGAAATTCGGTTATTTTTGATAAAAACTCTTGGCGTTCTGTGTATTTTTGAGGGTCCGTCTTGGATAAATACTTTTGGTAATTGGTTTTATTCAATAATAACTCAAGTGTCACTTTATCTACGTATGAATTCGATGGTGTCGGTTCGGAATCCATTACAGTTATCATAGATTTTTCTTTGACTGTTTTTTACTAGTTTTTTTACTAGGCGTCTTTTTTTTCACAGAAGGTGCGGCATCTTTAAACATATTGTATGCTAAATTACAAGTATCATTGCATTCAAATCCTTCTTTATTTACGTAAAACCCAAGAGCTTCAGTGAGAGACGATAGTGTAATTGTATCCACCTCCATTATTTTTCCAATTTCTTTTATTTTTGACATTAATATTTTACCTCCGCCTTTATAGAGTTGATCACTGCATATTAAATCAATATATAAACTATTATGATCCAATAAAAAATAGAGAGAAGCAAAACCTAATATTTTATCGATTCCATCATATAATATTAATATTGCATTTGCTTGAGGAAGATTATCTTCTATAAAAATACGTCCAATGTTCTTACAAAATCTACCTCGCGAGTTATTAATTGTATCTATTATCATAGAGCAATATTCATTAAACATATTTAAACTTCTATCTCGAGTATCTATTGTGGGAACAACGTTTAAAACTGATTGTAAATCGTTTTTTAATCTATAAACGGCAGCTCTTAATTCTAGTTCTTTATATGTTCCGTAACAATCCTCTTTATATTGTTGGGTTGAATTAAAAATTATGCTTGTTGTATATGTATCTGGAATATTAAATTGTCTACGCGGTGATGGTTTATCTAGTTCTTGTGTAACCACATATTTTTTGGTTTTATTTTTACACACCTTGAATTTTTTATCTTTCGGTATCGAAAAAAATACACTATCTTTAAGTTCCGGTGTAACCTCTGGATCTTTTTCTGATTTTTTATTAGACATGACTTACAATATATATATATTTTTCTTACGGCTCGCTTCGCTTGTCGGTCGCTTCGCTTATAGGAGAGGATAGCTTCCCTCAAGTAACATTCCGCATTGACCATCACCGCCGTTATAAGAAGAGCCGGTATCTGGGTTTTGTCCGCGACCCAGCATAATATATCCGTCCAGACCCCACGAATAGGACCACGAGTTTTTCACTAAATAGTAATCCACACCATTCAGATTACCATAACCCACCGCGAGAACTCCGTGATCTAGCTTTGTTCCACATGCCCCTGTGAACACGCCGGATTGGTAAAGCTGAAACTCGCGCTGGTCGGCTTGAATCGCAATCGAAACGGGGTTCTTTGCGAGAGCAGTCATCATATCGGCGTCGCTACTGGGTGCCACGTCCACGAAATCCACGATTCGACTACCTTCAATATTTGTGCAAGTGGTCTTACACGGACTCGACTTCTTGGTTGTGCCCGATGTATAAGGGTAGTCTAGCTCGCCGCAAAGACCGAGATTCTTCTCGATCCAATTAAACGCGTTATCCATAAGACCGCCATTACAACCGTGGTCCTTACCGCCGTTTTTTAGCGTATCACAGTCCACCAAATTCTGCTCGGAGAAGCTAATGAGCTTTCTGAACTTGTTGAAATACGCGCCCTCGAGAGCGCCGGTGGTTGAGAAACTCCAACAGGAACCGCACTGACCCTGGTCCTTGACGTTGGTAACAGCGCCGGCTGTAACCCAGTCCACAGACTTTGGCAGCGAACTTGCGTCGTAAGTTCCGCGCAAGTATCCGCCGGTGCGCAAAGGCTTCTCGCCGCCTCTATACGCCAAATAAACGCGATACTCCTCGACGTCCATCCCGGAGAACTGGTTATGCCCGAGGGTATACGACATATTTTGAGCATTGATGAGTTCAATAAAGTTATCATTGTCGACCCACTTCTTGAAGACAAGGGCATGATGATCACTATTTTCGAACGCGACATCATACGTCTTTGCCCAGCGCTCGAATCGCTGAATCAAAGTAAATCCGCAGAGTGCGACCGAAAGAACGGAAAGATTAAATAGAACACGAAACATGTTTTAGAATTTGCGATTTGGTAAATCGGATCTTGGAGAATCAATTTTCTCAGATCAGGGACTTGCTAAAATTGAAATGATAATCTCGGCATTTATTTTTTTATAACCAAACTATAATGTCCGCCCTTTTATCAAAGCTTTTCCACTATGTTTTGTTGACGTCCGCCAAATATTCCATCGATGAATCCCATGCGGTGAAGCATAGCATGGATGTGCTACATTTTGCAAACAATATTATGCAATCGGAAGTGCCAAAGAGTCCCTGGCTTCTGAATCAAGAGCGCGTAGTCTATGTTTCGGCGATCGTGCACGATATGTGCGATAAAAAGTATATGAATGAAAAACAGGGTATCCGAAATATCGAAGAGTATTTGAAGGATGATCTCACTGCGGGCGAGATGAACGCAATCAAGTTAATAATATCGACCATGTCTTATTCGACCGTCAAGAAAAACGGATTCCCTGAACTCGGACCATATGCAGCGGCGTATCACGTGGTCCGCGAATCGGACTTACTCGCTGCCTACGATTTCGATAGATGCATGGTTTATGATATGTACTCAAAAAATTCAAATACAGAAAGTGCGTTTGAACATGCGTCCACAATCTTTGAAAACCGCGTTCTAAAACATAATGAACACGGGCTATTTACAACAGATTATGCAAAACGCGAATCCTTAATTCTACATAGTCAGGCACTTGGACGTATTCAATCTTGGAAAAACATTTTAGCAGTTTCTAAGGGATTTTAATTCATTTATCGGTGACTATTGCCATTAAATATGTAAGTGTAATATATAATGTGGTTTTTTAATAGTAAAAAATCAAGAGTAAATAGACGTCGTAGCAATAACCGCAAAACTAGGCGTAGTTTTATAAAAGGAGGAACTGTGACCGAAGTGCCTGGAAAAATTCGTGCTCTTTTTGTTACTGAAACACAAGAAACCGAAATAAACCTGTATATAAAAAATCTAAACCCCTCGCCCAAAAAAGGTGCTTTAGCTAGTAGAAGCAGAACCGCAGCTAGTATTCTTTCAAAACAAGGTTCTGTATTAAAAAATACAGCTGAAATAGAGCTAAAAGATTGGTTAAACAAGTTATACAAAAGGATTAATACATTAGACGAATTTTCAGAAACTCATCCGAAAATCTCTGTTACTCAAGGACTAGAGACATGGGGCACATATGGAGTTGTCGACAAGGCAGTGACTGATGAGGTTGATTACGAGCGTAGAAAAATACGTCATCTAATAACAAGAATAAAATCAAATGTTGGATCACCTAGTCGTGAATAAACGCCTTTTTTCATTTTAATTATTATAATTAGAATGAAAGCT
>Ga0114980_10003508_pt1 | contig 10725 bp, 24 predicted proteins | sample S_140806_EF_Meta_FD_87018 | JGI IMG/M metagenome (GOLD analysis project Ga0114980, IMG submission 87018) | Freshwater microbial communities from Lake Simoncouche, Canada to study carbon cycling - S_140806_EF_MetaG | ecosystem: Environmental > Aquatic > Freshwater > Lake | place: Lake... | reverse complement strand
TTATGTTTCTTATCCCAACCATCTTCGATTTCTGGAGACTGATCAGACAATCCAACAGAGCGACGATATTCAATCCATTTTTCTTCGTTTGTCATTTCTGTACCTAGATCGTTAATTTCATTTTTACTTAACTGTCTCATTTATTCCCTTCAAACCTCACAAATATTCTTGTTGCAACGAATATTAGTAGCAGCAGGATACTTCTCAGAAACCCTACGTTCAACGTCAATTTTAGCCCTATACTTTGCATTAAGATTCCACGAGTAACGCTTACCATCCATATCAAACGTCACAGTCCAACCAACATGGATATGCTCATGCTTCACATTACCCCACATATCCCTACTCATCCGATACTCATTCCAACTCATTCTTCACTCTCTCTTTCTCTATCTCTTATATCGACATTTTAGCAGATGAAACTTTAGTTGTCAAATAGAAAATTTTCTTACAATATCGTAAGGTTGACGTAAAGCATTGTGGCATAAGGACTTACGTCGCGCCCGGCACGCCCCGCCGGCCCTAAGTGCTTATGCACAAAGGGTTTGTGGCGAGTATAGAGTCACTCGAAATCCACGAAAATAATTTGATTATACCCTCGCGGTTTGATCGTAAGACTTTCCCCATAATCATATGTATCAGCCTTTACGTTAGTCATACCAGTGGCTTTTTTAGCATAGTATGTAATAGTGCGTTGTGAAACTTCGTTTGGAAGATCAAATCCGTATCGATTCACCCAACCATAGTTAGCTTCGCCACCAAGAGTATCAGTAATAGTCACATTACATTTCATACAGTCACCTCGTTATACTGGAAAGATTCAATTTCAACACCACTAACAGCTACCAAAGCATCGCACATAATTCCCAAATGATCTGCCCGTTCCGTTGGTGCAGTCATATCACAATCCGGAATCTGTATTGTATACTCTTTATCAAGAGTTGCAACACCTTCTCCGTCACGAATCGAAATATTAAAACAATGATAATTCATTCAGAAATCCTCCCCGTTGAAAGCGTCGATGTCATCGCCATAGTGGCCGTAATCTTCATCGGTCCCCCAACCCGCACTCGCAAGGCCGGACTCGTGATCTCCATCCATACTATCATCATAATCGTCAGACCATTCTTCATCTTCATCGTTCTCTTCAAATTGTGAAGCAATCTCATGATCAGCATCCGGATGGTAGTTAGAGCTATCCTCGCCATAAAAACCATTGTAATCGTCGTAATTCATATCGTCCTCGTAAAAGTTGTCGGGATCGTAGCAGGAATCTGGATGGCTCATACAGTATACTCCTCGGGAACAAACTCGTCAACAATGCCGACCACTTCGGCATAGTCCCAAAAATCAATCTGAAACGAAGGATCGTCAATCGGCTCAACCATACCTTGATCGTGCATAGCAGACAGGACGGCGTTGATTTCCTCAAAATCGTGCAGCATGATTCTGTTCCTTGGTGGTTATCGTTCGTGTGCTGTGATTCTACACTTATTATCGACCATTGTCAAGCAGAAACTTGGGAAATTCCAGAATATAATTTCATGCCAAAGATGAAAAATTTTTTAGTTGACGTAAAGTGTTGCAGCATAAGCACTTACGCTTCGCGGGGCCGGCCGGACTGGTCGTAAATCCTTACTGGTGAAGGAGATACGTCAAGCCACACCCTAGAATGAAACACACCCCCAATAGAATATAATCACTAATTTTCATCATTTTCCTCCATATACATGATATTTGACATACTAGCGTACAGTACAATACCACAAATATAGCCGAAAGCGACACTAATAAAATCAAATTGATACATCCCTGCATCTCCATTTTGTTTAAGTGATTAATCCCCATATCCTACCCATCATCTCCGGGAAAGTAGTCTGCAAGTTCCATAATCTGACTAGATAGATCATTCAGCATAACTTCTGCAAAATTGCTATCTTTCAGAGTCATGTTATGTTGACTCTTATACATAATCCATTCATTCCCACCATCCACACTATAAAGCAAATCTGACCTGTATTGAGCACTACCTTTTACACCAAGAATATACCACTTGACAGCTTTCTCAATGGTATCGGTATAAGGCTGTTCAAAACCATCGAACCTTACCTTGAACTTCACATTTTCAAACATCCCGATTCTCTCTTTCTTATGAGTCAATTCTAAACTATTTTGTCCGACCTGTCAATCCCTCATACGGGGGTCGGCTGTGAACGGTAATACTTCGCCCACAATTCATCCATCACGAATTGGACAACTCGATCATGAGTACCACGACAAACGTAGTATCCCATATGAATGTCGAACAGAGCAAACGATACATCCTCTTTTGGATGAAACGTGAACCCACACTTGTAGGCATAGGCGTTGATCTTACCCTTGACAGTCGAACTTTTCGGAGGCTTTCTCATCTTCATTCTCTCTTTCTTTCTTGTCCTATGATTATACATCTATTATCGTCATTTGTCAATAGAATAGACCAGAAAAAGTTTCCTTACAATATCGTAAGGTTTATGCTTGGCTTTGGAACATCATTTGCTGTATTGTCGTAAGTCTTTACAGAATAAGCACTTATGTCGAGCCGGGCCGACCCACCTTGCCCTAAGTTCTTTAGCAGCAAGGCTTTATGTTAAGCTTTTCGTTTTCTGTATATTCGTTCAGTACCCATCCATACGGGTAGGTATAGCTTAGGGTATAACCTTACATATTTGCTCTTTACCCATCGCTCAGTCTCTAGTGTAACATCGTACACTAATGTACAGTCATTCATTCGCCCTCTCCCTTGAAGCTGAACGGACTGATTTCAAGATGAGCAACCGCTCCATACTGCTTGGTCAATTCCTCGACACGCTCGCGGCTTCCCGGTTTGCCAACCGGAACGATCATGGTATCCTCACCTCCCACATAGCGGGGGTCAGCTTTTTCCTTGCGAACCTTACCCAGATTCTTCAAGGCAGTACGATTGAACTTGAGAACCTTTTCCGAAACGACATAACGCTTGTGGTCAGTCACACCGTAGACGTAATCGGTATCTTCTGTGATTCGATCATCGGGGATTTCTACGAGCATCGGGATTGCAATACCCTTGAAGATCATACGGGCTTGACGCTTTGCGTTTTCGATGATGGGATACTTGGTTTTCATGGCTTTCTCTCTTTCTTGTGTGTGTATTATACCAAACTGATTTTATCGTGTCAACCTTACAATACCGTAAGGATATCCAATTCGTTATCGCAACAATCCCAAAGATTTCCACCTTCGGTTCTCACGACCCATACATTCCCTTCATCGTAATGATAGGAAACAATCTTTCCGATAATCCTTTTCTCGAATCCCTTCAGCACCACATTGTCACCAATCTCAAACATTCTTTTCTCTCTTTCTTTCTTCTCTATGTCTTATATCGACATTATACCACAGCTTTCTTGAGTTTGCAAGAGAAATCCAGAGATTTTATTGTCAAGAGATTTTGACAAAACTTTGTGTCACTTTCTTTGGTATTGGCACAGCATTTGCTATATCATCGTAAAGTCTTATGAGATAAGCACTTACGTCGAACCCGGCCGGCCCGCCTTGCCCTAAGTGCTTTAGGGTCAAGGACTTACGTTTAGTATATCAAATTCATATCAGCTACAACCATACCATCTTCATACTCTAGACCACTTTCCAGATACCATTCACCCTTGCGTTGGTACACCCGTACAGGTGAATACTGGTTGATTCTATCCTTAGTGGTGCTCGTATGCCAACCCCCACTATTGAGGGTAGCGCTATTGTCGGGATGAATCTTTACTACATAGGTACTATGCAGCATAATACCTACACTACCATCAGGAAGAATTTCTGCATAGGTATTGTTACCAACCTTGCGACGATCCTTATTCCTCTTTCCCTTTACCATACTAACCGCTTCAGCGTGTGTCATAAGTTTTCCTTTCGTGTGCTTGTATTATACTTATCGGCTTTTCTATGTCAATACCTTGAATCTTACAATATCGTAAGGTTTCAATATTCCCCAGTATCCTCGATCACTTCCTCGCCGATCACTTCGCAATGTTCGCAGCAGTTGGGGCAGATACCATAATCGGTTTGGGCGAAAGTCATCTGACATCCACAGCAGTCAGAAGAAAAGTAGACAGTCACGACATTTTCCATTTTTATCATCTCCTCTTGTGTTGAGCCTATTATACATATCGGCTTTTCATACGTCAACACTTAAAACTTACAATGTCGTAAGCTTTCTCTAAGTCTTTATGGAATAAGGGGTTACGTCAAACGCGCCCCGCTGGCCTACCCCTAAGTGCTTATAGGGTAAGGCTTTAGATCACCAGATATAGTTATTCCCCACTCCTAGTTTATCCAAGAATTTTTCTAACTGTACAAAGTTATTGAACCAAGCGATAGTATATGAGTTACTTTTCTTGTGCTGTACAACCTTCCATCCATCCTTATCGTTTCCACTTACTTGAATAGTCATTGTTCTTTTCCTCGTGTGTTGGTTCTATTATATAGTATCGGCTAGGCTATTGTCAATACCTTAGAAAACCCAATTCGAAAGAAAATCCACTTCTTCGACATTCAACCATTCCCTGTATACCTTATGTCCACCACCCATTATATAACCCTCATACTCCACCTCAACCTTATCATTATTCACACCCACCACAACACCATTCTCCTGGGGAACTTCAAACACAAAGTTCCATACCACCTTGTCGCCCATGTTGAATTGGTTGTTGTTCATTTTCTTGTCCTCTTGTTGTCTCTTCTTCTTATATCGACATTATACCAACTCAAACTTTATTTTCAAGCATAAAATTTCCTTACATTTTCGTAAGGTTTCGCAAAATTTTTCTAAATCCTTGCCATATAAGTACTTAGGACGATTTTTTCGTATCGAATTTGATATAAGTCCTTATTTTTCGATCAATGGGTCCCCAACGGACCGAGATAAAGGGGGGTTTTTCTGTTTGGCAAAGGGTCCTCTGGGTTTTGCGAAAAACTATGCGGTGGTGCAAACACAATCGGCCCCTATATTAAAAATTGGCCAGTTTATTGATAATAATAATATGTTGGTCTTTGAACATGAAACCAGTTCCAACACGGCCTACGAACCTCTGGAACTACTGGATACCAAACTGGAGCAGGAACTACTGGAACTAAAACCCCAACCGGCTGGTATACCACCACGGGCTTATAAACAACAATTGGTGCCGGAGCCACAAATACTGGCTGAGCTTGAACAACAACTGGTCCGTATCCATAGTTTACTACATTCTGAGCATTTGCCATTTCGCAAAGCCCACACATCATCATAATTGCCACGAATAACTTTTTCATAATAATCTCCTTAGTTAGATCCCTCTGTATAATAAAAAAGGGATGAGCAAACGCCCACCCCTCTTTTAAACAACTCTCAACCATCTATCAAATATTGTGATAATCCATTCCCCTCTTAAGGAAATGGTCCTCATGTTTCTTAAATTTAAAATACTTCTTAGCAAATTCTAATACCGTATTACCTTCAAACTCACTACAAGAATAAACATCTAAACTAATAAAATGTTTAGCCTCTATAGCATGAATCTGAATACCACTCTCTATAAGGCCCACCCATCCACTCACACCATACTTATCTTCATAAATTTCTTTACCATGATCAGTAGGTCCATGAATAACTATAGGAGGAGTCATCCTTGTCATTTTAATTTCATCGACTAATCTCTCTAGAAATCTATATACTAACTCTAGATCATCAGCCGTTCCTTCTGCACAATCATACATATCTAAAAAGTAACTATAGCCGAAAGGCTTTTTTTCAGTCATTTAGTAATTCCTTTCTTCCCTCTATTAAAATGTTCATTACCATATTTCTAATTTCAGTCTTTTCTTTTTCAGAATATTCCTGAAGACCAACTATATCGCTAGTATTATTTCCATCAAAGTTTGGCCAAAACTTATTACAAATTTTATTCACAACACCAAGATCTATTTTACTAGATACTATTTGTTTATGTCTAATAATATTATTCAAATTATCTAACACCAACTGATCTTCATTATATTTATTGTTTAATCTATTTCTTAGCCAAACCAAAAAGTCTTTATCTTGACTTAAACCAATTTTATGATTCATTAGATGAAACCCCGGAACTTTCTGAAGATGTTGTTCTATTCTTTGGACGACGGCCCCTAGTCTTCTTCAGCGTTAGCTTTCGCCTTTGACGACGAATCATAGCGGTAGTGATATTACCATTAAGAATCTTACTAAGATTACCAGCAATTTCTTCATCACTTAGCACACTATGATTATCTCTGAGATACTGAAGTTCAGTTTCCGTCCACTTATGATACGTATTTCGCATAATTAAAATCTCCTTAACTAGACATTAGGTGTATAACACACTACTATTATAGTAGCTTGACCGAATAACGCAAGGGCCGTTTTATGAAACACGATAAATTTTTTGCCGAGTCAACCTTACGTGTTGTTGCTAGTGAAAATATAGATATTACAAATGATCTCAACTCAACCTCAGATAAGAGCATAGCAGAACTGCTTAATGAAGAAAAAAAAGATAGTCAAACAGAAGAAGATTCCCCTTCCACATGATATATCCGAAGAAGATTTTATTCTTGCTATAAATAATGTTGCTAAAAAATTAGGACATAAATTTAAATTTGGTTACCACAGCTTTGAGGATATGAAACAACAGGCCACTATTTTTGCCCTAGAATGCTTAAATAGATATGATAAATCACGACCATTAGAGAATTTCTTATGGACCCATGTTCGTAATCGTCTCTTTAATTTTAAAAGAGATAATTATCAAAGGCCCGATAAACCCTGCTTAAAATGCGAACACCATGATCCATACTTAAAGTGTAGCACCAATAATTGTGCTAAATTCTGTAATAAAACAGACTGTGAACTATATCGACTATGGGAATCTCGCAATAATAATAAAAAGAACTTAATGACACTACAATATATAGAAGATAATTCTATATTTTCCGAAAATGATAATTTTATCTCAAATATTGCCAATAAGGAAATTGTCGATATTATAGATCAGAAGATTCCAGCATCAGAAAGAGAAAACTATCTGAAGCTCAAAAATGGAGTTAAAATTACTCGTGTTGAATTGTGCAAATTACAACAGATCATTATCGGTATTGTAAAAGATCATGGATATACCTAAAAAACGCGGACAATTAAGCTTAGAAGAAGAAAAGTTTATAACCGACAGCGTTGGTAAACTTACTCTAGAACAAATTGCCATCCAATTAAATCGTAATATTAAGCCAGTTGAAAGATATATTACTGAAAATAATTTACTATTAGGAAATGACACATTAGCCGATATTAAGTATCTAAAAACCAAATTGCACAGCAAAACATTTTGGAACGAGATTATTAAACAATTTGATAATGAAACTGGCGAATTAGAATACTTTGAAGATACCTGGGTAAATTTAATCAAACAATTTCGCGAAGATGTTCTTCCTGCTGAAGAATTACAAATCAAACAATTTATCACAATCGATATTCTTATTAATCGTAGCATGAAGGAGCGCAAGCGCCACATTGCCGATACCGAAAAACTACAAAGACTAGTAGATGCCGAATATGCTAAAAATGACACTGAACGAGATATTCCAAAACTGGCCAACCTCGAAACCCAACTATCATTCGCCCGCAACAGCATCGCTAATTATACTAATGAATATACAAAACTACTTAATGAACAACAAAAGATTAGTAAAGATCTTAAAGCAACACGAGAACAAAGAATCAAAAGAATAGAAGATGGTAAAAGTAGTTGGACAGGACTAATACGAATGCTTGAAGATGAAGAAATAAGAGAAAAACAAGGAAGAGAAATGGAGATTATTGCTATGGCCACCGATAAGGCCCGCCAAAATCTTCAAAACTATCACGAATTTGCCAATAGGTCAGTTGATAGACCATTTTTAACACCAGAAAGCGTTTCAGAACATGAATAAAACCGCCCTTATAACAGGAATAACAGGACAAGATGGAAGCTATCTAGCAGAGCTACTATTAGACAAAAATGAATATTCTAAAGTGATTGGCCTAAATCGCCGATCTTCAGTTAATAATACGGCCAGAATACACCATCTTCTGCACAATTCTAAATTCACTCTTGAAGAAGCTGATCTAACAGATTCAGCATCAGTAAATGACCTTATTGTTAAATACCAACCAGACGAAGTTTATAATCTTGCTGCTCAGAGTCACGTAGGAACCAGTTTCAAACAACCATCAACAACAATATGTGTTAATACTCTGGGCGTAATCAATTTATTAGAATCAATATTACGACATTCTCCAAATACAAGATTTTACCAAGCAAGCACTAGCGAAATGTTTGGACAAGAATTCTCAGTAGACGAAACTATAAATAATAATATACAATCATTAGAAAAGTTTCAGGATGAAACAACTCCTTTCAAGCCTCAGAGTCCCTATGGAGTCAGCAAATTAGCCTCTCATAATCTGGTGCGAATTTATAGAGATGGATATAATTTATTCGGTTGTTGCGGCATCTTGTTTAATCATGAAAGTCCGCGTCGCGGAATCAATTTTGTTACAAAGAAAATAACCAATTATATAGGACAGCTAGAGAATGGAGTAACAAACGAAAAGTTAAAGTTGGGTAATCTTAAAAGTTGTAGAGATTGGGGGCATGCTAAAGATTATGTTAGGGCCATGTGGATCATGTTGCAGCAGGATAAGCCAGATGACTTCGTAGTAGCAACTGGAGATACCCATACTATAGAGGAATTTCTTGAAATAGCTTTTAACTTAATAAATAAAGACTATAATGATTATGTGGAAATTGATCAAGAATTTTTTAGACCAGCAGAAGTAGACTATCTTAGAGGCAAATCGGACAAAGCTAAAAACTTATTGGGCTGGAAACCAGAAATATCTTTTGAAGATTTAGTAAAAGATATGGTAAAATATGATATCAAATACTATAGTAGTAATCGAGTTACTAATAAAGTATGAGAAATTATCAATCACCAGAATATAAACAATGGAGACAACAGGTATATAAGAGAGATAAACATGAGTGTCAGTGGCCTGGATGTTCATCTAAGAAAAAAATTAATGCTCATCATATTAAAACTTGGGCGCATTTTCCAGGACTAAGATACGATATTAATAATGGTATTACATTATGCTATCAACACCATAAGATGATAGCCGGCATGGAGAACTATTATGAAGCTGTATTTCTAAAGATAGCTTCAGACAATAGTAAAAAATATGAAAAATGAAGATTATACAATTATCATAGATACTAGAGAACAGCAGCCGTGGGAGTTTTCTCACTATACTACAGCTAGTAAAAAGCTAGATACTGGAGATTATAGTATAGAAGGTCTTCAGGATATTATAGCAATAGAACGAAAAAAGAGCGTAAGTGAAATAGCAACTAATATTGTAGAACCTAGATTTAAAGATGTTCTAGAAAGACTAAAAACTGTTAAATATCCATTTATATTACTAGAATTTAGCTTAAAAGACGTTTTAATATATCCAATAGGCTCAAATGTTCCTAGGCATATGTGGGATAAGATAAAAATTAGTTCCACGTTTATTTTGAAAAATATTACAGACTGGGAATTAGAACACAATATTAAAGTATTCTTTTGTGGCTCAGCATCTAATGCAGAAAAGCTTGCTACTTATTTATTCAATAAAATCTATTTCAAAGAGGTTAAATCCAAAAGAAAGGATGATTCCAATGAAACTTGATAATGAAATCACAATAAATCCTCCTCCATTTACAAACGCTAATGGAGAAATAGTAAATCCGCCACCATTAGTTCTACAAGATCTCAATGTTTCTTATGTAGACAATCCGAGCAATCGTTATGTTAATGCTATTATACCAGGCATACCTGGTCCAGTTGTTTTAGCTAAAGGTGATGAATATGATGTTCTTGGAGAATATACGTCAGTTCAAATAGAACAATTATTTAGGGATAAGCTTGGATCTGATCCGGCAAAAACCCTTAGAGCAGTATTTCCCAAAACATTGGAAGAAAATCCTAATGGAGCCGGAACCCTTTTATCAAATATGCTTAGTGTTATAGGTATCAAAAGCTCTCCGTCTTGTGCCTGTCGCAGCCATGCTATTGAGATGAATGAAAAAGGACCAGATTGGTGTGAACAGAATATAACTCAAATTTTATCTTGGCTAAAGGAAGAAAGCGCAAAACGTAAGCTACCATTTGTCGAATCAGTAGCTAAAATAATGGTTAATAAAGCAATTAGTAAATCAAGAGAACTAAATAATAATGCAAACTAATTTCGATGACGCTTGGCTAGGACTAGGAGAACTATCTTCATTATCTATTAGTCAAAATACCATGATTAATAGGATTAAGGAAGACATAGAACATCCTGATTTGCACTTATTAAGATTATTACGAGACACTAAATACTTAGGAACAACCTGTAAACTTTTATTTAATATTGAACTACATCCGATACAAGTTGCCATATTACAAGAATTTTGGTACAGACCATTTCCTATGTATATTGCTAGTCGTGGTTTTGGTAAAAGTTTTTTATTAGCTCTTTATTCCACATTAAAAGCTATATTTATTCCTGGAACCAAAATAGTTATCGTAGGCGCTGCATTTAGACAGAGCAAGGTGATATTTGAATACATGGAGACAATTTGG
>Ga0114980_10003506_pt1 | contig 10729 bp, 8 predicted proteins | sample S_140806_EF_Meta_FD_87018 | JGI IMG/M metagenome (GOLD analysis project Ga0114980, IMG submission 87018) | Freshwater microbial communities from Lake Simoncouche, Canada to study carbon cycling - S_140806_EF_MetaG | ecosystem: Environmental > Aquatic > Freshwater > Lake | place: Lake... | reverse complement strand
GTGTTCAACTATTTTCCTTTCAAGTATTTATCCAACCAACGGCCTTGCTCATACAATATGTGCAATACATTTTCTTTTCCTCTGTATCCATGCGCTTCATAAGGTAGGTATACAAAACGTACAGTACCGCCGTGACCTTTAATCGCTGCATATAAACGCTCACTATTGATTGGGAATGTACCTGTGTTATCATCCATCTCACCGTGTGTCAATAAAATAGGCGTCTTAATTTTATCGGCATGTGCAAAAGGACTCATGTCTAAATACAATTGAGGTGCTTGCCAGAAAGTTCTGTCTTCGTTTTGGAATCCAAAAGGCGTCAAGGTTCTGTTATAAGCACCACTGCGTGCAATACCTGCTTTGAATAAATTACTATGTGCTAACACATTTGCAGTCATAAAGGCACCATAACTATGTCCACCAATCGCGAACTTATTACGATCACTCACGCCCATGCTCACTAATTTATCAATCGCTGCATTTGCATTTAAAATTAATTGATTGACAAAATCGTCGTTTGGTTTTTTATCAGGAGCCGTAGCTACAATTGGCATTTCTGCGTTGTCTAAGATCGCGTAACCTTGAGTCACATAAAATACAGGAGAGCCCCAGCTTAATAAAGTAAACTTATGTTGGTTACCTCTAATCTGGCTTGCATCGGCAGCACTTGTAAATTCTCTAGGATAAGCCCAAAGTAAAGTAGGCAAAGGACCATCTTTTTCTTTGTTATAACCCTTAGGTAAATATAAGTCACCAGTTAAGTCAACACCATCTGCTCTTTTATATTTAATTTTTTCTTTGGTCACACCTTCCATACTTGCATAAGGATTGCTGAAACTAGTGATTGCAATAGAAGTGTTTGCTTGTAAGGCTTTTAAATAATAATTAGGTACTTCTTTTTCAGTTTCTCTACGTGTGATAATTTTTAAAGTTGCAGCATCTAATACATCCACTACATATTCAAAACAATCTTCTTTACTGCGCCAAATAATCTCGTTTGTTTTGGTATCTAAATTATAGATCGATAAGTAAGGAAGATCCCCTTTATCAGATGCACCCGTCGTATTGTTCATTAAGACACCACGGCCATTGTTCACTGTGGCAATCACATCTTTACCGAATTTATTTTTATGCGTAACTGGATTACCCAAATTAGTATAAGCATCCGTTAAGCTTCTTTCATATAAAGTCGTTAAGCTTTTTGATGCATGATTGTATACACTTACTTTATAACGTTGCTTGGTTCTTAATACTTCGGTTACTAAAGCCAAAGTCTCATCGCCCCAGCTGATATTAGAAAAACGTGTAGCTGTTTTAAATAATTCTTTAGGCGCTTCGTTAAAAGGCGCACTCATCGCCATCACGGCATCATGAAAAGGCACAGCTTTTTTAATTAAGCCACTATCTAATGGCATTGCATATACAATGGTAGCAGCTTCGTCATCCTTCCACTCAAAACCACGAGGTGCATTTTGCACATTGTCATAACCACTTGCAGTTCCCTCTGAAGATGGTAGTTGCGCAATTGTTTTTACCAATGCACCAGCTTTATCCAATACTTGCATAGAAGATGCAAATCCATATGCTGTTACTAAATAAGAGAATGGTTTATTTAAAGTACGTGTAAGGATATAATTTTTATCAGGAGAGATGCTAAAGCTATTGGTCAATGCAGGTGCACCAATTTTAGTTTCTACACTATTTTTATTTTTAACCAATTGACTCTTCGCTAAAAATTCAAACACGTATTCATCGTAAGGAGATTTGATTAAGTCTTGGTAAGTGACACTAGGCGCCGCTTTACCTAAGTTCTCTTGAATGGTTGGTCCTTTAGGCGTGATAGGTCTTTTAACTAATGCAGATGCAGCATTCACATTCACTTTATACATGACTGTAGCATCATCTAACCAAACTAAGCTTGCGCCTAAAATTAAATTAGCAGCAGTCTTATTTATTTTTTGACAAGTCAAAGTGGTTAAGTCAATCACGTATACGTCTACCGCATTGGCAGAGACATTGTAAAATGCAATTTTATTTTCTGAAGGATTCCATGTTGGACTCAATGCAGCAATGGTTGCAGGCATGCCTTTAATTGCTAATGCCTTATTGGTAGCAATGACTTTAACGGTCATGCCTTTAATATAATTCTGACGGGTCGGAGAAAAATTATTTGGATTTAAACGAAGACCAGCAATTTTAAATTCAGCTTGTCCAAGCTCTTCTACTAAAGGATAAGAAGGACGCTCCATAACAAGCATGTGTTTTGCTTTTCCATCCACACTAATACTCGGGGTGGGTGCTGCTAATAATAAGTCAGCAATTTCTTTTGGTGGAACTTGATACGCATCTTGAGCAAAACTATTGATGCTCAATAAGGCTAGCATAAAAAAGCCAGTAAGGGATCCTATGATTTTTTTCATACAATTGATTTTACCTAAATTAAGATAAAAATCTACATACAAGTGTACCATCTATCAAAAAATCTGGGGATTGATACTTAAAGGTTCAGTAATATTAGATTCAATATGTTCTGCGCATAAAAACGGCCCCTAAAATAGGAGCCGTCTTGATCGAATACTTGCTTAAAAACTCAATTCAAAACTATTTTCTGATGATTAATTTTTCAGATGCTCTTCTTACTTTCTTAGCGCCTGATAAATAATCATTTGCAGCATCTCTGTAACCTAAAGTCACGGCTACTGCACTATGTAAGCCTAGTTCCTTTAAACCTAAAGCTTCATCCACCGCGTCAGGCTTAAATCCTTCCATTGGTGTTGCATCAATCTCCTCAGTAGCAGCTGCTACCAATGCAAATCCAAGTGCGATATAAGTTTGCTTCGCTGCCCAAATTTGCAATTGCTCCGCTGTTAAATTTTTGATAGACCCATTGATATAACTAGCAAAATCATTCAACGACTCAACAGGAACGCCTCTTTCTTCTGCAATTTCTTGCATAAACTGAGCCACTTCTTTATCTGTAATGCTATTCCATGTAGCAAAAATTACCAACGCAGAGGCCTCACCCACCTGCGGTTGATTGTAAAAATGCGGTTGTAATTTTTTTCTAGTTTCCTCGTCTTCAACGACAATGATATTGTAAGGCGTTAAACCAAAAGAGCTAGGTGCTAATTTAGTTGCTTCCAAAATGGTATGCATTGTGGCTTCTGGGATCTTGTTGCCATTCATTCTCTTTACTGCGTAGCGCCATTTAAGGCTGTCTAATAAACTCATTGTATGTTGTTTTATATTTATTTCAATGTTTGAACATCAAAGTTATACTAATTAACTGATGCTGCCAAACTATAAACAACCGCAATATGAAATAGTTTAAATCGAGTAACTTTATAGTATGCTATTTAATAAAACCTTTAAGCAGTTTCTTGCGCTAGTGATGTTAGTGGTTTTTGCATTTAGCATAACGCCACAAAAATCGATTCACGATTTAGTTGCAAAACATATCGATCCCAATAGCTGTTCAGTCCATAAGGATTTGCCCATTGAGCAAATAGAAAAAACTGAACTGCATTGTAGTTTCGATTTTCAGGTAGCAACGACGCCTTTTGTGGACTATGATTTTAGTATTGACATCAAGTTCCTAGAAACAGCTCAAGCGCGCAATTCTATTTTTGTGGCTGCGCCAACTACGCAACATACTATTGACTGCAACCCTCGCGGCCCCCCTTCTATTATTTGTTAGGTATCGATTTGATAACAAATAATAATAGTCATGAAAAAATATGTTTTAGCGCTACTCTTAATGAGTATGGGATTCGGCTTCACAATTGTCGCAAATGCGCAACAATTTACCTTAACAGGAAAAGTTTTTGATAAAGCAACTGGTAAAATTTTACCAGGTGCAAGTGTGTACCTTCCAGAAATTAAAAAAGGCACCCTTGCAAATAAAGAAGGTGTCTTCACAATCAATATAGAGCAAGGCTCGCATGTGTTGGAAATTAGTTATATGGGTTATGCCACAGATGTCGAAAACATCCAATTACAAAAAAACACAACGCAAGATTTTTATTTGAATAGTTCGGTATTAGAAGGAGGCAATGTCATTGTCACAAGTTTTTTAAGGGCCACTTCTACAAAACGCACACCCACGCCTGTGACCATTATTAAAAAGGAGGAATTATTCCGTGGAGTAGCAAGTAATTTAATAGACGCCTTGTCCAAAGTGCCGGGCGTATCACAAATTTCAACAGGGCCAGCGATTTCAAAACCAGTAATTCGTGGATTGAGTTCTAACCGAGTGGTGGTGATGAACGATGGGATAAGACAAGAGGGCCAGCAATGGGGCGATGAGCATGGGATTGAAATTGATGAATACAATGTGAGCAGAACAGAAGTGTTGAAAGTGCCGGCCTCCTTGATTTACGGATCGGATGCATTAGCGGGTATCATCAATATCATTTCTAATGTACCAGTGAGTGAAGGGGTGATTAAAGGAAATGTATTTTCCAACTACCAAACTAATAATCGAATGATGGGTAACCACTTTGACCTTGCTGGTAATCAAAAAGGATTTATTTGGGGAATCAATTATAGCGCAAAGAACGCAGGTGATTATAAAAACAAATATGACGGAAATGTTTTTAATTCAAGATTTTTAGAACGCAATGGTGGTGGCTATATTGGCATTGAAAAAAATTGGGGCTACTCACAATTGTCCTTCAGTCATTTTTCACAAAACCTAGGCGTGGTAGAAGGTACTCGAGCAGCAGATGGACGTTTTATGATGATGAAAAATCTGGGCGGTATGGTCAAAGAAGTCATTGTGGATGCAGCCGAGGAAAAAAGATTTACACCGCGCGCGCCGATGCAAAAAATCCAACACACTAAATACACCTGGGATAACAATATTAAAATAGGCAATGATAGATTGAAAGCCACATTTGGATTACAACAAAACCAAAGAATGGAATTTGGTAATGTATTAGACCTTAATGAAAAAGAATTGTTTTTTAATTTAAAAACTTTCAACTACTCGGTACAATATTTACAAGCAGAAAAAAATAATTGGAAAAACACCTTTGGCGTGAATGGGATGCGCCAAACCAATACCAACAAAGGACTATCGGCATTGGTACCAGACTATAATAGCTTTGATGTTGGTGCATTTTACTACACACAAAAAAGAACAGATAAAACAAGTTGGAGTGGAGGATTGCGCTATGATCAAAAGTACACGAACTATATTAACCCTGCACAATTTACTTGTCCTCCAGGTATGGCCTGTATTGCTTTGTATGATCCTAAGGCATCTAATAAGCAGTTTAATAATATTACAGGCGCAATAGGTATGGCGCATGATTTGAGTGAACAACTAACTTTGAAATTGAATATCGCACGTGGATTCCGCGCACCGAATATGGCGGAGCTAGCATCTTATGGCGCACACGAAGGCACTAACCGATTTGAGTATGGTAATGAATTATTAAAGTCTGAAAAGAGTTTACAGTTGGATGCTGCACTAGAATGGATCAATGAGCATATGAGTATTACAGGAAATGTTTTTTACAATATGGTGAATGATTATATCTTTTATCAAAAGTTAACTGCAGTGGGTGGAGGAGATTCAATCATCATGGACTATGCACATAATGTAGATGGAGACGCATTGTATGCTTTTGCATTTAGACAAAAAAATGCACATTTATATGGTGCAGAATTCAATATCGATTTTCATCCACACCCATTAGACTGGTTGCATGTAGAGAACAGTGTGAGCTTGATTCGCGGACAATTTAAGGCAGCATTAGATGGCTCTAAAAATTTACCAGGTATTCCAAGTGCAAGATGGTTGTCGGAAATTAGGATCGAACTCTTTAAAAAATCTAAAGCTATCCGTAATAGTTTTATCAATGTACAATTAGACAATGTGTTTGCGCAAAACCATCCTTTTACTGGATACAACACTGAAACGCAAACCCCAGCTTATACTTTATTGAATGTTGGTTATAGCACGCAGATCCAACATCGAAATAAAACATTATTTAGTGTTTCCTTAGTGGGACAAAATATCACCGATGTGGCGTATCAACATCACTTGAATCGTTTAAAGTATGGTCCAGTGAATGAAGCTACCGACCGAATGGGTGTATTTAATATGGGCCGCAATTTTAGTTTCAAAGTGAATATCCCTATTGGGAATTAATATTAACTATCTTATTTAAATGTATTTGGAATAAATAGATATACACAAATAGCTATCAGAAAATATAATCCTAGAACTATTATAGATAGATATTTAAAAAACTTCAAACTTTTATTAACTGTTAATTTTATTTTTTGTTCATCATATAGCCAGATGAAAAGGTTAAATAATATTAATAAAAACCCAATTGAAATTAATAGAAACAGCATGTATTTATTTTTTGAAATTTTTTATACTTTCTATTGCATTTTTTACATCTGATTCTAAATCAGAAGCAGGATGATTGATAACAGACACATTGTAATTTTTTAGTAAATCCATAAATTCTGACATAGTGTAACCGGCACTTCTTGCAGCTTGACTCATGGTAAGTGAGCCACTTTCAAATAGCTTTGCGGCTATTAGAATTTTATCTTCATGATCCAACTTAGACATCATGTATTTTTTGTTTCTACAATTTAATCCAAGCCTTTCATAAAAAGATCAAACTTAGAATAGGCTCTATGCATTTTTTTTTATTAAATTGTGTGAGGTAATTAATTACCTATATAAAACATCCACTATGAAAAAAACATCCTTGATTTTTTTATCTATCCTCATTGCAATGACAAGTATTGCGCAGAAAGTGAAAACCACTCCAACGAATGCATCTCAAGGTTTAACTAAAGAAGAACAACAAGTGATGGCATGGATTGATGCACATATGCCGCAGGCGATTGAGCTGCTTAAGGAGTCTGTGAATATCAATAGCGGAACTTTGAATATGGAGGGCGTAAAAAAAGTAGGCGCCTTGTTTGCGAAGGAATTTGAAAAAGCAGGATTCGCAACGGAGTGGGTTGCGATGCCAGACTCTATAAAACGTGCCGGGCATTTAGTGGCGAGTCGTCGCGCCGCCGCCGCCGTATCCTCTTCTAATAAGAGAAAACGCCTTTTTCTCATCGGACATTTAGATACCGTCTTTGAACCAGATATGCCTGCCAATCCATTTACCATGTTGAATGATTCTACCGCAACGGGTCAGGGGGTAAACGATATGAAGGGCGGAGACGTGGTGGTGCTTATGGCATTGCAAGCATTGGAGCAGGCGGGCTTATTAAAAAACACAGACATCACTGCTTATTTTACAGGAGACGAGGAGCATGCAGGTTATCCAAGGGAAGTCACCAGAGGCGATTTTATAAATCGAGCCAAGCAGGCAGATATTGCTTTGGCTTTTGAGGGGGCGAATGGACTCAATTCGGTGGCAACGGGAAGGAGGGGCGCGAGTGGATGGAGGCTGGATGTGACCGGAAAAACAGGACATAGTTCGGGGGTATTCACGCCAAGTGCGGGTTATGGCGCCATTTATGAAGCAGCAAGAATCTTGAATTAGTTTAGTGAAACGTTGAGCACCGAGAAATATTTGACTTTTAACCCAGGCATTTTTATTGGCGGATCGGATATCGAATACAACGACGCCACTTCAAAAGGCGCGGCCATTGCCAAAACCAATATTATCTCGCCTGCAGTGACGGTGACTGGAGACCTAAGGTTCTTGACCGAAGACCAAAAAGACCGCGCCAGGGTCAAAATGAAGGAGATTGTAGCGCAAAACCTAGCCCAAACCAGTGCAAAAATCAGTTTTGTGGATGGGATCCCAAGTATGGCGCCGACCGAAGGCAATAACCAAGTTTTAAGCGTAATCAATTCAATATCAATGGATATGGGGGTTGGCGCCACCGTGGCAGGCGACCCAGGATCACGCGGTGCAGGGGATATTTCCTATGTAGCAGCTTATGTGGATTGTATTGATGGTTTGGGTGCTTCGGGACGCGGCGCGCACGCGCCGGGTGAAACCATCCACTTAAATCAACTTCCATTTTTGATCAAAAGGGCGGCTTTGACGATTTATAGATTGAGTAGATAAGTTTAAGTAATTACACAATAGTTTAAACAAACAAGCGTTCTTATTTAACAGCTTGATTTTCTTTTATTTGGAATAGAAAATAGTTGATAAATTAGATGATAACTCGTTTATAAAATACCCTATTCAAAATTAGATTTTTAGCTATTGAAAGGCTACTTTTGCGCAACATCTTCCCCCCAAAGTTTATTGAAAAAATTAACAGCTAAAAACTGTTAAAAAACGTTCATAATATATACAAAATAGTAATTTTGTCGTATATTAACAGAGTGTCTTATGCACTCTAAATGAATAACTTAGGCCTATAATGGGACTAAGGCTGGCAGAGCCATACGAAGCTGCCAAAACCCAAACAAAATTTGACATATGAAATGGATTAGAATCGCCTTATTTAGTCTGAGTATTTTTGCGATGAGCATTCAAACGAATGCGCAAAATTTATTAAGCGGAAAGGATTTAAGTACCATCAAAGTGGATGCATTAACAGATGCAGAAATTGCACAAATACAAGCGCAGTTAAAGCAATCTGGTGTGAGTATAGACATGGTAGAAGCGCAAGCGATTGCAAAAGGGATGAGCCCAGCTGAATTTGCTAAATTAAAAGCAAGATTGGCATCCTCTAAACCAGCCACTAAATCAGGGTCTCCATTGGTGAAGAGAACACAGAGCAATAAGATGGTGTATGAAAAAGATAGTACACGCACAAGACCAGAAAATAAAATCAATCCATTGATTTATGGTTCTGAATTATTTGCCAATGAAAATGGTTTTGGAGAAAATCAAAATATCGCTACGCCATTGAACTACGAAGTAGGCACCAACGATGTATTAAAATTAGTGGTGTATGGTGTGCAGGAATATAGTTCGGATTTAGATGTGAGCAAAGAGGGTTCTGTATTGATAGAGAATGTAGGCCGAGTGAAAGTGGCAGGATTAACGATAGAAGCAGCTACCACAAGGATCAGACAACAGATGGCCAACACGGCGTATCCAAGTTTAAGAAGCGGTGAATCTAAATTGGCATTAACAGTAGGCGATACAAGAACCATCCAAGTGACTATCATTGGTGCACAAAGAAGCGGTAACTATAATGTCTCTTCTTTATCTACCATATTAAATGCTTTAACAGAAGCTGGTGGTCCAAATGACATTGGTTCATACCGAAATATTGAACTCATTCGAAACAATAAGCTATTTAAAAAAATTGATCTCTATGCATTTATGCAAAACGGAGATCAATCACAAAACATGGGCTTAAAGGATCGTGATGTGATTCGTGTACCAGCATACAAAGGCAGGGTAGAAATTAAAGGCCAAGTAAAACGTCCAGGTATTTTTGAGATTAATAGCAGCACAGAAAACTTCAATCAGTTTTTACAATACGCAGGTGGTTTTGATGACACAGCTTATACTGCTTGGGTGAAAGTGATCCAAAAAAATGAGAAAGAAAAAGTGGTGAAGGATTTAGGCGCCAAGGAATTTGTAAGTTATATACCACAGGGAGGCGATATCATTCAAATATCAAAAATATTAGATCGTTTTCAGAACAGGGTTAAATTATCGGGTGCCGTATTTAGACCAGATTTTTATGAATTAACAGAAGGCATGCGCATTAGTGATTTAATTCAAAAAGCAGATGGCTTAAAAGAAGATGCTTATGTAGGACGTGCTCAACTTATCCGCTTAAAACCAAACTTATTAAAAGAATTAGTAAGTATCAATTTAAGCAAGGCCTTACAAAAAGGATCCGAAGAAAATATTTATTTACAAAGAGAAGACGAACTGTATATTAATTCGATTGTTGATTTAAGAGATTCATTAACGGTAGACTTATTAGGAGAAGTGAGAAGCCAGGGCCGTTTTAACTATGTAGATAGCATGACGGTAAAGGATTTGATTTTAATGGCAGGTGGATTTAAATACGAAGCGAGTAAGCAAATAGAAGTCGCAAGATTAATCCAAAACGATGGTGCCGTTACCAACAATAAAGTAGCCACTATTTTAACCACTGTGGTGAATGGTGATTTAAGTTTTAATCCAGGTCAAGAAAATTTTGTGTTACAACCAATGGATGTAGTAACCATTACTAAAAAAATAGGGTATACCAATCCAGAAGTAGTGAGTATCACTGGTCAAGTGCAAAGTGTAGGTAAATATACATTGAGCAGTCGTGTAGAACGTGTGAGTGATATTGTAAAACGTGCAGGTGGTTTGATTGGACAAGCTTATGGTGAAGGTGCCTTTATTAAAAGAAGCAGGTACAATATTGATACCTTAAGATCGGATGAATCAAAAACATCGGTAGAGCAAGCTTATATTAGAAAGTTTAAAACACAGCAACTAGCCGCTACTGCAGAAATTAAAGCAGGCCTGAATGACGAGAATAGTTTAGTAGACGCACAAAAGCAAGGCAAGAAAACTTTAAAGGATAGCTTAGAACTTTTATATAAAGAACTAGAAAATGATTATTATCAAATTGCGATAGATATTAACCAAATTATGGACAAGCCAGGATCTGAACTAGACTTGGTATTGAGAGACAAGGATGAGATAGTGATTCCTAAAACAGATAATCGTGTAAAAATTAGTGGTGGTGTATTAAGGCCTACCAATATTGTTTACAGAGATGGATTAAGCATTGGTGAATGTATTAGTGCAGCAGGTGGTAT
>Ga0114980_10003500_pt1 | contig 10744 bp, 7 predicted proteins | sample S_140806_EF_Meta_FD_87018 | JGI IMG/M metagenome (GOLD analysis project Ga0114980, IMG submission 87018) | Freshwater microbial communities from Lake Simoncouche, Canada to study carbon cycling - S_140806_EF_MetaG | ecosystem: Environmental > Aquatic > Freshwater > Lake | place: Lake... | reverse complement strand
TCAGTGGCATGCGGTCTTTATGTAAACAATGGAGCTGCTGTTTTGTGTCCGCCTAATTACTTTTGCCCTCCGTGAGGCAGTAATAATAACGCGAGGCCCCTGCATATGTGCGCAAGCCAATGCAAGCTAAAGTGAATAAAGAGCAGCGTGATCTCGAGGGGCTTGTAGACTACTAAGCAAAGGGCCAAGGCACAGCAGCACGCCACGCTGTATATGACCCGAATACCGTCACCTTCATCATCATCGCTTGACGCATAATAATTGCCGTCGTCGTCGCCATTGCAGCCCGAATTTCCGTCACCGTCTACCACGTCAACGACATCGCCGACTATGAGGGGTATTATCCAGTGCCAGCACAATTTTCGCTGCGCAAGCAGAATGGACGGAAAAATTAATAGACACGCCAATGATTCAGCGACAGCGCCCTTAGTTTTCCCGCTATTTTGAAAAAGAAGAACGATAATCGGCAGACAAATCGAGCAAATAAGTTGCCAAATGAGGCCCTTTCTTACGCTCATGTCCTGAAGAGGCCCAGTGAGCAAGTCCACAGAGAAGACCAAGCAAGCCCAATTCCAAAGATGAACGCTATTATTATTATTATTATGATTGGCAGAGTGGGGCTGCTGCATTTTGTAGAAAAACGAGTAGGCTGTGGAGGAGGAGGTTTTATCTAATGACAAAGACGGCGACGAAGACGCTGTGAGGAGACTGATGATAGCGCCCCAATTTATCAGGCCGCATAAGATACAGGACCAGGACCATTTTTTGCTTTTTGTTTTGCTTTGTGTGCATTGAATGGAGTCAAGGGAACAAATAATTGCAGAAACAAGAATAGTCGCCATGGCGAAGTTTGTCTTATTTGTCACCCTCACGGAAACAGACATATACAAAGTAAGCGCACATAAAGACCTAAGCAAAGATCTCCATGTACCACCACCACAGCCCACCACGCTGTGCATGAACCAGTGTACAGACAAAAAGGCTATCAACATGATGGAAAGCAGCCAAGGGGAAGCGTCAACCATAGTGGCATAGTGGATGCTCAAAATCAATGCCGCTATGGGCGCCGACTCTCCCCACCCAACATTCAAAATGGAAAATGGCACCGTCATATGTATAATAATCGCGAAATGTTTTTAGCCCAATACCATATATACGCCATAACTGATATAAGCAGCCTGCTCCAAGGCTGTAGTTGGCGCTTTATTCGATATAAGCAGCCTTGCCATAACTGATATAAGCAGCCTTGTCCAAGGCTGTAGTGACGGCCTTTCTCTATAAGCGGAGTATATAATAGAAGAAACGACAACAACGCACTACACATACCCAAACATGACTTGCCTTCACATTTACGGTTTTTCTGGAAAAAATAAGGTAGCCGTCGCCATGCACGGGGGAGTAGCTGCCGAATTAGTATTACCGAAAAATATCACGGAAGAAACCAAGGACGCCATTCGCTCCTCCCACATTTTTTCCCCCGCGAAACTCATGATAGAAAAGGACTCAATATCGTGGAACAACGACATCAAAGCATTTGAGTGTAGCATGTTGAGCGACGCAACAGCCATCAAAGCATTTGAGTGTAGCGTGGCGAACGACGCAACCGCCATCAAAGCATTTGATTGTAGCATGGCGAGCGACACAACAGCAAGCTTTTAATGAAATACATGAAAGAGATAATAATATGCGCGAGTAGTGAAAAGTTTATTCAAATACGAGGAGTCCATTGCAAGCTGCGGCATAGCCGCTGTACGAGGCGATGGCGAGCTGAAGGCGCTCGATGGTTTCCATGGAATCAGGCCCAATCCTGTCCCACACGTCACTGTGTCCTGCCCTGGATTTATGCCCACGGTGAAGAAAAAGCGATTCGTCGGCATCACAGTGCTTCATGCGCCACTCCAGCTGAAGCATGTAAATTTTTCTCTGCTCAGACTCTGTTCCGAGGATGGTGCGGGGGTCGCAGGCCATGAGGAGCGTGTACACAGACAGGCCGCAAAAGAGCATGATTTCCTTGCTTTTTTCCAATCCATTGCAGTTTGTGAGGACCTTTCGCGTAACGGGAGATTTGATTGCTGATGCGAGCAAAATGTCCACATACTGAAATTTGAAGCGTAGCTGCTCTCGAAACTCAATCATCTGAGTTGCAAAATACGACTCCAGCTCAAGCCGAGTAACGGGATTGTGGAAGCAGCTGAAAACCGACGAGGGTCCGTAGTACAAACGCTCTCGGTAAAGTCCAAGGACCTCCGACATACCCAACAGCAAAAGGTCAACGGCGAACTGGGCGTATTCTACAGGGATTTCTATCTCGGATGAGAGGAGGCAAACGTCATTGTGCGTGATTTGGTCCGGAAACCTACAAATCGCAGATATCTTTCTCCCAATATTCCACAGTGCCATGGGAGGACACACGGCCTTGAATTGGCTCAAGGTAAGGGTATTGTCGTAGAGTACACGAACGTGCACGTTAGGATACCCGCGCGTGTCCATTGCTGTTTTGGTGGCTGCTTTGGTCGTGGCACCTTCACTTTATACACATTTCAAGATTGTTTTTTAGTTTTAATATTTATATTTTTTACTTTATATTATTATAATTTTTTAGAAATATTATTGGTGGAAATTAAAGAAATATTTTTGCTCGATGGGAATAAAAGAAAAAGATTCAGTGTTTGTGTGGCCATCACAAATGACCATGACACAGACAAACAACTCTGCCAAGGACGATATGCAAAACGACGAAGTAGATCTCTTCTGCTATGAAATGTTAAGCCCTTGCGATTCTGAGATTAGTCAAGAGAGCTTTGTTGATATGTACTTTGATTTGTGCGTCCGGCAAGGTGAAACGTATCCGCATAGACTGCAGCTGGTGGCGGAATAAGAGTAGATGACATTAAAAAAAAATTAACGTCGGTGCTGGTGTTTGCTGATATTAGCCGCCAAATCTATCATGACACATTTTAATATTTTGTATGATGTGGCACCTCCTTCCTCCACCACCTTGCCCACTACTACTACTACCACCGCCAGGACCACGACCACCGCCACGACGACCACATCTACTACTGCTAGTAATGAGAGTGTGATGGGCACTCATCATCCTCAACCACAAATTGGATGAAGCTTTTCAATAAAATGAATGAAGACGTGTGAAATTTTTAATTTCCGGGTCGGCCTGAAAATTTTAAATTTCCGGGTCGGTCTGAAAATTTTAAATATTTCCGGGTGGAAATGGGCCCCGTTCAGTCGTTTAAAAACCTAAAAACAATAACAGACCCGGAATAGGCTAGGCCAAAAATTTCCAGGTGTACCCACAGGGAATGAACCAGACTTTTAGCAGTTTTTCTATTTGGCAGAGCCCCAACCGCAAACTTTGTGAAATGGGCCCCGTTCAGTCGTTCATAAAATGGGTCGTTTAAAACCCTAAAACCCGGATTTGGCTTTGCCATAAAAACCAGTTTCATCTGATTGAACAACCCGGAAATGGCTTTCAACCAGAAGGAAGCGCTTGCAGCATTTTGCGCCATCATGAAAGGCGCAACAACAAAGAACATTCGTTATGTCCTGCAAGGATTCGTGGACCTCCACGCAGAAACAACCGGGAGCTGCATGGCCATCATTCCAAAGCACGGATTTCCAAAGATCGGAAACCACGCATGGCAGGATGCCAGCAGGATGCTCCGAGCAGTTGGAGGAGCCAACAGCCCGGTCTGCGCGATAAGTTCAAACGTTCATTCCGGGACGATTGTCGCGAGCTCTGATCCTGAAACGAGATTTCAACAACGCAAACTTCCAAGCGGAAAGTTTGAAATCGTCATGTCGATGGAGGTTGACCACGAAATTTCAATGGCCACCGACGCGCAGTCGTGCGAGTGGATCGGCGGAATGTTGCAGTCTCCTTTTGCCAGGACGTATCAGGTCAAGGACTTCGCCCTGCGGTGCTCGCATTGCATTGTCTCCAACGCCTGCCCCGTCACGCCGCAGCGAAAGGTGAAAGCATGCATCACTACAACGCCGCTGAAATGCCCCGTCACGCCGCAGCGAAAGGTGAAAGCATGCATCACTACAACGCCGCTGAAATCAACGCTGCAGTGCCCATTTGATTATTCCGGAAATCTCCTCCCCGCGTTCTCCGAGCCTTGGGTCGACCTCATCGCGCCGGCCGACAGCTGGATCCCAGTGGACACCGACTTCAGCTTGCTCCCAGGGTTAGAGATGGAAGACCCCGCGATGTTTCCCGCGCCAAGGACGCCGCCACCCGACGACGTCATTTCCACTGTGATGGCTGCTGGCTGCGAATCCCCAGAGCGCGTGGCGGAAGGATTTCTGGCCTGTTCATCCCCGAAGCGCGCCGCAAGCGGCAGTCCGGACGCTCCCTCTCCCAAGCGCGCTGCTTGCGCCCCTCGCAGCCCGTTCAAAGTTTTGATCCGGATTAGGAGCCTGAACTCGAAGCACTCCCTTTAACCAAATACTTCAACACGTCGATTTTTTTCACGAGCAGTTTTTCAGCCTCGTCTAACGGGTCCTTGTCCTGAAGATCTAGCTCTTGCCCTGAGCTTCTCTTCCGCGAGCTCTCTTTTTGTTGGCGGCTTCGACATGACGCAATTCAACCACTCATCATCCTCAACCAGAAATTGGATGAAGCTTTTCAATAAAATGAATGAAGACGGGTGGTGTGCTATTGTGGCCTGCCGCAAGCATAGTCAAATATATATTTATATATATTTCGCTGGGCACATGCTGTGCCCAATACTCTACGCAGATTAAAGCTTGCCGTTATATATGTCTCATAATATGCAATAATATAGAATACCTTGAACGGGATGGGACCCTTCTCCGCGAAGAAGTGGAGCCATTTTTTATTATCATATCAGGTCATCACAATAACATGTTTTATATTGTGCGCGAGAATAGAAGCGGGCGGTAATATTTTGATTTGCAACGCAAACTCATACATTCACAGAGAATTTATAAGTGAAATGTACAAGCTTCATCCAGTACAGAGACGATGGGAATGTGACCACGTTGTAGAAGAAGAGGCGAGATTTGCAGGGCAGATCATATCATGCAATTCATTGTATGTTCTTTCAGCTGCCTTGGGTGCAGGTATTCCAGCTGTCGCTGCTTGTGTAGCATCACTTGTAGGATTAAGAAATGAAAGACTGGAAAGGTGTAAATATCTAGAAAAACTGTTGTATGACCAGGAGAATAACCTGAACCTTAGGATACCAGGAGACTTGTATAAAATGCCTGAATTTGGATACAAAGACTACTATGTAAACATATCTACTTCTCCCAGCGCCAAGCACGAGTTTTTGCCAAGAAATTCCAAGAGCGTAGCATGGAGAGCGTTTTCGCTTGCGCCCGGATCTGTGAAAGACGATATTGCATGTAAAACCGACGACGGGATTGGCGCGGAAATCGTGAATTGCAACTATCCCATTTTAAAATTACCAAATTCGTTTTTTGAAAGGGTGATGTCCGTGGGCTCGAATACTTTGATGGGAGATGGTGGATCTTCCAGCTTATACCCGGACGTGATGTTTGGCCAAGAGCTTCAGAAGAGCGCCGGAAGTGTTGCGGGGAGACTTATCAAAAGCAAATCGACTGCCATTGGAGGAAGTCAGTGGAGTTTTAGGACAAACGGGTGTACTGTCCCATATTTTAAGGTGCGCGTGAAATGGGCTACGTCTACAACAGATCCAATAAGCGGAAAAAGTGTAAAAAATGGAGACACTTCAAGGCGGAGGAGGCGACGACTACTCTCTGCGTCATCTATGTCGATTGGGAGTAGTACAAGAAGTGGCTCAGACTATTTTGAAGACGAAAGTTTTGAAGACGTGTTTAGCAATAATAGTAGTACAAGCAGCAACAAGTACACAAACATTATCCGTGATAATAGCCGTGACAATAACAGCGGCGGTAACAATAATAATAGGCACCTACTGAGCGCAGCAAGCACATACACCTGCTGGAAACGCATCATAACTATCGAAGAGGTTTTCGACGCTGGGACGGCGCATATGCGCTGCCAGATGCCATACACCAGCAATGCGCTGCGAGCAATGCTGGCATCACCCGCAATGCATCCGAATCCACGGGCCAACGTCTTACTAAAGCTGGAAACGCATACGTGGGGAATATCGCGAGATGGAAGCTTTTCACTTCAATTTTGTTCACTGTATGCAAATTATTTGCTAGAATGCGCTGAACCCGTCAACCAGGCCACATCTGTGGGAGGCTCATGGGGAGGGTTTTCTGATATGAACCCAGGCAGCTGCATGCCATGTGCCAGCGCTTCTCTGATGCAAAAGAATAATCTGAGGACTAGGGCGTGCAATCGGTCAGATCCGGTTGACGCGAAGAGGGATTGCTGCTTTTCCTGCAAGGCAAATTATATGATTTTACCTTCAGATAGCGGTAGCGACACCCCCGCGTGCATTCCAGCCTGTAGACGGGGTCAGGTGTACGAGAATAGCCGCTGCAAGTCGTGTGAATCAGGGAAATATAGCGTGGGAGGAATGTCGCCCTGCAAGAGTTGCCATGATTTGGGATATCCTAATTCTAGAGTTGATCCTCTGCGAGGATGCATATACTGTGGATTGAGAGCCTCAGCGGAGGCGAATCCTTTAAAGTGTGTTCCCTGTGGCTTAGGCCTATTTGTGCCGCCGCCTCTTGGGTGGCAATGTGTAGGGTGCCGGTCGACAGCGGCTTACTACCTTCCAGAATCAACCTCGGCCACAGCCTGCCTAGCGTGCACCAACGGAACTTATATGAATATCGACTCCTCCTCATGCATGCAGTGTCCTCAAGATACGTACAGCCCCCGTGAGGCATCTAGAGAATGCTTTCCGTGCCCCATTGGAACACATTCGCTAGCAACCCGCACATCATGCGCACCGTGCTCGGCTATCAACCAAACATTGCTCCCATTTACGGAATACTTTGAGTCAGGATGCAGGGCTAGATGCGAGCCAAATATCAGCTATCTCATATCCAACCCATATTCCGTTGGTGGATGTGGGCTGTGCAGAGACATTGTCTTGCCCACTGGGACGCACTCTCACAGCTTGGATTGCTCTAAGCCAGTGAGATGCTTAAACGCGCCAGCACACGCATTTTACACAGGACCTGCACCATCCGCAACATCCACATTGTGTCCGTGGGACTGCTCCCCTGGCTTCATTTACTCGGCGTTGGCTGGAGGAGGAAGCTGCCCAGCATGCACCTATCCGCCCAACACATTCAATGTGAGCAAGCACCAGCATACCAGCGGGTGCTCATACACATGCAGGCCGCACCTTTACGTGGAGTCAGCGACATTAGCGTGCGACAAACCTTGCAAGGACCTTATTGAAGAATACAGAAATAATTTCATATTAAGTCGAGTTCGAGAATATGACAGGACCAGAGCAAGGGCAAACTACATTTTGGGGGTTTGTGGTTCGACGGAAACAGTTCCAAAGTCAGACATCCCCTTTCTAAGACTTGGGAGGTGGGCATACATTTCAGCTGCAGCTGCCACCATTGCAACGGCGTGTGGAAATTCAATATTGAATACAGGAGAAGAGTGTGACGACGGGAATGCAAGAGGAGGTGACGGGTGCAGTGGTCTGTGCCGAGTAGAAACTAACCAATACTGGGACTGCGATCTCATTGGATCACAGTGTTTACCCGACTGTGGCTGGAAAGTGGCGAATGAGGATGATTGGGGGGTTGGCTTGGAAGGATACGTACTACCTCCATGCGTTGGCGGCGTTTGCTCTTGTGCAAATTTTAGCTACTATGACGTGGCAAGATTGCCTGCAGGACAGAGAGGCACGTGGATGAGCTCCCACTTATTTTCCTGTGGGTGTGATGGCAACATTTTGAGGACAGTGCCATACAGTGAGTGCACCACAGAGAACAAGGGGTGTAGAATGTGCGCTGCAAATCACTATCACAACGACCTCACTGGCACATGTGTGGCGTGTGGGTCTGCTTGCTTATCTGGATTTACCTCCTCTTCCTACAACTCCTTTTGCAACCCCAGCGTATCAACATCGTCTCTTGGCTCTTTTTCCGTTGAGGATGCTCAGAAATATGTAGGATGCGAACCATGCACGATTCCAGCCGGATTGAGTGTGGGGCAGGTTAGATTTATACAAGACCAGCCGCATATCTCAAGTGACAAATGCAGGTTTTCCTGCTACAAGGACACGACGGGAGAAACCAGGTCCAGAGATACGTACTGCAGTAAATCCACAACGCTCACAGTCACAGCCAACAATGTTAGCAGCAGTGGCCTGCTGAGTGTCAGAGAGTGCACCGGATCCTGCTTGTCATGTCAAACCAAATTAAATATGATCTTGCAGCAATCATCATCTAAGATAGGAAAATATCCTCAAGGTTGCGAGGACGTGGTGGGATACGAGTGGCAAGATTGCGACACAGATTCGAAGCCGGCATTCTCCAGGTTTTTTAAGTCAAGCATAATTCCAGGTGCCAGAACGGGCTGCGAATGGGAGTGCGATGCGGGGCACATTTTGTCCATGGGCCTTTGCACTCCATGTTTTCCATCATCACAGAGTTTTGCCCCATGCAAGTCAGGCGAACAAACAATGAGCTGTGACGCGTTTTTCCAAACTCTCGCTTGTCAAACATGCGATGGGCCACTCCCCTTCGCATTTCAGATATGGATAAGCAGTCCGCCGTATTTCAGGGAATGTTTTCCCGAGTGCGAGCCAGGAATAGCGTGGGGGCCAGAATCAGGCGGGCCATGCACACAGTGCACTCCTTCGCTTCAGTGTGGACTGGGGGAGCTATACGTTCCATGCACAATTCGCAATGATTCGTATTGTGATCAATGCAGCTACCAAAATGTACCAGCAAACAGCGAATATATTACCGGAGGTTCATGCATAACTAGATGCAAGTCTGGGTTTTTCATGGATTTTAGTCCCACAACGCCCATGGGCCAATGTGAGATGTGTCAGCCTTCTTTGCCTTGCAGGTATGAGGATGGGGTACAGCCTACGTCGCTGTGTATCAGGCCGGAAGAGCGTGTCTCGCGTCCTGGATGCGTCGCTTGCAGTATTGATAGCAATAATTCACTGGCGCTAAAAAGTCAAGAAAGATGGAGCAGCTTGGTTCCTTGCACCAAAATCTGCAAATTCGGGGCAGTCAGACCTTTTGCAGAAAATGACACGTGTGTAGTATGCAGCCCATCACTCTGCGGAAAGGGAAGTTTCGGTTCATGTGTGAACAATAATGCTGTCATGACGTTTTTTGCCAGCACTGAGCTCATTTGCATCCCATGTGACCTCCCCCCGCCCAACGCGGCATATTCTCTTGCTGGGAGCTGCCAAACCTTGTGCATTGACAAGTATGTCGAGAATGAAAGCGGGGTTTGCGTGCCGATGCGAGTCATTATCGAAAGCCCTACTGTCAGCGACGATCAACAAAACAACAGCAGTGATCAGCGATCTTCTTCTTCCACAGCAACATCGTATCCCGTCAGAACATCAAGGCACTCTGGGATGGCCTAAAACCTTAAAATGAAATAAAAAATAAAATGAAAATAAAATTAGTCTAAAAAACTAAAACAACTTTGTTTTTGACTAAAAAAATGTTTTTGCCGCGTCAGCATTAATTGGCAGCGGATGTGTTTTTTTGGAAGTTGCGAAATAGTAATGACAACCACGGCCAAGCAGAATGCAGAAGAAGATTTGACCATTGTCGAAGTTTTGGACGCAATGGCTGCTCTTGCCTTAAAAAGTAGCGACAACGCACAACAAAACACGTTGACGCAAATTTGGAAGTTTAGCGTGATTGCGTGCAACAAGGCGATAGCAAAATTTTCTGAGTCAAGAGGCTTGGCCGACAAGCTAAGCGCTATGCTAGCTTCGAGGTTTGGGGCGTGCAATAGCCTGGAAGCCCTCAATTGGCAGTTTGGCTCCATTTGTATGTGGGAGAGGGCTGCATTGCAGCGTCAAATGCTCCAACAGCCGCCTGTCACAATCAGCAGCATAATAATATCTGAAACAATAATAAGACCAGTAGACTTCTGGACTAGATTGTATGGCAGTAAAATGAAAACGACCCTGGCAGAAGCGCATAAACTGAGCCCCCTCTGCACAACATACACGTATCAATTCGTGCGAAGGGCTACATCTTCTAGAGCTGTGAGCACTGTGCCAGGCAAGAAGACAGCAGCAGCAGCAGTAAACGGCGAAGTTCTAAAGAGGGTCTTTATCAGCATGAGAGACGCCAGGGCTGCATTGACGTTTGTGTCTACCTGGCTATTGGCGCAGAGAAATGCTGCACCACAGGAGGCGACGTGCATGTTGGAGTGCGGAACTCATGACGAAACACTGCGTAAGTGGGTGATGGATGTGGACGCATCCATATCTGAACTGTCTGAGCGGGATGGATTCGTGAAAGATGTTATCACAGGACCAACCGCAGAAGAGATGGAGCACATGCACATGGCAACCCTGCAAATGGCATCTGCAGTATCTCACGCCCTTTTCGAAATGGGCGTGCTGTACGCGCCATGCTCCTTTGCCGTGACATCCAGACACTCCAACGCAAAAATGTCGTGGCATATAACCCTCCACGCACTTGCCAGCCACGACGTGTGGAGGTATCATATGTTTGAATTGGATGAAATGTTTGCAGCCATGAAGAAGGCGAAAAAGACGCCGCCGGAATGGGCTATGTTCAAATATGTAGATGGCACTACCAAACGAAACAGCATGAGCCAGTA
>Ga0114980_10003499_pt1 | contig 10747 bp, 9 predicted proteins | sample S_140806_EF_Meta_FD_87018 | JGI IMG/M metagenome (GOLD analysis project Ga0114980, IMG submission 87018) | Freshwater microbial communities from Lake Simoncouche, Canada to study carbon cycling - S_140806_EF_MetaG | ecosystem: Environmental > Aquatic > Freshwater > Lake | place: Lake... | reverse complement strand
CAGCAATATCCTCACTTATTAGCTTATGCGAAAGTAGATGATGTTGCGAAAGCTGCTAAAGATTGGCCTCAGTTGAATTTTGTTATTTACCATTCCGCTTTTCGTTATACAGGCGGAACCTGGGATATAGGTTGGGAGCAATTTAGACAATCAGGTCGCATTGATTGGGTAACAGATTTAGCTCAGATCCCACAAAAAACGGGTGTCACGAATGTCTACGGTGATTTAGGTCAAATTTTTGCTCAAAGTACTATTGCTGAGCCAAGGTTATGTGCTGCGATGTTGGGTCAGCTAATTCAAGGTTTGGGGACGGATCACGTTGTTTGGGGGACTGATGCCATTTGGACTGGCTCACCCCAGTGGCAAATAGAGGCCTTGCGTAGATTAGAAATTCCTGAGGATATGCAGAAAAAATATGGTTTTAATCCCCTAGGGCCTGCAGATGGGCCAGTGAAGCGGGCGATCTTCGGTGAAAATTCTGCACGGCTCTATGATTTTACCGCTGCACAACGAGCAGCTTTAATGACTGATAAGGTTGCCTTAGCAAAAGTGAATTATGACCAGTATGGGGATGGAAGAACAAACTTAAGATATGGTTATATGCAGGCTTAAGTTAGCATTACTGCAAAGCAGGTCAGAGGAATTTAAATTCGGCATTAGCGTCAGAATCGGCTACCAAGAGTTATTTGGCCTTCAAATCAAGCTAGACAGAAGATATTGGCGCTCATCCATGCCCAACAGGCATATAGTGGTGAATAAAAATTTATGTTGAGTGTCGCAATGATTTACTATTGATACACAGTTCTTTATCCCAGTTTTTAATGGGGTCGTGATTGAATATTTAGCTCTGAATCCGCAGACATTGTATTAACTGAAATAATTTTATTATTCTTGAAGAACTTATTTATAGGCAGTTGGGGGCATCTCAATTAAATTCAATATCTCCTGAAAGAGAAAATATGAAGGCATCCGATTTATTTATTAAGGCTTTAGAAAATGAAGACGTTCAATATATCTTTGCTGTTCCGGGTGAGGAAAATTTAGATTTACTCAATTCACTTAAAGATTCACCTATTCAATTGATCTTGACAAGGCATGAGCAAGGCGCTGGGTTTATGGCTGCTACTTACGGTAGGCTCACCGGCAAGACAGGTGTATGCATGGCTACCCTAGGTCCTGGCGCGACAAACTTTGCTACCCCAGCAGCTTATGCGCACCTAGGCGCCTTTCCTTTGCTCATGATTACTGGCCAAAAACCAATTAAAAAGTCCAAGCAAGGACAGTTTCAAATTATTGATGTTGTTAACTTATTCAAACCGATTTGTAAGTTATCTAAACAAATTGTGAACGGGAATACTATTCCATCGCTTGTACGTGAGGCCTTTCGTATTGCTGAAGAAGAGCGCCCCGGAGCAGTGTTATTGGAGCTACCAGAAGATATTGCAGCCGAGACATGTGATGCCCACCTAATTAAGCCGCATCCAAGGCATTATGCAGTTGCTTCCGAAGTTGTGGTCGAGCAAGCTGCAAATTTAATTAAGAAGGCCAAATTTCCTATTATTTTGCTCGGTGCCGGAGCTAATCGCTTACATGCACGAGAGGCATTGTCTGATTTTATTAATACGATCAAAATCCCATTTTTTACAACTCAAATGGGTAAGGGCGTAGTAGACGAAAACTCTGAATTATTTTTAGGAACTGCAGCCTTATCGGATGATGACTATTTGCATCAATATATCCATCATGCGGATTTAATTATTAATATTGGTCATGATGTAGTTGAAAAACCCCCTTTCTTTATGGAGGAATCAGGACAAACAGTAATTCACATGAATTACAAAGCGGCACAGGTAGATCAAGTCTACTTCCCCCAAGTGGAGATAGTTGGAGACCTTTCTTTGTCAGTTCAATTGTTGATGAAAAAGCTAACAGATTCACCAGCGCATGACCTAACATTTTTCCATCAGGTTCAGGCACATGTTAGGGAAAAAACTCATGAAGGTTCTACTGATAACCGTTTTCCAATTTTGCCGCAGCGTCTAGTAGCTGACGTGCGTAGTGCGATGAGTGATGAGGACATTATCGCTTTAGATAATGGAGTTTATAAAATTTGGTTTGCTAGAAATTATCCGGCATATCAGCCAAACACAATACTTTTAGATAACGCATTAGCCACTATGGGGGCTGGCCTACCTTCTGCAATGATGGCTTCTCTCTTATACCCACAGCGTAAAGTTATGGCTATATGTGGAGATGGCGGCTTTATGATGAATAGTCAAGAGCTCGAAACATGCGTGCGCCTCAAGTTGAATATTGTGGTTTTAGTATTAAATGATGGGTCTTATGGAATGATTCGCTGGAAGCAGGGCGGAGCCGGATTTGATGATTGGGGTCTAAAATTTGGTAATCCTGATTTTGTTGAATATGCTAAATGCTATGGAGCATCAGGACATCGACTCAGTAGCGCTCAAGATCTTAAGGTAACCATTCAACAGGCATTTAAGACTGGTGGTGTGCATTTGATTGATGTGCCGATTGATTACTCAGATAATAAGCGTCTCTTAATTGATGAATTAAGAAAGAATCATCGAGTTGGATCTAGCGCTTAATCTATCTAGGGAGAATATGAAATCATTAGAGGTAGTTAACCCATTCGATTTAAGTGTAATTGGCTCTGTTTTATTGTGCGACTGGGAGCAGGCGGATCAGTACTTAAGTATCGCAGAAAAATTATTTCGCAATCGTAAAGCTTGGTTACCGACAGACGAACGAGTTAGAATTTTAAAAAAAGTAGCTCATTTAATGAGCGCTAGAAAAGAGCAGCTCGCTTTTTTAATCGCCAATGAAGGTGGTAAACCTTTGATCGATGCACGTGTGGAAGTGACACGTGCCATTGATGGGGTTGAGATCTGCATCAAAGAGTTATCGCATGGTGGTGGCGAAGAAATTCCAATGGGATTAAATGCTGCCTCAGCTAATAAGTTAGCCTTTACTATGCGCGAACCAATTGGAGTTGTTTTAGCAATTTCGGCCTTTAATCATCCGCTAAATTTGATTGTTCATCAGGTTGCTCCCGCTGTCGCAGTAGGCTGTCCTGTATTGGTAAAGCCCGCCGATGATACACCGCTGTCTTGCGAGGTTTTTGTCAATCTGCTGTACGAAGCTGGTTTGCCAAAAGAGTGGTGCCGTTTTATTCCTTGTGATCTGGATGTTGCTGAAAAATTGGTATCTGACCCTCGCATTGCTTTTTTAAGCTTTATTGGCTCGGCTAAAGTAGGCTGGATGTTGCGTTCTAGAATTGCTGCGGGTACACGGTGTGCCTTAGAGCATGGTGGCTGTGCACCTGTGATTGTTGGTAGTAATGCAGATATCTCGCAAATGATCCCCAAGCTTGTTAAAGGCGGTTTTTATCATTCGGGGCAGGTATGCGTATCTGTACAGCGTGTTTTTGTCCCCCATCTGATTGCTCAAGATATCGCTCAGCAAATTGCTAATCAGGCATCTCTTTTGATTGTTGATAACGCTATTAAAGAAGAAACAGCATGCGGTCCCTTGATTCGTCCGCGTGAAGTTGATCGGGTAGCTAGTTGGATTGAGGAAGCAAAAAGCGAGGGTGCCCAGATAATCTGTGGCGGAACAAGATTAAGTAAGACATGTTACGAGCCGACTGTCTTATTAAATCCTCATGCCAATTCTAAAGTATCACGGCAAGAAATCTTTGGCCCAGCTATATGTGTATATTCCTATGAAAAGATAGAAGAAGTATTTGATATGGCTAATAGCTTACCGTTTGCATTTCAATCTTCTGTATTTACAAATAATTTTGATTTTGCCTTCCAGGCAGTTAAAGCACTTGATGCATCCGCAGTAATGATCAACGAGCATACAGCTTTTAGGACCGACTGGATGCCATTTGCAGGGCGACGGCAATCTGGCTATGGTGTAGGAGGCATTCCCTACACCATGCGAGACTTTACACAAGATAAGATGGTGGTGATGTCTTTTTAGCCAGCGTAGTTTAAATTTAATTTAAGCCGAAGCGATTGATAGCCGCTTTGTTCCAGTAATGCTCAAATATTTCTGGCATACCGTTATGAGATTTAAGCTCATCTTCACCTAGAGAATTTTCTTGAACGGTAGGTAAAGTGAGAGACATTGGCGTTACTTTACCGTCACTATTTCTAATCATTATATGGTCAGCCGTAATTTCTTTTGGGTGACTCATTCCAGCAGCGCCAACTAATTCAGCAAGTGATTCAACTGTATGATTGTGGAAGTGCTTAACTCGCTCTGCTTTATCGGGTACTACCAAAGCACGTTGACGATTGAGATCTTGCGTTGCAACTCCAGTTGGGCAATGATCGGTATGACAGTTTCGAGATTGAATGCATCCAAGTGCAAACATGAAGCCGCGAGCTGAATTACACCAATCGGCACCAATGGCTATTGCCCTGATGATGTCATAGCCAGAAATAATTTTTCCAGATGCTCCAACGCGAATCTGTTGACGTTTACCAATACCAACCAAAGTATTGTGAACTAATCTTAGACCTTCTCGTAATGGTAGGCCAACATGGTCTGTGAATTCAACTGGGGCTGCGCCGGTACCACCTTCACTGCCATCAACGACAATAAAGTCAGGGTAAATATTAGTATGGAGCATGGCCTTAGCGATCCCAAAAAATTCCCAAGGCTGTCCAATGCATAGCTTAAATCCAATGGGCTTTCCATTGCTCGCATCTCTGAGCACTTTAATAAACTGCATAAGTTCAACTGGAGAAGTAAACGCAGAATGCTTAGCTGGCGAGACACAATCCTCCCCTATCGGGACGCCTCTTGTTTGGGCAATTTCATGAGTAACCTTAGCTGCAGGCAGTACTCCCCCGTGCCCTGGCTTGGCCCCTTGTGATAATTTAATTTCTACCATTTTAATTTGTGGATTAGAAATTTGCTCAGAAAATTTTTCAAGTGAAAAAGATCCATCAGTATTTCTACAGCCAAAATACCCAGAACCAATTTCCCAAATAATGTCTCCACCATGCTCTCTGTGATAAGAAGAAATTGAACCCTCCCCAGTATCATGTGCAAAGCCACCTAATTTTGCACCTTTGTTTAATGCACGAATAGCGTTGGGTGAAAGTGCACCAAAGCTCATTGCAGAAATATTAAAGATTGATGCAGAGTATGGTGAGTTACAGTCTGGCCCTCCAATATTAATGCGAAATGTTTTTGGATCAGTTACTTGGGGATTATTTGAGTGACCTAGCCATTCGTTATTTTGTTCGTACATGGCTTTAATAGAGCCAAATCCACGCTTATCATTTTGTTCCTTAGCACGTGCGTAAACCATAACTCTCTGGTTTCGAGAGAAAGGAATCTCTTCTTCATCATTTTCCAAAAAATATTGTCGAATTTCTGGACGAATATATTCTAAAAAAAAACGAAGATGACCAATTAACGGGTAATTTCTTAAGACTGAATGGTGTGGTTGAAGATAATCATAAAGACCAATTGCAAAAAGCAAAAAGAAGACTATGGCAAGTAAGGGCGCAATAAAAATAAATAGAAAGCCTAAAACTAGAGTAAGCATCCAAATAAAATATCTAGAGATATGCATTATTGCCCCTTTTGAAGGTACATTATTGATTCCCTTAATATAATCGATATTTATAAATTAATTCTTTTTTAATGAAATAATGCCCACATTAGTTGCCTCTTAGTGGCTTGCCCTATTATAGAAATATCACTTTGAACGACAAATTTAGCAAATGGGCATAGAATGGAACTATGAGAAGGATATGTATCGCCCTTTGCTTTAGTCTATTTGCCAGCTTGATTCATGCGGCAGTGATGCCTGTTGATTTATCGGCACATCAGCCTCAGTATCAGCCTACTGTTACTGATAACTCAGCCCATCATTGTGATGAAGTGGTTAGCAATTCTCACGATACAAATACCAATCAGCCCTGTCATGGCGATAGTTATCAATGCTGTTTAGGCTTGGTAGTGATTTCAATACTGAGCACCGAGTTATCGGCTGCTTCAGCCCAAGCGCCACCTTCAAGTGGCTCATCATTGGTTCTTCAGCCAATGATCAATTTCATCTATAAGCCTCCAAAAGCCTAAGCTAACTTAGTACTACAAGTTAGTTTGATTTGTGACATCTAGTCACATGTATATTTTGGAGAAATATAATGAACATGACTCATTACATGGAGTTATTGGCTGTTAATCAGCCTTGGAATTTAATTATTTTTATGGCCATACCGATTATTTTGGCTGAAACCTTAGCTATCACTGAGCTCTATCTACTTTTTACTCGTAAGTTTGATGGCGCTGTTTACTATCTCAACCGTTTTTCTGGGATTGCTGTGGGTGTTTACTTTGTTGGGATCATTTATTACATCGTGACTAACGCCATCATTCCCATTACAAAGGCAGGTGAGTGGAGAACGGTGATTGATGTAATTGCTGTCAGCACTTATGTCATCGCAGGATTGCCGCTGATTTGGATTGCCCTTCAAGAACTGGGTTTAGTTAATCAAGCCTTAGACCAAATGGGCAAGCTAAAGATTCATGCGATATGTGTAGCTTTATTCTTAGTCTTTGGTCACATCGCCATGATCGCCGGCATGCTTGACCCAAGTATTCTTGGATATAAAGGTACTAACGCTCATCAAATGAGTGGTAACTCTGATCATGAGTTTTGCCATCCAGATGGGCATGGCGACATGATGAAGCAACATCAGAAAATGATGAATGGTCAAATGCCAATGAATAATAAAAGCCATTCTCATTAGTACATTAAGGATCTGACATCCTAGGCCCTGGTCGATTCTGCCTTGTGCCACCAAGAAACACCAAAACCACCTTCGGGTGGTTTTTATCATTTGTGGGTATTATTAAAAAGTAATCATTTCTAGGAATAAAACATGCTTAAGCTCTACTATCACCCATCACCCAATCCAGCAAAAGTAGCTCTATATTTAGAAGAGACCAATACACCATACGAGATTATTGTGACCGATACCCGTAAGGGCGATCAACATAAACCAGAATTTAGAGCAATTAATCCCAATGGAAAGACGCCTGCTTTAGTCGATGGCGATATTAAGGTGTTTGATAGCACTGCCATCATGCTTTACTTGGGCGAGAAGATTGGCAAGTTCATGCCAGCAAATACGCCGCAAGCACATGCCGAGCTGTATTCATGGCTTATGTTGGTTGCGACTGGTATTGGCCCTTATTGTGGACAAGCTGTTCACTTCAAACACTTTGCTCCAGAGCCAAAAGAATATGCGGTCAATCGTTATGACTTTGAAGCATGGCGTCACTGGTTATTAATTGAAGAGCGCTTATCTAAACAGCCCTATATGCTCAGTGAATACAGCATTGTGGATATGTCTGTTTGGGGCTGGGCTAGGGTAATTCCTTTTGTACTAGGTGAAGGTGCCTGGGAAAAGTTGCCTAGTGTGAAGCGCCTTTTAGATGAGATTAATGCCAAGCCAAGTGCTCAGGCTGTTGAGGCGATTAAGGCCAAGTACACATTCAAGACTGAGGTAGATGAAGAGTCCAGAAAGAATCTCTTTCCCAGCAATGAACGACTCAAGACATAAAATGTAAGGAGATATTTAGATGCCATTTGTCAGAATCGATTTAAGTAAAAAACATCCAGAAGGTTTTGCTCAGCAAGTAGGCGAGATTGTTTATGAAGTGATGACCGCGCATATTAATGTGCCTAAAGATGACAAGTTTCAAGTCATTACTAAGCACGATAGTCAGGAGCTGATTGTGCCTAAAAGTTATTTAGGTATTGAGTATTCGGAAGAGATCATCTTTATCCAAGTGACTTTAAATGAGGGTAGGACCACTGAGCTGAAGAAAAAGTTCTACAAAGCTATTTGTGAGGGTTTAGTTGAAAAGCTCAAAGTTAGACCTCAAGACATTGTGATCAATTTGATTGAGGTGAATAAAGAAAACTGGTCGTTTGGCAATGGTGAGATGCAATATGCCCCAAAAGATTAAGCATTCTCGACCCTAGTCGATCCTAACCCGGGATGCCAACCTCTTAAGCTTTACTTAAAGTAATGCTTAATTTCTTAAAAAAGTCTTTGGAGCAACGAAGTGTTAGATGGTTGCTCCAAAATTCCTTTGGTTTTCGAAACCAAAGAGCGAGATGGTGTTTGTTGCGATCTTGTTAATCTAGTCACACAAATACTCACACACCGATAATCAAGCGAAGTAATTTCTTGAAATCCTAGCAGTTTTTCTTTGGATATCTGCTCTCATAATTCTTTGGTCCTGGGATCGAGTCCCGATCTATTCACCAATGAAATCATAGACTTAGGGAGGAATTTCTAATTCATTTTTTATTTGTGCCACTCAGTGCGTAAGCAATCTCCACACACTTTCTAATGCAACCGCAATAGATCTATATGTCTGCCATTGGAGTAATGAGCTACTTGTAGATTGTCGTGTGCAAGTCATCAGGGGCTTTCAGCTATCAAAATCTAAGATGGACATGCGCTTTTTTGTTGATGATTATCAAGATGCATCTATATTTTTATGACTATTATTGAACTATGAAAACATTTATGTTCCGTTTGGTTTGGGTTTTGATTGGGGCATCTGTTGCGATTACTTTGGCTTTATGGATTACACAAGCTAACTCCCCACTGCTATTGGCCTCTTTGGGCGGAACCGCACTCTTTTTATTTGTACTGACTACTGCCCCCGCAGCGCAGCCAAGAGCAGTATTTGGCGCACATCTAATTAGTAGCTTGGTGGGTATATTGGCTTATCAGTTGTTTGGCGATGCTTTTTGGGTCTACGTTATTGCCCTAGTTATCACTATAGGGCTCTTATTGATAATGAGGTGCGTCCATCCTCCTGCCGGCGCAAATCCATTAATCATGATTCAAGCACATGCTAGCTTCATTCATCTTGGGATAACTGTAATGTTAGGTGTTAGCATTATTTTTGCAGTTGCCTTTATCTGGAGTCGACTTGGTGTTGGGGTAAGAAAATATCCAGTATCTTGGACTCAACCTTCGCCGCCATCTCTCAACTGGAGTATTTGGGATATTTGACTGCGAAGATTTATATAGATTTATGAAATTAGTGACACAAAAACTCACGTATCAATAAAAAGCCCGCGTAAGCTCTTCAAATACTATCAGTTTTTATTGTAGGTAGTTGTTCCTCCTACATATTTTTTTAATTATTATGTATTCTAAGTAAAACATAAAAGCTAAATTAGGAAACAGCTATGGAATCAACAAATAAATCTCTTCGTGTAGCGATCGCTGGATTAGGGGCGATTGGTAAATCATTGGCAACTAGTTTAGCTAGTGGAGCAGTTCCTGGCGTGGTATTGACTGCAGTTTCGGCAAAAAATCAAGACAAGGCAAGAGACTTTGTAAAAACCTTAGATTACCCAGTTAAGGTGCTGACAATTTCAGAATTGGAGCAAGAGGCTGATGTAGTGGTTGAGTGTGCACCCGCAGAATTATTGGGGGATATCATTGCCCCCTTTTTGCGCGCCAAGAAAAAAGCCATAGTTCTATCCGTTGGCGCAATTCTATTTAAACCTGAATTAATTGAACTGGCAAAAACTACAGGTGGAACTATCATGGTGCCAACAGGCGCCCTGATTGGTTTAGATGCAATGATCGCCGCAGCTGAAGGAGAAATATTTTCAGTCAAAATGGTTACTAATAAGCCACCTTTAGGATTGAAGGGTGCCCCCCATTTAATTGAAAATAATATTTCAGTAGATGGACTTACTGAGCCATTAAAAGTATTTTCAGGAAATGCAAGGGAGGCCGCCAAAGGTTTTCCTGCAAACCTTAATGTAGTGGTTGCTCTGGCTCTGGCAGGGGTTGGCCCCGAAAAAACTCATTTAGAAATTTGGGCAGACCCTACTGTAGTAAGAAATACCCATACGATTACAGTTGAGTCAGATTCTGCAAAGTTTTCCATGAAAATGGAAAATATTCCCTCAGAAAATCCAAAAACTGGACGTATCGTTGCACAAAGTGTAGTTGCCATGCTGCGTAAGATGTTGTCAACATTCCAAGTTGGAACCTAAAAATAAAATAAAGGAAGATTAATGACTTTTACAGCGGCAAAAAAAGAAGAGATACGCCTTCGTTATCTAGAGGTTGATACCTCAAATGTTGCTGACGTCCTGGATAACATGAACCTTCTTCAACAAGGTCTTTCCTCACAATTTTCACCCTTTCCAGATACAACAAAAAGAATGGCAGGGTGGGCTTATACGATTCGCGGGCAAATGACGCCCTATCCACAGGGGGGTGATGCCGACAAAATGGCTGCTTGCCAAGGGATCTCTTCAGGTGAGATTAGTGTTTGGAGTGGGGATGGCAACGGAATTTGTTATTTTGGGGAATTAATTGCCCTCGGCATGAAGGAGCGTGGTTCGGTTGGGGCATTGCTGGATGGTGGTATACGAGATGTTCGTTGGATTGGTGAGCATCAGTTCCCAGTTTTTGCTTGCTATCGCACTCCAGTTCAATCTATCGGACGCTGGAAGGTAACTGCCAGTCAGGTACCTGTTTATATGCGTGGGCATGATGGCGGTAATGTCATTGTTAGACCGGGCGACTTTATTTTGTGTGACGACGATGGTGCGATTGTGATACCGGTAGAGTGTGTCGAGTCTGTTTTGATTGAATCAGAGCGATTAACAGCCATTGAAAAAAATATTCGTATCGATATTGCAAAT
>Ga0114980_10003498_pt1 | contig 10747 bp, 17 predicted proteins | sample S_140806_EF_Meta_FD_87018 | JGI IMG/M metagenome (GOLD analysis project Ga0114980, IMG submission 87018) | Freshwater microbial communities from Lake Simoncouche, Canada to study carbon cycling - S_140806_EF_MetaG | ecosystem: Environmental > Aquatic > Freshwater > Lake | place: Lake... | reverse complement strand
CGAGACTGTCATCAAGTCTCTCCGGAACATCGAAGGTATCACGCTTCGTGTAGCTCCGGCGTTTTCGACGCGTGATGTTGTCAATGGCGGAATCATTGTTGCTACACAGGCTGCAATCCGGAAGATTGACTCCGTGTGGGCGCCTGAGGTGACTGAAAATGCCTAATCTCTATAGCACTATTCTTCGTCCTGTCATCACTGAGAAGGCATTGACCATGAGCGGCGAACGCAAGTACGCGTTTGTGGTGCATGTCGGTGCAAACAAGATGCAAATCCGTGAAGCTGTAGAAAAGCTGTTCACGACCACAGATGGCGGCGCGATTACGGTTACAAACGTAAACACTATCTTGACCAAGGGTCGTGTCAAGCGTTACCGTATGTTTGGTCGCTCGAGCACTGGCCGTACTCCATCGGTCAAGAAGGCTATCGTAACCGTTGCCGAGGGTCAATCGATCCAGATCTTCGAAGGAGTATAAAATGCCAGTACGAAAGTTTAAGCCTATAACACCTGGCCGTCGTCACATGGCGATTTCCTCATTCGAGGAAATCACGAAGGACAAGCCGGAGAAGAGCCTCCTTGCACCTTTGAAGAAGAGTGCTGGTCGTAACAACCAGGGACGCATTACGGTTCGCCATCGTGGTGGTGGACACAAGCGTATGTATCGCTTGGTTGACTTCAAGCGTAACAAAGATGGAGTTGAAGGAACGGTCTCGGCGATCGAGTACGATCCAAATCGAACCTGCCGCATCGCGCTTGTTCAGTATGCAGATGGCACAAAGGCTTATGTCCTTGCTGCTGTTGGCATGAAGCCAGGTGATGCGGTCTTCAACGGAGCTGATTCTGACATCAAGGTCGGAAACGCACTTCCGTTGGTCAATATTCCTGTTGGTACAACAGTTCACAATGTTGAACTGCGCCCTGGTGCTGGTGGACAATTTGTCCGTTCCGCTGGCTCCGGTGCTCAGCTGATGGCGAAGGAAGGCAAGTACGCTACCCTGCGTTTGCCATCCGGTGAAATGCGTAAGATTCTGCTGACCTGTCGTGCAACGATTGGTCAAGTTGGAAACCTTGAGCATGAGAATGAATCCTGGGGTAAAGCTGGTAAGACCCGGTGGATGGGACGTCGTCCTCAAGTCCGTGGTGTTGCTATGAACCCAAGAGACCACCCCCATGGTGGTGGTGAAGGCCAATCTCCTGTTGGTCGTAAGAAGGGCCCGGTTTCGGCTACGGGTGTGCTCGCTATTGGATTCAAGACGCGACGCAACAAATCAACCGATAAGTTTATCGTCAGACGGCGTAAGTAGTCTTCCTACAAGCGTCGATGTGGCATCAAGCGTTGCTTGGTGCCACGCACCCGGTAGATGGTTCTACGTCTGGGGCAATGGTCGGATGCATTAATCCGACGAGGAGTAATAATGGGACGATCTCTCAAAAAGGGTCCGTTTGCGGATCCGAAGTTGCTCGATAAAGTCGATCAGCTGAATGAAAAGGGTGAGAAAAGGATTATCAAAACCTGGTCTCGCCGTTCTACGATTTTTCCGTCGTTTATTGGACATACATTTGCTGTCCATGATGGCCGGAAGCATGTGCCTGTTTTCGTTACTGAAAATATGGTTGGTCACAAGCTTGGGGAATTTTCTCAGACTAAGACGTTCAAGGGTCACGCTGGCGGTACTGGCCAGTCGACTCGTATGCGGAAGTAGGGGGTAGAGATATGGAAGCACAAGCTACAGCCCGCTACGTTCGTATGGGGCCTCGAAAAGTTCGTTTTGTACTTGACACTGTGCGTGGAAAGTATGCAGCCGATGCGCTGGATATTCTTAAGTTCACGCCAAACCATGCAGCCGCTGAAATCAGCAAGGTTCTACGGTCTGCTATGGCCAATGCTGGGAACAATCACGGTCTTGATTTGACGAATCTCAAGATTGCTCGCTGCTTTGTTGACGTAGGACCTTCCATGAAGCGTGTTCAACCACGTGCTCAGGGTCGTGCGTATGCAATTCTCAAGCGCTCCAGTCACATCACGATTGTGGTCGCCGAAGGCGCTCCGAAGCCGATTAAGACTGGTAAAAAGGCTCCTAAGGCGCCTTTGATTGCTGAACTTAAGGTCGAGCCAGTCGTTATTGAAGAGATTGTCGACGTTGTTACAGATGTGACAATCGAGGCACCTGTGGATACGACCGTAGAGGAACAAGCATAATGGGACAAAAAATTCATCCTATCGGTTTCCGTATCGGTGTAATCCGTGATGCCGATTCGAAGTGGTATGCAGACAAGCAGTACGCTGCCTTCGTTCTGGAAGACTACAAGATCCGTAAGATTGTCAAGAAGCGTCGTGGGTGGGAAAACGCTGCTATCGCTAAGACTGAAATTGAGCGCCAGGCAAACCAAGTGCGAGTTACATTGCACACTGCTAAGCCTGGAATCATCATTGGCAAGGGCGGCGCTGGCGTCGACTTGCTTCGTGGTGATCTCGAAAAGTTGACAAAGAAGACTGTGCATGTCAATGTGCAAGAAATTCGTCAGCTGGAAACAAATGCGCAGCTGGTCGCTGAGTCTATTGCTCAACAGATCGAAAAGCGTATTGGTTACAAGCGTGCAATGCGTCAGGCAGTAACCCGGGCCATGCGTCTTGGTGTACTCGGAATCCGGTGTCATGTGGCTGGTCGCCTCGGCGGTGCAGAAATGGCACGTAAGGAATCGGATCGTCAAGGTAAGATTCCTCTTCACACACTGCGCGCTGATATCGACTATGGGTTCTATGAAGCTGTAACGGCGTACAGTACTATCGGAGTAAAGGTCTGGATCTACAAGGGCGACATCCTTCCTGGCGCACGCCGTCCGATGGACAATCCTACTGCACGTCCTAGCGCGGGTCGTGGTGATGATGATCGCCGTGGCCGTGGTGGCCGTGGCGGTGGTGGTCAACGTGGTCCTGGTCGTCCTGGAGCCGGTGGTTCACGTGGGCGTGGTCCTCGCGAAGGCGGCGGTTACGCTGGATCCGGTTCGTTTACATCTGGTGGAGGTCAGTAAACTATGTTGGCTCCTAAGCGCGTCAAATATAGACGCATGCATCGTGGACACCGACGGGGAGTTGCCTCCGGTGGAACACGTCTCAACTTCGGTGACTTTGGACTTCAGGCACTTGAATCTTGCTGGATGACAGCAAATCAGATTGAAGCAGCCCGTATTGCAATGACCCGTAAGATTCGTCGTGGTGGCAAGATCTGGATTCGTATTTTTCCAGACAAGTCTTATACGAAGAAGCCCGCGGAAACGCGTATGGGTTCTGGTAAAGGCGCACCAGACGGCTGGGTTGCTGTTGTTAAGCCTGGTCGTATGCTGTTTGAAATGCATGGTGTATCTGAAGAACTTGCACGAGAAGCTATGCGTCTTGCTGCACACAAGCTACCGATCAATACAAAGTTCATTTCACGTGCCTCCGAAGCGGCGGCAGTGGAGAAGGAGACGGTTCATGCCGAATAATAGATTGGCAAAGGAGAGCCGTGAAGATTTAAAAGGGTTGGATGCCACTGGTCTTCGGGCCAAATTGGACGAGACCCGCCTCAAGTTATGGCAACTCCAGTTTTCATTGGGTAAGCGACAGCTTGAGAACACGGCAGAGTTGGCGAATACGCGCAAGCAGATTGCCCGGATTCTGACGTACTTGAATCAGTTGGAGGCTAAGTAATGTCTGAAGAGTTGCAACGCGGAATTCGTAAAACGAGACAAGGTATTGTTGTTTCTGACAAGATGGATAAGACCATTGTTGTACAGGTCAATACGCTCAAATCTCACCCTCTTTACGGACGTACAATGAAGCGGTCCACCCGTTTTCAAGCACATGATGAAAATGGAGAAGCCGGTATTGGCGACACAGTAGATATCATGGAATGTCGTCCGGTTTCGAAGAATAAGAATTGGCGCTTACTGAAAGTGGTTGAAAAGGCTAAGTAGTTAGCATCGTACGCCATTCATGGCAATCGGCAGGCGGGGGCGACCCCGCGCTGCCGATGGGAGTTAGATATGATTCAACAATATACGCGGCTGCGTGCTGCGGATAACTCCGGAGCACGGTCATTACTGTGTATCCGTGTTCTGAAGGGTTCTATGACACGTGTTGGGCACGTTGGTGATGTAATCGTCGCTGCCGTAAAGTCCGCGACGCCTGGAGCTGCGGTGAAGAAGGGTGATGTTGTCAAAGCTGTCATCGTTCGTACCAAGCAACCAATCAAGCGTGCAGATGGTTCAACCCTGCGCTTTGATGAGAACGCTGCAGTTGTTCTTAACAATAACCTCGAGCCGCGTGGGACACGCGTGTTCGGTCCTATTGCACGTGAACTTCGAGATGCAACCAATGTTTCTGGTGGCATGAAAATTGTTTCGCTTGCACCGGAGGTACTCTGATGCCACGTTCACCAATCAAGTTCGAAGCTAAGCTGAAAGTGCGATCTGGCGATACAGTCAAGGTCCTCGCTGGTAAAGACGCTGGGAAGACCGGAGTTATTTCTCGGGTCTATCCTAAAACGGGGAAGATTCTTGTCGATGGAATCAACTTTGTAACAAAGCACCAAAAAGCGCAACCGACGCCTGCTGACCCTAACCCAACGGGCGGTAAAGTTGTTGTCGAAGTGCCTATCCTTGCTAGCAAGGTTGCGTTGGTCAATGCTAACGGCGAAGCGACACGAGTTCGTTCGGAAATCGTCGATGGCAAAAAAGTACGTGTAGCAGTCAAGGGCGGTCAGGTTATCTGATCGCTCTTGCGAAAAACCACCCGGCACGCCTAGCGTGTTCTTCCGGGATTTCACTCGGTTTATAGCGAGAAATTATGTCAAATTACGAACCACGTCTGAAGCGTGTATACGCTGAGCAGATTGCTCCTGCGATGATGAAGCAGTTTGGTTATGACAATGTCATGCAGTGTCCGAGGCTTGAAAAGATTGTTATCAACATGGGTGTTGGTAAGGCCGGTCAAACCGGTGGTGATCCTAAGCTCATGGACCATGCAATCAAGGATATGACCGCAATCTCTGGTCAAAAGCCGATGGTTTGTCGTGCCAAGAAGTCCGTTGCCAACTTCCGTCTACGTGAGGGCTCTGCAATTGGATGCAAAGTAACGCTTCGTGGTGCACGGATGTGGGAGTTTCTTGACCGTCTGGTTAATATCACTCTTCCTCGTGTTCGTGACTTTCAGGGCGTCAATCCTAACAGCTTTGATGGACGTGGCAACTTTGCCATGGGCATGAAGGAGCAGCTTGTTTTCCCTGAGATTCAGTACGATCAGGTTGACAAGATGCGGGGTATGGACATCATTATGGTTACAACGGCTGAGAATGATGCTGATGCTCGTCACCTTCTTGCACTTTTGGGAGTTCCGTTCCGGTCATCCGCTAATGCTGGACCTGGCGGCGCGACTCGTATGGAGTTCTAGACGTCTGCAGACCAAGCCCCCCCTTTTGTGAGGGGGGGCTTTTTTGTTTTTTGGGGGTCCCTTCATTAGTGCAAGACTTTGTCGAGCGCACTTGACTTTAATTTGGCATTTTTTTCGTAATGTTGGGAGTAAGTGCAGTTTGTGGACGGCTGAACAGCCTTCTTTTTGCTTCGTATCTAGGTGTAGGTTCGGAGTGGGCTTGTTCTTGTGACAGGCATACGAAACGGCATGCTATACAATGATGTAATGGGCGATTTTCAAAAGATATTGAGTTCCTTTCGCCCTCATAACATCGACCCAGTTATCAGGATTGCGCACAGAACGAAGGTTACTGCGCCCACAGTATTAGCCGGAGAGATTGTTGTCATTGCACACCCTGATCTTGATTCAGTGGCAGCCGAGGGGCTTGTTCGTGCGAAACCGAGCGCCATCATCAACTGTGCACCATTTGTGACTGGTAAGTACCCCAATCAGGGACCTGTTGTCTTGTTGTCGGCGGGCATTCCGTTATTCGAATCTGACCGTAACATTCTGGAGTCAATACCTGATCGTTCATGTGGTCGAATTGAGGCCGACAACCTTGTAGTTCGTGGTACTGGTTCCTTTACACTCAGAAGTGTTAAGGACGTAGATATTGATCAGGCACTTGCTGTTGCGCGTGAAAATCTTGACGGTGAACTGGATACGTTCATTCGCAACACGTTGAACTATCTCGAACGTGATAGTGAACGTACATTGCTCCTTGATCCTGTGATTCCTCCTGATGTTAAGACAGACTTCTTCGATAAACCAGTGGTTGTAGCAGTGCGCGGAAACCGCTATCGCGAAGACCTCCGCTTGCTGGCTAACTTCTTCGCTGATGCCAAGCCGCTTATTATTGCTGTTGATGGCGCCGCGGATGAGCTGCTTTCAATCGGGCTTATCCCACATGTAATTCTTGGAGACATGGATAGCGTCTCTGATCGGTCTCTTCGCTGCGGTGCCGAATTGATTGTCCATGCGTATGCGTCAATGTTGAAGCCGGTTGCTGCCCCCGGTGCAGCTCGTTGTCAACAACTTGGACTGCCCTATATGACATTTCCTGTGGCAGGAACGAGCGAGGATGCAGCATTGCTTCTAGCGTATGAACTAGGGGCAAAATTAATTGTTGCTGTCGGTACGCATACGCATATGGAAGACTTTCTCGATAAGGGACGGGGAGGAATGGCATCCACTTTTCTTGTCCGACTCAAAGTTGGTGGTCGTCTCGTTGATGCCAAAGGTGTTTCCAGTCTGATGTCGATGAATCAACCGATTGGTCCATCTCTGTTGCTCCTCATCTCCGCTGCACTTTTCCCAGTGGTCGTATTACTCCTACTTACCCCGGCTGGCCAAATACTTTCTAGATCTCTATTGCTTGTATATAAGGCATTCACCGCATGAATCCTGGCTTTCGTTATCATATTGCGTCGTTGGCATCCATATTCTTCGCGCTGGGTATCGGAGTTGTTATGGGGACGTTAGTCGTAGGTGGTAAGGTCGTCGATCGACAGGCGCGTCTGGTGCAGCAATTGGAACGCCGAATGGAAGACCTTCAGGTTGATATCAAACGACGTGGACAGTCAGATGTTGCATTGCTACGACTTGTCAGTGATGGTGCCACATCACTCTGGAAGGCGAGTTCGGTGAGTGTGATTGCTGTTGAAAAAGCAGGGACCAAGAAAATTGATAAGATTGTCGGTGAACTTGGGATGCCTTACGACAACCGTAACATCAGCTATCAAAAAGATAAGTGGGTCGATGATCTCAATCCAGATGTGTCTCCAGCCATTTCCCTTAAACTGGATGGTTCTGACGAGAAGATGTCGCGCATTTTGCTATTCGTCCTTCCAAATGGATCGGCATTAACCACCATGTCAACAGTGCAGCTTGACGGCCTATTGACCCTTATGCAGGACGTTGAATCACTTGGTTGTAAAGTTGTCATTCTTACAGCTGATGATGGCAATTCAGCCTTTCTTCATCAATGTACGTCAGCACGATTACCTGTTGTTACTAACGCTGAGACCAGCGTCGGTATGTCGGCCGTCATGTTGTCTCCGTGGGCAAAACCTGCCATCTACGGAGCAGGTCAGTTTGTCGATGAAGATATTCCCTCATTCAGATGGAGCGCATCTGCACCGTGACCATTGATGTCGTTATCCCAGCACATAATGAAGAGAATTACTTGGCCAAAACACTTGAAGCACTTTCAACTGTAAACCAGATTTCAAATGTGATCGTAGTTGATGATGGCTCCATGGATCAAACTGCTAATATTGCGGTGTCACATTCAGCAATTCTGGTTAGTCTAAGCCGTAATCAAGGCAAATCTGCTGCGCTGCTGGCCGGTGTCCGTGCGGCAAGAAGTGAATTTATTCTCATGCTTGATGCCGATCTAGGTGAGTCGGCCAGTGAGATCACGAAGCTCATACAGGCGTACCCGGTTGGTCAGGATGCCTGTGTTATAGCGTTGTTTCCTGTGATACCCGGGAGAGGTGGGGGGATCGGGCTTGCAGTCTGCATAGCCCGAATTGGCGCAAGGCTCCTTGGTGGATGGCAGATGAAAGCGCCTCTTTCTGGTCAGCGACTCCTGCGCAGGGAAACGCTGGACAGTATCCTTCCGCTTACCTATGGGTTTGGCTTGGAAACAGCGATGAATATACGACTAGGCCGAGCGAAAACGCAGCTGGTTGAGGTCGAGACAGAAATGGATCATCGGGTTACCCAGAATGACCTTAAGGGACGCTTCCATCGCGCCAAGCAGTTACTCCACCTCGTAATGGCGATAGCCCGTGAATGCTTCCATTAACCCAGTTGTACTAAGGTTATTTTGTGTGTGCTGTATTACAGCATTCGGCAGTTACCTTATTCTCAAGGTGAACTGGTCAAAACGCTTCCTTCGGACGAACGCATTCGGTGCAATGATCCCCGTAACCTTTGGTGTGGTGCCAGCCTTTGGCCTCAGCATGCTCATGGTAGTTGCTCATCCAGTAGCACTCTATGCTGCAGTACTTATCTTAGGATTTAGCTTTGTTGGATATTTAGATGACTTTTATGGAACGTCTGCCTATAGAGGTATTCGTGGCCACGTTTCGGCTTTACGTAACGGCGTTATTACGACGGGACTTGTCAAGTTGGTAGCATCTCCACTGATGTCTGGCATCTTTTCCATTTTGATTTATGGGTTTCAAAACTGGTTGGCATATCTCACCGTCATCATGATTGCTGCTTCGTCAAATGCATTCAACCTTCTGGACTTGAGGCCAGGGCGCTCACAGGGATTTGCCATTATCACGCTCCTGATATTGCTCCCTTTTGTACCGCCATCCATAGCGCTTGGGTCAATCTTGGTTCTGCTAATCACGATCATCCCTGATGCTCGTGCAAAGGTCATGATGGGGGATTCTGGGGCGATAGCAATCGGTACGGGTGTCGCTCTTGTTGTTGTTGCATCAAGTAATATATGGTTGGCAGTTGTATATACATTGGTTACCGTCACCCTTAACCTCGTAGCCGAGAAGTACTCCCTTGGTAAGCTGATTACGCAGAACATCGTTCTGAACAAAATCGACCGTTTACTCGGAAGACGCATCTAAGTCTTGTGTTGCTTGTGATGGTCATTGTTTGTGGAGATCGCTAGTCGGAAAGCAGGTTCTATTGTGCAGGTAATGTACGTCCAAAGACCCTTGGCATCAATAATCAAGTTGACTGGTCGCGATCGGGTCCAGTTCTTACAAGGGATGGTAACGAATGATGTTAATAGCCAATGTCCATCCACAGGGCTAAGGGCTTTTCACCTTGATAACAAAGGGACGATTGTCTATCCGATGACCATACACTCAACATCGGATGCGTTGTACATCGATGTTGAAGGCGCTACAGCTGAAGATGTCATGACACTTTTGAACCACTATCTGGTTATGGAACGCTGTGCACTCCATGATGTGCTTTCTACATCCGAGTCATTTTGGATCTTAGGCGATGTTCACGATATCTTTTCAGATGCTGACAAAGCTTCTGATGGAAACCTTCATACCTTCATGTTCGGCGATTTTCAGATCCACACTCTCCCTGTTCTTCGCAGAGATGGACCGTGCTACGTCGCATGGTCAACTCCTGGGGAACTGCCAGCTCTGTTTGAACGAGTTGGGCTAGTTTGTGGCACATTTGAAGATGCTGAGCATCAGCGGCTTACCGCTGCGATAACTGCAGGATGTGCGGATTTCTCACGAATCCTAGCTATGGAGTCAGGTATCGTCGGTAGCTCAATTTCATTCACCAAAGGGTGCTACATAGGCCAGGAAATAACGGCACGTATCGATGCACGTGGCCGAACACACAGAGAGTTAGTCGTGCTCGAGATACCTGGTGAAGTCACTTCACTAGATGTGCGATCAGACGAGACGGTCGTCGGGCAGATACGGTCCAGCTGCACTGGTCCAAATGGGGAATCACTTGCCATTTGCCATTTGAGAAATGAAGCGCGATCCCAGCCCCTGTTTGTTGGAGCACTCAGCGTTAACGCTATAAGGAATGTTGTATGAGTAAGCGCATGATTCTCTTTGTCGTACTTACAGTCCTCGCCGGCTCAGTTTGGGGTGGACTCGCGGTTACCACATACGGCTGGCGATACGGTGATGTGAACGGCATAAAGGTACGACGGCATGTCCTGAGTGGGAAGATCCAAACGAACAACGACGGTCAGTGGATGCAGTCTTGGCAGGATGATCCTGGAGCTAACTTATTGGAACCTAAGGACATCCGGAGAATCAGGTTAACTGATGTGGTTTGGGGAAACGGTGGCTTACTCTTCGGATTTGCAAAGATCACAGGAACAACAGGTGTCCGTGGTAGATTTGCGCTTCAGGTCCGGGTCGTTGAACCAAGCGGTACACGAGTACGCGACAGGACACTGCGTGTCAGTGCAGATTGGCCAGCAAACACTGTAATCCCATGGGTTCTCGACACGCAAATATCAACGCCGGAGCTACGTCAAAAGACAGTCGTTAGACTTGAACCAATAAGATAACAAAGACTTTTTAGGAGGAATTTATATGGCAGGAACAAACCAGAAGTTTAGTGGATGTGGGTTTCATCATGTCGCTCTTAGAGCATCAGATTTTGACAAGAGTTTACTCTTCTACACAGAAGGAATGGGTTTTCCAGTAGCGCATTCGTGGGGCGAAGGTAGCGGACGGATCGCATTGCTCGATTTAGGTGATAATAACTACCTTGAGCTGTTTGCAAGTACACCTGAGCAGAATCCGCCAACGGAAGGTAGGTTCTTCCACTTG
>Ga0114980_10003497_pt1 | contig 10749 bp, 2 predicted proteins | sample S_140806_EF_Meta_FD_87018 | JGI IMG/M metagenome (GOLD analysis project Ga0114980, IMG submission 87018) | Freshwater microbial communities from Lake Simoncouche, Canada to study carbon cycling - S_140806_EF_MetaG | ecosystem: Environmental > Aquatic > Freshwater > Lake | place: Lake... | reverse complement strand
GCATCAAAACATCGTAAAATGGCAGCACGTCTTGGCACGGCTGATTGTAGACTACAACTGTCGCTGCTGTGTCTGTATTTAGCCACAGCCACAACCCCAATATCCATGCTAGCCTGCTCTGTCTGCAATAAAAATAGACTGGGCTTCTTGGTTTTACTATTTTTGCTATTTGTGAACTTCTGCTTGTTTTTGCTATTATTGAACTGCCGCTGCTAGTATTTTGGGGTGCTGTCATAACTTGCAGTTAATTTCATTATATCAGTGCAGTGCAAGGAAAGGTCATTTCAGTTATACATGCGGGGCCTCCAGTTATGCATGCAGTGTATGTTTCTTTGGGGGTGTGGCCATTATGCCAGCGCTTCACTGTGGCCTTGCCCTGGTGAGTGTTGGACGCATCCCCAAGAAGCTGAAATGATAAATCACGAGAATTTGTGGGCTTGCCCCGCGTGTGTTCGGAGGGTGGGTGGCTGTGGGTATGCAACGTATCCTGACTCAGTGGGACGCTGCATATCATGCGTGCCATATTGGGAGGACATCATGGCGCATGTGACTATGGTGGGCTCCAATAGCATGGTTTCAAGTTGCCTGCGAGAGTATGCTGTGTGTGATAAGGGGTACTACAATATGACTTCGGGTGCTGAGGATTATGGCAGGTGTGTTTCGTGTCTCTCTGTTCCCCCTGTCAACTGTGGTAGGGGTCATTACCAAAAGAGGTGCATTGAGCGCCAGGATGATACAGACGACCTGAACGAGCTGTGTGACATTTGCGATAATCCAGCGCTTCCTGATTCTGTCAAGTACAGGTATGGTCTGGGGAGGCTTTACTACGAATGTCCCCCAAGCTCTGTTTCGAATCCGCTTTTGTGCGCCTGGTTTCTTACTCCTAAGTGGAACACCGGACTCTGCGACGTTGAATGCAACGCCGGCTATGTTCCAGTGAGCTGGCGTGATTATTCGTACGCGTATCCCAATTGCAGTAAATGTGAGAAAGCGTGTTCTGTTGGGTTTAAGCCTCCCCATTGTCCTGGTGGAAGCGCTGTCGTTGGGGGAAAGATTGGGGCTTGTGAGGCGTGTGGTGACTTGCCGGCGAATGGGCGCTGGGTCTCGGGGGGGCTGTCATGCGAATGGGAGTGCGCTGTTCGTGGTTTTTACAAGGGGGTGTCTTCATGTGTGAGGTGTGAGGTGTTGGAGACTTGCAGTGGGCAAGGTGCTGCTGGTATCAGTAGTAGTTTTATGGGTTGCAATGGGAACAGCTCTGGTCGCTGCACAACGTGTCCCATTTCTGGTTGTCAGAGTGCAGCCATTGCTGGAGGAGGCTTAACTTATCTTAGCTTCGGAATTCATTTGGACATGTGCACCTGTGTTAATTGTTCTATGCCTCAGCTGGGGGTCTCATATGCTGTCAAAAACTGCAGCACAGACTCAGATGCTATTCTGGCTCCTTGCACCCCAAACCCATGCCTTGGATTGGCGGTGGGCTCACATTATACTACTAGGGTGTGCACACTGTGGAACGACTCAGTTTGTGCGGCCTGCTTGGGACCTCCATCTCCAGGCCGTTTGCTGATTTCAGAGTGCACACAGCACGCTGACGCTGTTTATGGAGATTGCCCTGCTGGTATGGCGTGCAATGGCACGGCCGTGTATTTTCAGTGTCCTGAAGGCAAAGTTGCGGTTGGAGGTGTGTGCAAATGTGGGCCTGCGACAGCATTGTTGTCAGGAGCATGTGTCCCAATTGTGTGTCCCAGGTCTGGAATGTACCCTGACCCAGGCAGTGGAACGTGCAAAAATTGCACGCTTGCGTCGGCTACGTTTGCCATATCCAAGCAGGGGGTTTTGGGCCTAGATGCATGTGGTTGCCCTGTGGGATTTTTTGTGCAGCGCTTCAATTCGTCGATAAGATGTTGGCCGTGCGGGGACTTGGGCTGCATGCGTGGGCTTCAGAGGCAGAGTGAGTGTCTTGGTTTTGGACAAATTGAGCCTACGTGTGACTGTGCTCCTGCTCCTGGAACGGAGTTGGTTGATGACACTCAAGACATTGAGTCTGTGTGCTTGCTGCGATGTGCTCAAGGATACCATCAGACCAGCGTGAGTGCTCTGTTACCTGGTCTTTACAACAAATTTAGTTTCCTCTCCAATGCGCTTCCCGATACCTCTGAGATTGTGCTTTTGTCAAGGTCCATACGCAATATTCGGGATGTTGTATGCGTGGGTGATAACATTGGCGTGGTATTGCATGACAGTGGCATGCTATCTTTGGTTCGCCTAGACACTGGGGCTGTGGCCCAAGCAGATCTAAACATTTTGATGGGTGCTAGGGCGAGGTTTGAGCTTGGGGTCGTAACAGCCATCGTAGGACACGAGGGCATGGTTGGAGGCTATATTTGGATAGCGTTTACGTACTGGGGGTATTGCGGTGACATTGACTCGACTTTGGAGCGAAATTGCTCTGCTATTGAGCTGGTTATGCTCCAGGCTTCTTCTGGCTCTGCTGCTGTGGAGGGACGTTTTTGTGTGGGTGGGGGGGTTGACATCTGCATGGCGCTTACGTCAGCAATATGGGGTAACTTGTTTCCTTCCAGTGGAACGTCTGGAAAAATTAACTCTATGGCTCTGGGCTTGGATGGGAACAGCATCTTCATGGCGCTGGGTGAACATGGTGCTGCCGCTGCTGATACGCTCGCTCAATATACTCTGACGTTTTACCAAGAGTCTGTCCCATCTAGTGAAAGGAGTAGCGACCCTCTTGTTGTCTTGGGTCAATATGGAGGCATAGTGGATGTGAGTTGTGGCGCTGGTCGATTGTATGCGTTGGTGGAGGGTGAAAACAAAATATTTTCTTTCTTATTGTCGGAAAAGACTTGGGATAAACCCCTGGATTTGTTAGCCAAAACAAACTACATAAGCAGCGACGGTCAAATAGTTCAATTATCAGAAAATTTACTTTTGATTCAAGTGCGCGGCGGCGACGTGATAATAATTGACACGTTGAATAACCTCGCTGCTACATTTTACGTCAGCGCAGCAAACCATGAGATGTCAATTGATAAGGTGGCGTTCAGGCCTAATTTGCTGGTGGGTATTATGGGTGGCGGGTCTTCTTTGGCAGTGTATCGTTCTGCTGCGGCGTGTCCCGTTGATACGGTTTTGTATGAGGACAAGTCTGGGGATGGGTGTGTACTGCTGCCCTGTGTGCTCTCTGCGCCATGTGGCTTGCATAGTGTGAGGGGGGTAGGTCAAACTAATTGTGTTTGTGAGCCTGGGTATTTTTCTTTGAGCGTTAGCGCTTCATCGTGCATACCCTGCGGTCAGGCTTCCCCTGCGGCTTTTGATAATAATTTCATGTATGAGTTTTACTGCCCTGGCGGTTTGACTGCAGTGCGCTGTCCTGATCATTCCACAACAAGCTCTTATTTTGCGACATCAGTAAGTGAGTGCCTGTGCACTCCAGGGTATTATCACTTTGGAAGTTATTGCCTCCCATGCCCCACGAACATGTGGTGCCCTGGAAATGGCACCATGACCCCCATTCCCTGCCACGCTCATGGAACCACGTTGTATGAAGGGTCGCTCACGGCCTTGGACTGCATCTGTCCCGCTAGGACGTACGGACTATTGTGCAAACCGTGCGCTGATGGGGACGATTGTGTTTTTATTGGAAACCCTACCCCTGGATTGGTGTCATCGCCTTCAGTTCCCACCCTGACGTCAGTGAATGTGAGGGGGTCCGGTCCTATTTGGGGCGAAGAGATAGCCACTTCATGCATATCAAGAGTTATGGACATTGACAATTTTTTAATTTATTCAATATATGGAGCAGACGCCTCATCATCTTTGCTTGTGTCATCTCAGCCAGCGCCTGACATTTTGGGCTGGAACTGGGTGTTTGTTTTTCGGGATCCTGCGTCTGATGCTTATGAAAATATTAGCGCATGTTTAGGCGTGCATGGATTTAATGTGGAGTTGTTTCAGTCTGTGGGCATTCCGGTGCCTGGAAGTTTTTTGAGATTTTCTAGCAGCTGCGGTATACGCAACTGGGAGTGGAGTGGTTTGGAGGAATCTCCTTGTACGTGTGTTGCCGGCTACGAGGCTCGCATGACAATCACTTGGGGCATTCAGTGTTTTCCTTGTATTCAAGGAACAGTGCGCCAGCGAAGATCCACAGGTGGGTGTGTTCCTTGTACTGGAAGCAACGAGCATGCTCCATATCTGGGGATGAAAGAATGCGTGTGTGTGGAGGGCTTTGCACGCCAATCAGAAGGAGGGCAGTGCGTGGACGTGAGAACGTATGCGCCCTCTTGGTATTCGGATCTTAGTTCTCCTACCATAGTTGTGACTCTTACTGTAGTTTTGGGGTGTGTTTTTGTGATGGGATCTGTGCTGGCGGCTTTTTATTTGTTTTAGATGGCTGCAAATTATTCATCGCTAACGTCACCGTCGTCGTCATCGTCTTCTTCTGTAGCAGAAGAGCGATACTTTTTTCCTCGCGACTTTTTTTTTTTGGCGTGGCGCGATGACTTGCGAAACATATAGCAGCACGCCATAATGATACACGGCGAGCAAATTAAGGTAAAAGACAAAATTACAAGTAAAAGCCCTGCTACTTTGTTGTCTACGCCATCAATGATGGTTCCGAAATCGAAGCCGCATGTTATGCAAAAGCTGTCGGTGGACGAAGAAGAGCTATTTTGATTTAAAGCTGCAGATGATGTAATATTTTTAATAGACATATTATTATTGATAATATTATTGTCGGAGATCAAGAATGAGGAGGAGGTGGTGGTGGTTGTGGTTTGTGCCTCTGTCATATCTATTTTCAAGGGTGGTTTTATATGGTTTACTTATATTCAGGTCGGTGACCGTTTAGTAATCTTCAGTTGCCTCCGCGTTTGATGCATACATGAGCAGTATCACTGCTCCAGAAAATATTTCTACAATTACCTCGACGACGGATGGTAAAATGAAGACTACCATGAGCAGTACCATCAACGCGAATACAAGCTCGTAAGACATAAAAAACGCGCAGAGCCTATGAGCTCCCGCGAAATCCTTGTCGCTGGAACCAAAGGCTATTACTTCTGCGTAGTAAACAGTTGATGATGTGAAGTCCTGAAGCACGCCCCAGGTGGAAGCTGACTTTCCTGCAAACAAGCAGGCGTCTGTGCTAATAATGTCACATAGCCACCATGCTGCGGGGTCTTGCCATGAAAGCATCAGAAAGGGGTCTTGGCTACATTGCTTGAAGCATCTTGAATCATATGTTCCGTCTGATAGAAGCCCTCTTACAGAGCAAGTTTTCTCTACGAGGAATGTCGGGATCTCAATTGACTCTGGAACAAGGGCTGTAAACTCAGCCGCCACGTCTCGGGGGAATTTGGGAGGTATCATGGGCCAGCAAAGCGGAGAAATATTGTACACTGCCCAGAATAAGACGACAGGAAACAGGAAAATCCACACAAACCACGTTATCATTAATGAGGGGGAGCAGAATGTAGTGATTGTTATGAACAAAATCATCAAAAATATCAGCCAGGGGAGTAGGGCGCGTTGCTGATGTGAGCCGAATGTCAGCGCAGTGTAGTTGCACGTTGATATTTCATGCAAAAACCTCCTTCCTGTAAAGTAATTTTTGGAGACAGTTTCATTGTATGGGATGTCAGAGAGAATGGCGTCCATTATCTGAGTTCCATCCGTAGTTCCACCCGTGCTAATGAAGACAAGGTTGTTGGTCATGTCTGCAAGCCAACCACCGCTTTGTTGTCTTTGATTTGGTGTGGTAGGGGGTAGTGCATACCAAGATGAAGATGGTGGTTGGACTGTTGTGTTGTTGCTGCCTTGTGTGTAGTTTGCGCTGTTATTTTTGTATTCACTATTATTGTTGTTGGCTGATGGAGAGCTGCGATTGGGGGTAATGTAGAATTGGCCGTCATAATAACGTATTGTATCCCAAAAGGCACTGTAAATGTCCTGTAGTGGGACCTCCAACGCAGTGCAGGGGAGTGTGGAAAGCCTAAATGTGTTGGGCGCGGTTGTGGTGACAGTGGCTGCTGCTGCTAGTTGCAATATTTTTCTACCTCCTCCTGGGACGCTTGCGGTAAAGTTTTTTGTAGCGTTGGGGGGCGCGGTTATGGTGTCCCTGTCATATATGACTGAAAAGACGTCGGTTGATACACCCAACAAAGTATCCAGAATCACAGGAAAGAGTCCATTATGCTGCCTTATGATGAATCTCAGCGCCTTGGGGTTGCTTAATAGTTGTGCTGCCATATCCTGGTTGGATAACATAAGTATAATATTGTCGAGTGGTGCTGAATTCAGGAGGTCATGATCTTTTATCAATGTGAGGTTGAAGTCGCTGTGGGCCATATTTGCCACCAACATCCAGTGTATACACCACTTGGCTGTTGCCCTGTGCTCAGCTGTGACTTTGTTGTGGTTTACTGTTGTTGTGTTTGTGGTGGTTGAAAAGATTTGATTGCAAATGAAACTTGCAGTCCAATTCCACTTTGAAGGATCATTATATTCAGATATTGAGGTTGTTTGGAATGGATTTTGCTGCAGAAGACGTCTTCGTCCTGCTACCCCGGAAGTGAACTTGGACGACGAATAAATTCCCAAAATGACGGCTAAATACCTTGAATATTGGCCTCCACTGGACGTGGGAAGTTTGACCGTTAGGCATGCGCTGTTGGATATGCCCAGAGCACATGGTGCAATGGCCAAGGTTGTAAATTCCAACACTAAAGTTGGGCTGATCAGGGCATTCACATTGGGATCGTTGGTGACCAGGCATTGTCCTTGAGCCTGTAAAAGAGGAACCCTCTGTCCTAGAATAGCTTGACTACATGAGTGCAGTGATTCTGACTGTGATACAGATACGCATGCGCAAACGCCGACAGTTTCCGCCCTATCCATGACGCACACTGATTCTGAGCCTAACCATCCACATTCTGAGCAAGGCATGGTGGTGGCAGCATCCCTTACAAAATCGATGCTGCTCGCGACGCTGCATGTGCTGTATTGGTTGCAATCACTATTAGTCAAACATTCTGATGTTGTTTTGCTTCTTATGCCACACGTGCACCTTTTGAGGTATGTGTTGCATCCAAAGCGCTGCGCCATCTCTTCTAATGGTACATAGGGGCATGACGCGCATGATGAAAGGTCTGAGCGCGCATTATATGAGTCGAAGTTGAGTGGATCTTTAGCGCATGTGTCGCTACCTGTACACGATAGGTATGAATTACCGGATGATCCACCCAAAACACTGCCCCCTCCTCCGCTATTTCCTGAAAGGGAGTCTACCCAGCAGCGAGTGGCAACAGGCTGTATGAGAAATTCCGACGCGTTGTCCTGCCTCTCAAGAGAATCTTTAGCCCTGCATTCCAGCTCAATCTTGTTGCTTCCCAAGCACTGCCTTGTGTCGTCTATGCTCAGGCCGTAGTCTCCTCCTGCTATAGTGATCCATATCTCATTTATTTTGTTGCCTGTTTCTGTGTCGAATGCTGAAACAAGGCCTCTGATGAATTTGAGGAGAACGTAGATGCCTGGGCGTATTACTCCACACCAACCAGGTACAAAAAAATATTTCATAAATGCGTTGTATGTCATGCAAAGGTAATAAAGGGCCTCCTTTATAACGCTGCCGACAGAGGATGTTCCAAACAAAATATTTACCATGGCATCCAAAACTGGCATGATAACTTTGCTGGCTGTGTCAATGAATCCTCCCATGTACTTTATGGCCATTCTGGACATGGCAGTAAAGGCCGCCGGGCTACCTGCAGAAAATGCGGAGCCCAGTATGTTTACCACAAACATAACTAGGCAATATCCCATGTAAAGTATGTCTTTGCCCAGAGACTTAATACTTTGCAGGACGTCTTTGAGGTATTCAATCTGATATCCTGGGCACTGAGCTGCCTGAATTCTGCTCAATTTTGCTAACTGTGCTGACAAATCATTTCTCGCGGGACAAAGGCTAGTAAAGGACTCGTTTTCGTAGCGTTTTTGCTTTAGAATACTTTCGTAGTATGTTAGGACTGTATCTGCCATAAACTCTTGATTTGTGGGGGACCACATGTATGGCATGTAAAACATGCCAGGTTGATAGAGGCAATCTTTCCCTCCCATGATTTGACAATTGATATTTGCCACGTCTGTTCTGTACTGAAGCATGGACTTGCAAAATGCTTGGAGGCCTTCAGTTGGAGCTGGTTCACATAGCGTAATAGCCCTAACTGAAGTTTTCATGCTGCTGGGGTCGTATGCATATTGGTGATAGCTCGCGTTGCATGCCCCAAAGCGATTTTGAAGCCAGTCAGCTTTCTTTACTGTTCCTTTTGCTTTTCTGGTAATAGTTTCTGATGTGGTTGTGCTTGCTGTTGTTTTGTTGGCGGTACTGCCTGTGTTGTTGTTGCTATCATTTTTGGATGTGTTCATGCCAGTCTCATTGGAAGAAACTGTAGGCGTCTGAACTTCTTGGAAACTGAGAAAGCTCCAAGCCCAGTCTAACGCGCTCCATAAACTGCTGTCTGTGGCAACCCCTTGCTCAAATGCTGTGGGTGGTTTGGTCATATTAATATCAATGCTGCTGCTGCTGCTGCTGCTGCTGCTGCTGCTCCTTGCGCCGCTGCTGCTGTTAATCAATTCACCAGATACGTATTTGGAGAAGAAATCTGCGCCAAGCCATCGCTGATTTGAGTCTAACATGGGATTGCATAGAGGCTGAAGTTTACATTCGTGAAGCAAATCGCTGGCCAACACTCTTTTCAAGGACGCAGCGTAAAGCAGTCCAAAGCTGACTTCTGCTTCTTGAAGTCTCACGCCGCCTGGCCCCCAAAACTCAGGAACGCCACCTTCTATGCCCATTTGCTCCCTATATGTCCTCTTTGTCTTCTTTATTATATTTTGGAGGCTTAGCCTTTGTGCTCTATGAAATATGATGGTGCCCCCCCCGCTGGACGACGCTGAGAAGGGACATTCTGATATGGCGTGTGTTGTATTTTTGCTGGATAAGGTACAAAATTTTCCTGCGGCGTTAGACCTTGATGATGTTTTTTGTAGAAGTGCCCTGCCCATGTGGCAGTCGCCACCCTCAGATCGAGTGGTGAGCCCAGCCGAGTGCCTTTTGATGGATCCTGCGTTTCCTTTGGTGGCTAATAAAAATGGCGAAAGTCTATGTAGTACGCCGCATGATGAAGATAAAGGTGAGCCTGTCATAGCCTCGCCGCTGCGGAGCTGTGCGTTGAGGTCTGGTGTATCCATAATATCATTGCATCTTTCTGTAAAGTGATTGACAACCCTGGAAAGAGTTGGAAACTGACCTTCTTTGTTTAGGGCCGTGAGCATCCCTTTCAGTCCACATTGGTTTTGTTCGTCGCTCAGAGGAATAGCTGTCCTCAAAGTTGTGCCTTTTTGATAGAAGCAGCCTCCGTTTGTTGTTTGATATTGAGCTAGATTTTCGTGTATAGACCTTACTCTGATTAGAGGGTGCGTCCCCCCTCCTCCAACTTTATTTTTGTACAGAAGATTAGATAATAGTGGATTGGGGATTAGGGGAGAAAAGTTAGGGTATCCTCCTCCCCAAAAAATAGCAGCTCTTAGCGGACATGACCAGTCAGCGGTGGTGGGCAATGTTGGTTGGGGTGCTAGCTGTGGGTATAACTTTTGAATTAAAATCGTGTCTTCTTTCCACTCACTATCCAACGTTGAAATCCAATATGCGTTGATGTCTGGAAATGAGGTTTGGTCATCGTCATATGGTAGCAATGCGACGGCTTTCATGACAAGGGGTGATCCTGTTTTTTGCGCGTCAAGACCAAATGCGATGTGTGCCGGGTGAAGTTGATCTCTGCTCATTTTGAGAAACGCGTACGTTTGCCCTGCGTCTGCTTCCTGCAGCGTGGTTTGTCCTGACCAGATGCCGTTTTTGCCTATGTCATACATACCCTGAATTAAAAACTCTCTTGAACTTGTTGGTACTCCCTCTCCGTGCAATTCGTCGCTGGTGACGCTATGGCTCATTGATAGTCCGCCAAGAATTCCTTGGTGAAGTAGACACTGTTTTGGCACGACGGATGATCTGGCGTAATTGCAAATGTCTGACTCGTCGTCCGGCTGCATGATTCTTGTCTGAGGAAAGGCCTGTTTTCTGCAAGCGTCATTATCTGGAAACTCACTGCGCATCATTACTTCGCTGTAATTAAAGCTTCCATATGGGTCTTCACATGCCCATTTGGGCTCGCAAGCGCATGGACATAGTGGCGTGTCTGCATTTCCAGGACACTCATCGAGGCCTTCAAATGGGTTGAAATCTCCACCTACCCATGGGTGAACTGCCTGAAATGCGCCCCCGTTCCCCACAGTAGACTCGACGCAAACTCTATCTTGAAGCACAGTATTAGAGGTACTGCATGGACTTGATCCCAATATCCACTTACTAAGCACTTCTGTTTCCAATCTGTTAGTTGAAGCGTGCATAATTGAAAACATGCCGACTGAGGAATGGGCGACGTTGGCTTTCCACGCTGAGCCCATGCCCACGTTGACTGTCTGCATCCACATTCCATTTTTGTATCTATATTGACTATCAACAAAGTCTGACAAGAGTGTTCTCCGTATGTCTAGCTTTGAATTGCACGTTTGAAAGTCTTTTTCTGTGTATGGCTGCTCTTTGCACATCATGGTAAACTGTATTCCTGGGTTGGAAACAGCCTTATTCCATATAATGAGGTCACTTTTACCGCT
>Ga0114980_10003495_pt1 | contig 10753 bp, 11 predicted proteins | sample S_140806_EF_Meta_FD_87018 | JGI IMG/M metagenome (GOLD analysis project Ga0114980, IMG submission 87018) | Freshwater microbial communities from Lake Simoncouche, Canada to study carbon cycling - S_140806_EF_MetaG | ecosystem: Environmental > Aquatic > Freshwater > Lake | place: Lake... | reverse complement strand
GTTGACTTTTTTCCGGTCACATTCGAGTTCTTCGGCGACCAGTTGGGCGAGGCCGGTCAGCGTGCCCTGGCCCATCTCGGCGCGTGCGATGCGGATTACGCAGGTGTCATCCGGCTGTACGACCACCCAGATATTGACTTCCGATGCGGCGGCGCCGCCTTGTGCAGATGCATTGCCGATGCCGAAGGGCAGGCTGAAGCCGAGAGCCAGACCGCCGCCCGCAGCAGCGCTGCCCACCAGGAATTTACGACGCGAGATTTTCGGCAGTTCGCTGGAAACCGTGTTTTTCTTGATGTCCATGGGTTCTGATCCTAGACGGTGGTGTTGTCGGAGGTGGCTGCGTCGGAACCGGCGACCTTGGCTTTGGTGTTGCCGGCCGCCATGTGTACCGCAGCGCGGATGCGGTGGTAGGTACCGCAGCGGCAGATATTGCTTATCGCCTCATCGATGTCCTTGTCCGTGGGCTTGGGCTTTTTCGCCAGCAGCGCCGTCGCTGCCATGATCTGGCCGGACTGGCAGTAACCGCACTGGGGCACGTCAATGGCCGCCCAGGCTTTCTGCACCGGATGCGAGCTGTCGCGGGACAGGCCTTCAATGGTGGTGATCTTGTCGCTCGCCTTGATGGCCGAGACCGGAATCGAGCAGGACCGCACGACATTGCCGTTCAGGTGTACCGAACAGGCGCCGCACTGTGCAACGCCGCAACCGTATTTGGTGCCGGTCAGGCCGACCTGCTCACGGATCGCCCACAGCAGCGGGGTATCGGGTTCGACGTCGACGTTATGCGTACGTCCATTGATGTTCAACTTGGCCATGACTTCTCCTCGACTGGATTCGGAATAGGTAATGCGATGAGACGGATTTTGCGTTGTGCGTACAGTGATGCCGGAATATCCTCATGCGCGGCACAACCCCCGCAATCTGATGGCTGCAGTGAGTCGCGTGCATATGCGCCGAACGGCAGATTATGCCGCAGCCCGGCGGTGGTCAACTGAAAACTTCCGCGAGCAGAGGCTGTTTAGCACACAGAGCGAAGCCTGCTGCCGCTGCATCGCGGCAAACTGAAAATTAGGGGGTTTGCGCCCCGTTCATGCGGGCCAATATGGTTTGCGTACGCCGTTGCAGGTAGGCCGTATCGCTGCCCGGCCCATAGCGGCGGGGACTGGGCACTACCGACGCCAGCCGGGCAGCCTGTTCGGCAGACAAAGCTGCGGCGCTGGTCCCGTAATGGAAACGGGCGGCGGCTTCTGCGCCGAAAACACCGTCGCCCCACTCAATCACGTTGAGGTAAATCTCCAGAATCCGCCGCTTGCTCATGACGGTTTCGAGCATGACCGCAACAATCGCCTCCTGCCCCTTGCGCCACCACGCGCGTTCACCGGAGAAAAACAGATTCTTCGCCAATTGCTGGGTAATGGTGGATCCGCCGGCAACAATTTCGCCCTCGCGGAGGTTCTTTTCGTAGGCCTTCTGGATGCCTTCCCAGTCAAATCCGTTATGCGAGACGAACTTGGCATCTTCGGCGGCGACAACCGCACGCTTCAGGTGCCCGGAGATTCGCTGATACGGCACCCACTGCTGGCGCAGCCGCGCCTTAGGATTGTCTTCCTGCAGGATCTCCAGCCGGTTGCGCATGAACGCTGTGGATTCGGGATTATGGTCGACCCAGTACCAGACATGGACCAGGAACCAGAACTGGATCGCGGTCAGCGCAATCAGAATCAGCAGGAAGGCGCGCCAGCTCCAGCGTAGCAATGATTTGAACATCGTCGAACGTTAACCCGGGGTTGGAATGTCTGGATGAACCGCAGTGATCAATGTTCGCTGCGCAACTGTGCCATCACCGGCGCCGTTTGCGGCCGGACACCGCGCCAGATCAGAAACGATTCGGCGGCTTGCTCGACCAGCATGCCCAAGCCATCTGCACAGGTTGCGCCACGGGCATGTGCGAAGGCCAGAAACTGCGTCTGTCGACCGTAAACCATGTCGTAGGCGACAGAGTGCGGGGCAAACAGCCCGTCCGGCAACTTCGGCATTTCACCCTCAAGACCGGCAGACGTTGCATTAACGACCAGATCGAACTGCAACCCATCAAGCGCCACATAAGGTTTCGCCGAAATACCTTGCGGAACCAGCGCGTGAAACTTGTGAAAATGCTGAACCAGGCGTTCGGCCCTGTCCAAGGTGCGATTGGCCACCACCAACAGATCCGGCCGGCGTTCCAGCAACGGCTGCAAAACACCATAAGAGGCGCCACCGGCCCCCATCAGCAGCACCCGACGACCGGCGATGGCCGTACCGAGATTGTGTTCAAGATCGGTGAGCAGTCCCACACCATCCGTGTTGTAACCGATCAACTCTGTGCCGACGCGTTTGATGGTGTTAACAGCCTCGGCGGCCAGTGCGCTGCCCTCGCAGCGATCAACAATGTCCCACGCCTCACGCTTGAACGGCACTGTGACATTCAGCCCGTGCCCGCCGTCATGGAAAAATGCGCGCACTGTCGCTTCAAAAGCATCCAGCGGCGCCAGGACCCGGTCATAAACCAGATTCTGGCCAGTCTGCCGCGCAAAGGCGGCATGAATCTGTGGCGACTTGCTGTGGCCGATGGGGTTGCCGATGACTGCGTACCGATCACTCACGACGGATCTTTCACTGACTGACGAACTGGTCTGCCCGGGTAAACGTCCAGGTCCGCGTGATATGCAGGACATCGGTATCGCGTGCGATGTCTTCAGGGAACGCCGAATACGGCGCGGCCATGGTCACAATGCGCACCGTGGCCTCATCCAGCAGCTTGTAGCCGGACGAACGATCAATCTGCACCCGTTCAAGGCTGCCGTTGGAACGGATCGACACCGTCGCCACCAGCGTACCGAATACCCGCTGTTCTCGTGCAGCCTGCGGATAATTGAGCTCACCGATGCGCTCAATCTTCTGCCGCCAGTCTTCAACATAGCGGGCAAAGCGGTATTCCTGGGTGCGGGCGCCGATAAACTTGCGCCGCGGGCGTTCCTGGTAGGCGTTCCAGTCCTTGCTGATCTGCGCCTCAAGGCGGGCAATCGCGAGGCTGCGCTGGACGAGATCATGACCGTCAACCGAAGGGGCTTTTTCAGGCACCGGCTGCGGTGCGGCTTTGGTTGGCGCGCTATCGACCTGACTGTTCACGCCGGCGCGGCTCAGAACCTGCCGTGCCTCCCGTTCGAGTTCGGTCACGCGTTTTTGTGCTACCTGAAGCTCGGTTGTTTCGGTGTCTTTGGTAATCGCCGGCAGCGGACTTTGCGCCCGCTGTTTGGCATCGGTGTTGCCACCGCCGTCGAGGTTGTGCTGCGCCAGGGCATCCGCAGTCTGCGGTTTGGCTTGCGATTTGGCATTGACCAGAACGACCGCCAGCGGCGGCGCCATGTTCTGCAGTTCCTGCAGCTTGGGCACCGTGAAGGTCAGCCCGAAAACAATGAAGACATGAACCAGAAGTGAAATCGCACCGGCAGCACCGAAGCGCGAACCAACGGTCAGGCGGGCATAACGCCGGTCAAAATCGGCGATGCGTCGTTCCAGTTCGGCGACCCGCGCGTCCAGTTTGTCCACCGCACCGCCCCACGACCCGCGACGCGGATGCCGGGCCCGGCGCGGCAGGACTACAACCTTGGCAGAGGGTTTTGCACTCATAACCCTATTCTAGACGCGCCGGGAAAAATATCAATAAAAACATTAATTATCAGTAAATTATGTGTCTTGCTTAAAGCTGAATCTTGAATAAACGGCGACGTAAGTAACCACTGACATCAAGCCTCATCCAGAACAGCCCGGAACTCCAGTTCAACCGTCAGATCAAGCAAATCCGTGGCTCCCACCGCCAGCTCGACCCGGTTACCTGCAACCGCGGTTGCAGGCAATGACGGCACACGCTGCACCACGGGTACCGAATCCAGCCGGACGAGGTTTTCGCGCGCCAGCACAGTCCCCGTCACCGTCGTCATCTGTTCCTGCACTAACCAGCGCAGACTCCAGTAGCGCTCCATCGTCCGCTGGTACTCGTTGTAAACGTCGTATGCCACTTCGAAATCACGCATTGCCGCCAGCAGTGCCGTGTCGCGGGCCTGGTAAACCGGCGGCTGGCTGCGTGCCCGCGCAATCAACTGGCGCTGGTTGATCAGATCGGTGTAGCGGCGCAACGGCGAACTGGCCCACATGTACTGCGCTACGCCGAGACCATCGTGCGGCCCTGCAGCGGTGCTGGTGCGGACCTTGCCGCCGCTCTGCACGCGGAACAGTGCGCAATGACCCTCACTGTGCAACTCCCCCGCCCAGGTGCTGTTCGCCAAAATCATCAGTTCGGCAACCACCTGATCGATCGGCGTCCCGCGCTGACGGCGGGTGATCGACACCCGACCCGCCTCAACACGGAATACGAATTCGGGGCGGTCCTCACCGCGCGGTGCGTCGCCTTTACGAACGATCAGCTGCTGACCCGAGAACTGCCACAACCAGGCCAACGCTGCGCCCTGCGGGTGATCAATCGCCCCGTTTGCCAGAGCGGCTGCGTTAAACACCGGCTCCAGCGTGTCATGGCGCAGGTTGTCGGCGATGCGGATGCGCTCAACCCGGGTCTCGTGCGACAACACCGAAAAATCGGGGCCGATATCAAAATAGATCGACAGCGTCGGACACTCGCGCCCTGCCGCCAGGGTATAAGCCGCGACAGCATGATCCGGCAGCATCGTAATCTTGCCGCCAGGAAAATAAACCGTCGACAACCGTTCACGCGCCACGGCATCCAGCGGCGAATCCGGCAGGATACCCAGTGCCGGCGCCGCAATGTGAACGCCCAGTCGCCGGTTACCGCCGGGCAGATCCTGCAAGGAAAACGCGTCGTCGATTTCCGTCGTTTCCGCGTCATCGATGCTGTATGCCACCACCTCGGCCAACGGCAGATCTGCAGGAACCACGGCCGGCGGCAATTCCGGGAATCCCGGTCCTTGCGGAAAATGCTCGAACAGAAAACGCCGCAGATGGTACTGATGCAGGTCGGGCAGCGCACCGCAGCGTTCGAGCAGACGCGCGGGCGACAGCTTGGCCGCGGCGCTTGCCTCATCCAGCGCCTTCCATTCGATACTGTTCTTGTCCGGCTTGTACAACAGCGTGTCGAGCAGCGGGCGGAACGGCTCGGGCAAACGTCCGGCAGCCATGTCATCGATATAAGCAGCTTTCGCCACGGCCTGCAGGCGTTTGCGCTCGACGCTGGCCAGTGCCGCCTTCAGCGCCTCTTCAGGCGCCGCCTTGTAGCGACCGCGCCCTTTTTTGTAAAAGTACATCGGCGCGCCATGCAGCCGCATCAAGACGGCGCCCGACTCCATCGGATCCGGCGCATGGCCGTAATATTCGCGGGCCAGCGAGTCATAGCCGAATTCGTCGGCCGTGCAGCACTGCCACAGAAAGTCGATGTCGATGGCATCCGCCTGATGCTGGGCGCCAGCCATGAATGCAGTGTGCGCCGGCGACTCAAACCGCAGCAGCACCGTCGAAGCTTTTACCTTTGAGCGTTTGCCGTGCGGCGCTTCGACCTGCAGCGACGTATCGTTATCGGCGAGCACTGCGCCGACCTTGAGTTCGCCGTCTTCTTCGTAAAATACGTTCATCGGGTGGGGAAAAGCCGGGGATGGCGCGGGACTGCCGCGCGGCGCAGATCGGGCCGCGAATTATACGCGCCCGGCCTGCCAGAAGGAGACAACCCGGTCCAGATGAGGTGCGAAATCACCCAGACCGTGATCACTGCCGGCCACGATAATCTGCTCGCAGCCGGCATACCGTTCGACCCCGGCACGGTAGTCCAGCACTTCATCACCGGTTGCGGTGATCAGCAGGTAACGAGACGGCGTAACAGCGTCGACTTCAAGCGCAAGTAACTCATCAATATGCGCCTGCGTGAACTCATAGGCGGCGCCGGTATAGAGGTTTTTCTGCGGGCCGATATAAGGGGCCAGCAGCTCATACGGCCGCACTGCGGGATTGACCAGCACGGTGCGCGTACCGAGGTGTTCGGTCAGCCATGTGGCGTAATAACCGCCAAGCGAGGAACCGACCAGCGTCACCGTGCGCGGATCATGATGTTGCACCAGTTCACGCAGCAATTGCATCGCAGCTGCCGGCCGGTGCGGCAATTCCGGACAGGCGTATTGATGGGCGAAACCGATGTGCGCCATGTGATCACGCAACAAGCCGGCCTTGAACGACAGTGCCGAACTGTTGAAACCGTGAATATAAACCAGCAAGCGGCAACTACCCTGCAATACGGCTCGCCAGACTCAGCAGCAAGGCGTCATTGCCGCGCGCAGCAACCAGCGATATGCCCAGCGGGCAACCTTGCAGCGTTGCCAACGGCAAGGTGACCTGCGGTAACCCGGCATGCCCTGCGACGCACAACAGACTCATCGCCCGCGCGCGGAAATCGTCAAGTTGCGCCGGCGGCGTATTGAGCAGCGGCGCGATGTCGGGCACCGTCGGTAGTACCAGTACGGCGTTATGTTGCAGCAGTTCATCCATGCGCCGGCGCACGGCATCGCGCACGGCCTGCGCACCGGCGACATCGGCAACAGTAATCGTCGCCGTCCACTGCATGCGTTCACGCACACCGGGGCCGAGTTTCGGCTGTACACGCGCCACCCACGCACCCAGCTGCTGATGGATCTCCGCTCCCTGTAGCACGCGGAAGGCCTGGAACCATTGCGGCAGTCCTTCGGCGCTGACCGTGACGTTCTGCAGCGGTCCGATGACAGCTTTTACCTTTTCGAGCGCAGGCTGCAAGGCAGCGACCGCAGCACTGCCCAGCAATGCGAAGGCATCTTCCGCAAGAAAGGCTGCACCCTGCTTCGCGGCACCGGCTTCGCCGAGCAATACGCGTCCGATCCGTTCGAGCAGAACAGCGTCCCGGGCAAACCAGCCCGCGGTATCAAAACTTTTCGCGAGCGCGCAAGCGCCTTCCAGCGACACGCGTCCGTGCGTCGGCCGTATACCGTAAATGCCGCAGAAGCTCGCCGGCGCACGCACCGAACCGCCGGTGTCGCTGCCAATGGCGAAATCAACCAGCTGGCCGGCGACTGCAGCAGCCGATCCGCTGGATGAGCCACCGGGGATGCGCCCCGGCGCGTTAACGTTGACCGGCGTACCGTAATGCGCGTTTTCACCGTTGAGGCTGTAGGTCAGCTCATCAGTCTGGGTTTTGCCAACCATGTCCGCACCTGCGGCAAGCAGTGCGGCAACCACTGGTGCGGTCTTTGCGGCGGCCTCATGGGTCGCCAGCCAGTCGGGACTGCCAAAGCCGGTCTTGTGGCGGGCGATATCGTAAATATCTTTAACGCCAAAGGTCAGGCCCGACAGCGGACCGGTGCCCGAACCTTTGGCCGCGGCATGGGTATGGCGGCAAAACGCGCCCAAGGCATCATCGGGAATCGCTGCCATCAATGTCCGCCCAACTGCTTCAGCAGTTTTTCATGGATGCCGCCGAAACCGCCGTTGCTCATCACCAGCACCTGATCACCCGACTGTGCCGCGGCTGCAATGGCCTTGATCAAGGCATCGAGATCGGCGTGCACCTCGGCCTTTTTACCCAAGGGCGTCAGCGCCTCCGCGGCGTCCCAGTTCAGCCCACCGCTGTAGCAATAGACACGGTCCGCGTCCTGCAGACTACCCGGCAGGGCCTGTTTCATTACGCCGAGTTTCATCGTGTTTGAGCGCGGTTCGATCACCGCGAGTATGCGTGCGTTGCCAATACGGCGGCGTAATCCAGCAACGGTGGTCGCAATGGCTGTCGGATGATGGGCAAAATCGTCATACACCGTCACGCCGCGCTGTGTTCCGCGAATCTCCATGCGGCGTTTGACGCTTTCAAAACGGCTCAGCGCTTCAATCCCGAGCGCGGGCGGTACGCCGGCGTGACGTGCGGCAGCAATCGCTGCCAGTGCATTCTGACGGTTGTGCGCGCCGAGCAGTTTCCATGCAACACGGCCCTGGACAACACCGGCGTTCAACACATCAAACGCGCCATCGGCATCAGGTTCGCCCGCCTGCCACGCGCCGCTGCCGCCGAAACGTTCAACGGGCGTCCATGAACCGCGTTCGATGACACGATCCAGCGCGGTCTCCGCACCGTTGGCAACGATCAATCCATTGCCGGGCACGGTGCGCACGAGATGATGAAACTGGGTTTCGATCGCGGCCAGATCGGGAAAAATGTCCGCATGATCGTATTCAAGATTGTTGAGCACAGCGGTTCGCGGCGCGTAGTGCACGAACTTCGAGCGCTTGTCGAAAAACGCCGTGTCGTACTCATCGGCTTCGATCACGAAAAACGGCGTTTCGGTCAATCGCGCCGACACGCCGAAATTCTGCGGCACGCCGCCGATCAGAAAACCGGGATTCATGCCGGCGTGTTCAAGGATCCACGCCAGCATCGCGCTGGTGGTGGTCTTGCCATGCGTGCCGGCGACACCCAGCACCCAGCGTCCGTGCAGCACATGTTCGCGCAGCCACTGCGGTCCCGACACATAGGGCAGCCCGCGATTGAGAATTTCCTCCATCAGCGGGTTGCCGCGCGTGACTACGTTGCCTATCACGAAGACGTCCGGATTTAGTCCGGTCTGCTCAATGCCGTAGCCCTCGATCAGCGCAATACCCTGCGCTTCGAGTTGGGTACTCATCGGCGGATAAACGTTGGCGTCGCAACCGGTGACCTTGTGTCCGGCCGCGCGCGCGAGCACGGCCAGTCCGCCCATGAAGGTGCCGCAAATACCGAGGATATGGATATGCATGAGTTACCTGTAACTGACGCGCCGAATCATACGCGAACGTGATGCCCGGACGCGACTGGCCGTGCCCTGTTCAACCCTTGAAAATGAAATACACCGCGCCAACCAGGCAAAGACCGGCATAGACAAAATTCAGCTTCACCGGCTGCCCCATTACAAACACCGCAAACGGTACAAACACGGCCAGCGTGATGACTTCCTGCAGGATTTTTAATTGCGGGAGTGTCAGCGTTGTATAGCCGATCCGGTTCGCCGGCACCTGCAGCAGGTACTCGAACAGCGCAATGCCCCACGACACCAGCGCAGCGATCCACCACGGCGACGTGTTGAGGTGCTTCAGATGCCCGTACCAAGCGATGGTCATGAACACATTCGAGGCGCTGAGCAACAACACCGTGGTCACTACAGGCGGCAGGGGGATCATCACTAAGCCTATGTTTTAATTAAATATTTAGACTATTCGTATTGTAGCGAAAAATGCCCGGCCGTTATAATCGACGCGTGCATTCCATCCCGACCCTGCTGATCACCGGCGCCGACCGCGCGGCAAAACTGGCCTTCCTGCAGAAATTGCTCGCGATTCGGCCACCACGCGAACGCTGGGCGTTGCTCGACAACGACGGCAATCCAACTGCGGACGGCAACGCGGCGCAGGATCTCGCCATCGCATCCGTGCTCGGTTGCGCCTGCTGCACCGGCCAGGTCTCGCTGCAAACGGGCATCGTGCGCCTGCTGCGCGAGTCGCACCCGCAATGCCTGGTGATTGTTGTTGCCGCTGCCGCCGAACCCGCTGCGCTGGTGCAGACGCTACGACAAGAGCAGCTGGCGCCGGTATTGCGCGTGGTCCGCAACCAGTGCGTGGCTTCGATTGCCTTGCAGGGGGCCAGCGGGCAGGCACGGGAAATGTGGCTGCAGCAGATGCAGGCAGCCGACGATGTTGTTGCTGTGGATGACACAGTTGCCGCAGCGTTGGACGGGAAACACCTGCACGTCATCGGCACTGCTGAAGCCGTCGCCCTCGCACTGGCGGCGATGGCCAAAACCATCCGAACGTCAGAGTAATACGTCGGGCTGGCCAGCGGAACGCGAACCCGGTAACGGCGCGTTATCGACCGCACGATAGGTAAACACCGCCGAGAATTTGGTGCGCACGCTGCGATTGTTGCCCGCCGCATGGAACAGCCGGCAGTGAAAAAACAGTACATCGCCGGGCGCCAGTTCTACCGGCACCTGCGTGCCTAACAATTCCGCATTTTCAGCAACATCCGTACGCAGGAACTGCGCTTCATCGAGCCGCTCCGGTGCGAATTCCATCTGGTGTGACCCCGGGATGACCAGCAGGCAGCCGTTGTCGGTGCGTTCCTCACCCAGTGCAAACCAGACGGATATAAGCTCCGGACGTTGATAGGCCCAGTAGCGGATATCGCGATGCCAATTGGTCAAGCTGCTGTAACGCGGATCCTTGGTCATTACGCAGTTGTGGTGGGCCTGGGCCAGCGCCAAACGCGGGCCGAGCAACTGGCGCAGGCGAACGGCGACCGGCCCCGCAGTAGCCGATTCGCGAAACACCGCATCGCGCCCATACGCCTGCAGCAGCCGGCGCACCGTGTGCCCGCCGGGCGCTTCTAGCGAAGGCGGCGCCCCCGGGTACCGGGTATCGGCCTCGTATTCCAGCGGCGGCACCATGGCCGCCAGATTGCGCTCGGCAATATCCCGCATGCGTGCACAGGCCCCTGCAGACACCAGTCCGCGAACAATCTGATAGCCATCGCGCTCGAATTGCGCGACCTCGGCTTCTGAAAATCCGTTACTCATTGGCGGAACGCACCCTGAACACCCATAAATGGAAAACTGCTGCACCCAGCAACAACGTTACCAGTGAATATACGGGATCCAGCGTATTGGCAGTGAACAACGATGGCGTTTCGAACACTGAATCGGCGTAGTTC
>Ga0114980_10003491_pt1 | contig 10759 bp, 9 predicted proteins | sample S_140806_EF_Meta_FD_87018 | JGI IMG/M metagenome (GOLD analysis project Ga0114980, IMG submission 87018) | Freshwater microbial communities from Lake Simoncouche, Canada to study carbon cycling - S_140806_EF_MetaG | ecosystem: Environmental > Aquatic > Freshwater > Lake | place: Lake... | reverse complement strand
TTCGTTTTTCCTCTCCTGAAGGTATGCCCGCACCGCTGTCTGAAACAATCAAATTAGCATAGCCAGAAGCTATACTTACAACAACCCGAATAGGCTTGCCTTGGCCGTATTTCAAAGCATTGTCTATCAAGTTGACTACTACAACGGATATCATTTGCTCATCACCATTTACGCACACGCCACTTGCTATGTCTGATTCAATTGGAACGGCAAACATCTGTCGAAATCGCTTAATCTCTCGCTGCACGAGCTCACTCAAATCAACTACTGCTGCAATCACGGTATCCTTCCCGCTATCGAGACGAGCGGCCATGAGTATATTTTCTGTCAACGACTGCAGCCGTTTTGTTTCCTGCACCGAATGAAGCAATAACTCCTGTCGTTTATCCTCCGATAAAGAGCGCGATTGCATCGTTTCCAGAAAAAGCTTAATTGCTGCAATCGGTGTCTTCAATTCATGTGTTACAGAAAGCAGAAAGTTCTTCTCCTTTCTAGCAATGGCAAGCTCGCGAGAAACAGTTCGCTTTATGTAGCGAAATCCGAATGCCAATAAAATGAAGAACACGACGCCCTCACCTGCCACCATCCATACTTTGGAGCGAAGCAAAACGTATTGGCGATGCATATCAGACTCCTGCTCTAAAATGAGCTTTGCATTGAGCTGCACCAATTGATAGCCCCACCACAAAAGTTGTAGCAGCACATACACAGCTAACACATATAAAACCCGAAGTGCAATTTTCTCCTTTCGCATCTGAATGAAATGAGGAATAATACGTTTTACACGCAACAAAGATGGACAAAAAAAAGGGCCCCTCTCGAGGGGCCCTTTTGATTACTTCTTCTTAGAATCTTTCGGCGCAATCTTCGGCTGTGGACCTGGCGCTGGTGCAGGCTTGGTTCCCTCCTCCGTTTTTGCTCCTTCCGGACGCGGCTTCGCTTCAGGTTGACGACGTGGCATGCGCTTCTCGAATACCATGTGCGTGGCTTCCGGACGATTTTCTTTGTCGTAAGTCACATAATTCTGCTGGTGCTTATAACCGAGAGAAGACAGGTAGTTCAATGCATCTGGCACAGTAGGAAACACCAAAGAACGCATTTCAGACAACTGCTTGATGAGCTCCTTATCTGAAAGCCCGGCCAATATTTCGCGACCATAATCGGCACGAATGGTTTGTACACCTGCCGGATTGGTTGAGATAATCAACTCAAGAAAAATAATTTCAGGATTTGCAATCGCAAATCGGTTTTCCTGTGACTTCGCCGCAGGAGCAACCGCAGCTGTTTTGTCTTGGGCATTCGCCAATACAGGCATTGCCATCAAAGCAATCATTACGAACTTTTTCATCATGGTTTCATTAATTAATGTGTGCAAAAATAACCCTGCTTGTGACTGACACAATTATATGACGTCCAACGGGTGATAAATAGCGTTAACGAGTTGTGAATACCGCAACGATTATATCCAAGGCCTACGGAGCACAAAATGCTCTTTTACTCTTCCCTTGGTTTGATATAGAACACCAAAATCGTAGAAATCGAGCGACAGAGTAAATCGCGGATCGGCAACGCACGCATACCAGGCTTCGGTCATGGAGGGTGACCAATAAATATCGTCGAGAATAAGCACCGAATGTTCGCGCGTGTAGGGCAGAATCTGTTCAATGTAAGCAAGACAAGCCTCTCCTCTGTGGTCACCATCCAGAATTACAACGTCTACAGACGGCATCTTCTCAAGAACGTTTTTCAACTGATCTGAGAAGCTTCCCACTGTTTGCGCTATTGAACCTAGGCCAACAGTATCCCAAGTTTCTCTTGCCACTCGAGCGACACTTTCGCTCCCCTCAATGGTGTATATGCTTGCGCCGGGCATTGAAGAAGCAAGGTGAGCCGTCGTAATTCCGAATGAAGTCCCCAGTTCGAGGATTGTTTTTGCCTGTGCATGATCGGCGAGCAAGCCTAATGCGCGCGCATGTGATGCGGGCTGCAATGCTGCGCGTGCTATTCCGCCAACTGTTCTTGTGCGGCCATTTTGAGCTCTGCTGCCGGCACCAAAATCAACAACCTCTATCGATTCGTTTGACCTGCGAAGAACTGCTCTGCGGCTTTCTATGAGTTTATCCTGTGGACTTTGATTCTTCCTTCTGAGCACAACCGTAATCAAATGATAAACGAACGGAGAGTGCACACCGTGCGGTCCGCGCGAATTCCAGCAATGCCACAAAAACGATTTGGCTTCATGCCATCGATTGCTCCACATGAAAAATCTAGCTTTCCGATTTTTTCTGCAACTGCGCGACTTCTCGCAGGAGTTCAGGCAGTTTCATAAAGCCCAAATACGACTTCTTGTAATCCATTATGCCGAATGCCGGTGATCCTTGAACAATTGTATTGGGTTCAGTAATTGATTTTCCGACACCACTCTGTGCCGCAACCTTGGTTCCGTCTGCAATTGAAATATGTCCAACAATGCCTACTTGTCCGCCAATCATGCAATTGCGTCCAATGTGAGTAGAACCTGCTATTCCAGTTTGTGCAGCAATTACAGTATTCTCACCGATTTCAACATTGTGCGCAATCTGAATAAGATTGTCCAACTTCACTCCACGGCGAATGATGGTAGATCCCAATGTTGCACGGTCGATGGCAGTGTTTGAACCAACCTCTACATGATCTTCGAGCACAACATTGCCAATCTGCGGAACCTTCTGATAGTTGTTTTCAGAATTGGGAGCGAAACCAAAACCATCACCACCGATAATCACACCACTGTGCAGCGTGCAATGGGCGCCGATCACACAATCATTGTAGATGCGAACGCCTGGAAACAATACTGTGTTTTCGCCAATGGTCGTATACGGACCCACGTAACTATTGGGATAAATGCGTGCACCCTTTGCAATGCGTGCACCCTCTCCGATGTATGCAAATTCACCGATGTAAACGTTTTCACCTACCTGTGCTGTTTTCTCGATGTGTGCCTTATCGCTGATGGAAGCTTGGGGCTGACGCATTTGATGATAGGCCTCCAACAATTTTGCAAAACACGCATAAGGATCAGCCACACGAATAAGTGTAAGCATTGACGGAAGCGACTTCTCCGCAACAAAGTCGTTCGACACAATGGCAATGCTAGCGCCGGTGTTATAGATGTGCTCGGTATACTTTGGGTTGGCCAAAAAGGTGAGCGTACCTGCTTGCCCTTCCTCAATTTTAGAAAGGCCACCCACAGTTACTCCGGCGTCACCTTCTACTGTGCCTTGAAGCATCGCGGCTATTTGCTCGGCTGAAAATTGCATAATCGCTGGGTTTGGAATTTGAGATAAACCTCTGCGAATATACCTTCTAACGCATAAATCCCCGAACCGCAAAGGAGAGAGTTGGTGTATGGAAGCGTAAACGGTGACGCACGCAAAGAACGCACCGCGTGGATATTTCGAGCGGCCAAATAGACCGTCATAGCAGCTTAATACGACCGCCCAACGACTGCATTACCGAGTAAAATTCAGGAAATGATTTTGAAATAGACTCACCTTGTTGAATGGACACTCTATCGCCGGCTAACCCCAGCAATACCGCAGCCATGGCCATACGATGATCGTTGTGAGAATTGAGTTGGGCCGAACGAATAGCAGCAGGATAGATCTTCATTTCATCGTCGCGCAACACAATGCGAACACCGGCCTTCGCAAATTCTTGTTGCAACGCTTTTGCCCTATTACTCTCCTTGTGTTTAAGACGCGAAACACCTCTTATTACAGAAACGCCATCTGCAAAAGCAGCAAGAGCAGCTACCGGCGGAAACAAATCCGGACAATGCGTGGCGTCGAACTCAAACGCTTGAATTTCTGATTGCCATACCTGCACTGAATTTGGCGCAGGCTCGCAACGAACACCTGCCAATTTCAACACCTCCAGAATCGCCACATCTGCTTGTGCTGAATCGACATTCAAATTGTCTACGATGATTCCGTCTTCAGCAGCAATTGCGGCTGCAACCAGAATAAAGGCTGCACCGCTCCAATCGCCGGAAACCGTTAACTCAGCTGATTTGAAAGCCTTGGGTGTAATGTGAAATCGCTTGTACTCCTCATTGCGCACGTCGACGCCAAACTGCGACAATACCTGCAGGGTGAGATCGATGTAAGGTCTGCTATTCAGATTAAGTACCTCCACCGTTGATGGCTCAGAAGCCCTCGAAAGAGCAATGAGAAGGCCTGTCAAGAACTGCGAGGAAAGCGTTGCATCGAGTTGAATAGTGCCGCCAGTCAACGGACCTTGCACCTTCATGGGCAAACATCCACTGTTCGAATCGACAGCAACCCCGCATTGTTTCAAGGCATCAACCAGATCGTCGAAAGGACGCTTAAGCAACGCATTTTTTCCGGTGATGGTTATGGGTTGGTCGCTCAATGCGGCAATCGACGCGTACATTCGAGAAGATAGCCCCGATTCACCGCAATCAACTTCTTGCTTGGCATTTCGAATACCGGCGATAAACGCCTGAGGAAATCCACCCTTTATCTCTACCGTAGAACCTTTACGTGTAACGATTGCCCCGAGATCTTGCGCCACCTGCAAAGCAGCTTCGCAATCGTCGCCGGGAGGAAAAGCATGAATAATGGAAGTGCCCTTCGCTAACAACGCGCAAGCTACCATGCGCTGCGCCTCACTTTTACTTCCCGGCGCTGCAACGCGTCCGGCCAAGAGCGATGGCCATACTTCAACCTTCATTTCTTACCAATGTAAATACTGGCTATTCCGCCGCTTAGTGGAATGCACTTTACTTCCTGATAGCCTAGCTCTGTCATGACTTTCAAGAAATCGTTGCCAGAAGGAAACGCATCGACCGACTCCGGCAGGTAAGTGTAGGCTCGCGCATCTTTTGAAACCAGCTTGCCGATAGTCGGCATCACGTATTTGAAATAGAACGTAAACAATTGCTTAATGGGAAAACGGCGCGGGCGCGAAAACTCAATGATTACTCCCATGCCGCCGGGCTTGAGTACACGAAGCATTTCGGACATGCCCTTGCGCAAATTCTGAAAATTGCGCACACCGAAAGCCACTGTAAAAGCATCAAAATGCCCTGTATCGAAAGGCAGGTTTTCTGAATCTGCAATTTGCAATGTGATGGCATGCTCCAATTTCTTCTTGGCAACCTTCTTCTTTCCAACCTCGATCATACCGGCACTGATGTCAACGCCTGTAATCTGAACATCCTGCATTTTCATGCGCACAGCTTCGAGAGCAAAATCACCTGTTCCGGTAGCTACATCAAGTATGCGGTGCGGATTTTCTTTTTTGAGAATTCGGATGGCCTTCTTTCGCCAGAGCACATCAATACCAAGCGAAAAAAAGTGATTGAGGAAGTCGTACGAATGCGAAATGTTATTGAACATCTCAGCTACTTGTTGCTTTTTTTCTCCCTCTTGAGAATACGGTTTTACTTCTTGCACGTACGATAACAGTATTAGAGGGTCAAATGTTCGCCAACCAATTTCGTGATTGCCTCTTGCATTAGATTTTCTTTGTCGATCGGCACAACTCCTACTTTCTCACACACAAGCCCTCCGGCTATGTTTGCCAAAGCAGCGTACACCGCAGGAGCAGCACCGGCAGCCATCGCCAGTGAAGCGACACTGATTACGGTATCGCCTGCTCCGCTCACATCGAGAATTTCACGCTGATGCGCCTTCTCATGCACGAACTCATTGGCATGATTGGCGACAACTCCCAATTCAGAGAGTGTTACCATGGTCACTTTATTGGCGAGTTGCTCCTCCAACGTATCAATTGCAGATTTCAACGCTTTGAAGTCGTTTTTATCGAACTCCAACTTCAGCCCCTCGCGCAACTCCTTTAGATTGGGTTTAAAGAGCGTGGCTCCGCGGTATGAAAAGAAATTATCCTTTTTGGGATCGACCGTGGTTGGAATGCCTCGGTCATTTGCCCAGCTCAATACTGTCGATATCACACGCTCCGTGAGCACTCCCTTGTTGTAGTCTTCGAAAATGATGACATCTACTTTCTGACGCTCGAGGATGGCCTTCACACAGTCGAGCAAATGACGTTCATCGGTTAAACTTAGTGGCGTCGTAATTTCTTCATCGATGCGAAGCAAATGATGGCCCTGACTGATAACACGCGTTTTCACTGTAGTCATTCGCTCAGGGGAGTCTATAATGCCCTCCGTAGTAAATCCGTTTTCCTTCAGTGTAGAGCGAAATACATCTCCCTTGCTGCCATCGCCCACCACCGAAGCAATAATTGCCTTAGCTCCCAGATGCTTCACATTGAGCGCCACGTTGGCAGCTCCACCTACTCTATTCTCCTTGCTCTTCACCTGCACGATGGGCACGGGAGCTTCGGGTGAAATGCGGTCGACCTTTCCCCAGTAATATGCATCAATCATCACATCACCAATAATAAGTGCCGTGAGATTGTTGAATCGGGTGAAGAGTTCGGTGATTTCGTTTTTGGTCATTGTCAACATTATTTCAATTGAGAAAGGCCGGCGCCAATGCGTCGAATGGCTTCCTTCAACGTATCTTCTGAGGTAGCATAGCTTATGCGAATGCAATTGGCATCGCCGAAGGCATCGCCCGTAACGAGCGCCACATGCTGCGTGCGCAACAAATACATCGACAAATCATTGGCGTCCTTTATGGTGTGCTCCCCATCGCTCTTGCCGAAATAGGAAGACACATCGGGGAAGAAATAAAACGCTCCTTCGGGTTTATTGAGTTTGATGCCTGGAATTTCCTTAAGTAAATCATACACCAAATCGCGGCGCTTGCGGAAGGTTTCAATCATCGGTTGTATCACCTCCGGGTCGGCTTCCATAGCGGCCTTTGTAGCCATCTGTGCTATGCTGTTGGCTCCGCTGGTAATCTGTCCCTGCATTTTGTTGCAGGCATCAGCAATCCACTTTGGTGCACCGATGAAACCAATACGCCACCCCGTCATGGCAAATGCCTTCGATACTCCGTTCACGGTGATGGTGCGATCCATCATGTTACCGATTGAAGCAATGCTTGCCGTGCGTCCACTGAAATTGATGTGCTCGTAAATCTCATCGCTGATGACGTAGAGTTCTTCCTTTTGCTCGATAACATGCGCGAATGCTTCAAGCTCCTCGCGGCTATATACCGACCCGGTCGGATTGCACGGTGAAGAGTAAATGATGAGCTTCGTATGTTCGTTGATGGCCTGTTCGAGCTGCTTAGCTGTTATCTTAAAGTCCTGCTCCACGGTTGCGGGCAACATAACCGGAATACCTCCTACGAGGCGTACCATTTCGGCATAGCTCACCCAAAACGGACTAGGCATAATCACCTCATCTCCCGGGTTCACCAATGCATAAATCGTATTGGCAATCGCCTGCTTGGCACCGGTAGAGATTACAATTTGTTCGGGGGAATAGTCGAGACCATTGTCGCGTTTAAACTTAGCTGCAATCGCCTTGCGCACTTCCGGAATGCCATTCACGGGCGGATAGTGCGTGATGTTATCGTCGATGGCTTTTTTAGCCGCGTCTTTGATGAAATCGGGTGTATTGAAATCGGGCTCGCCCAGCGAAAGACTCACAATGGGATGTCCTTGTGCAGCGAGTTCGCGGCTGAGACGAGCCATGGCCAATGTGGCCGACTCGTTGAGCTGGCTGAGAAGGCGGGATACAGTGCCCGTCTTGCTTTGCGTTTGTTGCATACGTAGTGTGTTTGCTCGCCAACCTTTAATGTATCAAGTGGCGAGCGCCAAAAATAGTTTCAATTGCCTTGGTTACAAGGACCCAAGCATTAGAATTGGAAATAAATGAACGGGTGCATATCGGCCGACATAACCTGATAGGCGAAGAAGATGACACCGATGCAAATAAGAGCGAGGGCAGGAATTGGAAGCAGTGCAAATCGCGTCCGGTAATTCTCCTTCCACGAAGCGGGCAACCAATGCACAATCATCCCAAACAACATTACTAAAAACACCGTGCCGTAAGCCAACAACACCTGAGGTGCAACGCTCCAATCCATGTGCATGAAAATCTGCTCGAGCATGGAAGTAGCCGACCAGAACTCCGACCAGATGTCGTGCTGCTCATCGAGCCCGGTCCATGATGTATTGCTACCTGCGCGGAACCAAACCCGCGTGAGAGTAATGAACGAGAAGGTCAGGAAAATGACCCATGCACGCACATACCAACGGTCCTTGTGATTTTCCCACGGACTGATTTTTTTCCATAGCTTATAGAAAACCAAAGCGAACCCGTTGAGCGCTCCCCAGATGATGAAGTTCCAGCTTGCACCATGCCACAAGCCGCCGATGATCATGGTGAGCATGAGGTTCAGATTGGTATTGAGCCATTTCGCAAAAGACTTCACCCACTGAGCAACCAACAGCGCGATGGCCATAGCTCCTGCGCCTACCGCAATGACCAACCACGAAGATGCAAGCGCACCCACTACCAAAACGATAACTGTTAATGTGAAATAGGTGCCAATAGTTCCCGCTTGATTGCCCCCAAGAGGTATATAAAGATAATCGCGGAGCCAATTGGAGAGCGACATGTGCCAGCGGCGCCAAAAATCGGCTACGCTAACAGCCTTGTAGGGAGAGTTGAAATTCTTGGTGAGATGAAAACCCATGAGCAACGCCACACCAATGGCCATGTCGGTGTAGCCGGAAAAGTCGGCGTAGACCTGCAGGCTGTAGCCATAGATCGCCATCAGATTTTCGAAGCCTGTATAGGACGTAGGACTGGCAAATATTCGATCAATGAAGTTGACCGCGATGTAATCGGCGAGGAGAATTTTCTTGATGAAGCCGTTGAGAATCCAGAAGATTGCCAGGCCCCATTCGGCGCGCGTGAGTTGATATTCCTTGTAGAGCTGCGGAATTAAATCGGTCGAACGAACGATGGGCCCCGCCACCAGTTGAGGAAAGAAGGTGACGAAGAATGCAAAATCGGTGAAGCGCTCAACAGGCTTCAGAGTACCTCGATACACTTCCACTGTATAGCTGATACTTTGAAACGTAAAAAACGAAATACCGATGGGCAGAATGATTTTGTCAACTTCGAAGTGACTTCCAAAAAAGCCATTGCTCCAGTAGGCCAGCACATTGAAAACACTGCCCGTGCTGCCTGTCATGGAGTTGTAGATATCCGTGAAGAAGTAGGCGTATTTAAAATAAAACAGCACCGCCAGATTCATACACACGCTCACCGCAAGCCAACGCTTTTTTGCCGTTGCATGTTCTGTAGAAGCAATCTTTTTACCCACTAAAAAATCCCACACCGCAGTGAACAGCAGAAGCAGAAAAAACAACCCCGTCGTCTTGTAGTAAAAGAAGATGCTGGCGATGAATAGGAACGAGTGACGCAGCAATCGGTTGCGATGCACGAAAGCATCCACAACGAGCACGAGCGCGAAGAAGATCCAAAAGTTGACAGCAGTAAATATGAAGGGCGCTTTTGGATCAAACGCTAAAAACGATGTGATGGACGACCACACGTGCATGCTTTCTACTTGCCTTTAAACGTAAGAGTTTTCTTAGGACGATCGCTGCGCGGCTTGTCATCATCTGTCGGACGCGGGCGCTCCGGCTCGCTGTCTCTTGGCTTTTGCGGGCGAGTGGTAGCCGTCTTTGTTTTTGGAACGAATGGTTTGTCGACCCATTCCGCTTCTGCCGGCGCCTCCTTTTTGGGAGCCCTGGCGGGTCTTACAGAGGGACCATCGCCCTCCTCTTCAGCGAGCAACTTGGTATTTTCCCATCCCTCGGGGATTTCGCCGGTCTTATTGAACTTGATGCCCATCCTAGTGAGCAATATCTTTCCTTCCTTGAATAGCATGCCTGCCGCCTTTTTGAAGGTTTTCTTCGACATGTGCAGGCGCAGTTTTACTTCTTCCGGATCTGTATCGTCGTTGAGGCGCACATACCCGCCGTTGGCCTCGAGGTAATTCATGATTTTCACCTTGGCATCGTCGAGCAGTTCCATGCCCTCGCGCTGCATACTCACTACGATATCCTTTCCTTCGACCTTGCGCACATAACCTTTTACCTTCTCTCCCAAACGCACGTTGTCGGTCATTTCCTGGCGGAACAAGGCACCTACATATTTTCCGTCGATGATTACGCGACGACCTATTTCAATCTTCTCCGCAATGGTCATCATCACCTCATCGCCACGCTTGTAGGGAATTTCGCGTCCGCGCAAATAGCGATTGAGCTTGGTAGTAGCATAGAGCCTGCGGTTATCGGGATCATCTAAAAGAATTACCAACGCCATGCGTCCGTCTTCCAAACTCTCCACCTGCTCTGCATGCGGAATGAGGATATCGCGGCGCGTGCCGATGCTGATGAACGAGCCAAGGCTGTTGGAGCTCAATACACGGTAACACCCCACCTCACCCACTTGCAGCGAAGGCAGCTCGGTGGTGGCTTCAAGGTTTCGTTCTTCGTTGTAGTAACTGAAGACTTCGACCTCCGTGCCGAGTTCGGTTTTGGGCTTGAGCTCACGACGACCTATAAACACATTATCGGCTTCGTTGCCAAGTAGATAACCCTTTTCAACTACCTCAAATACAGGCAGGGTTTGAATTGTACCCGGATGAATTTGCATGATTTCCTCGCATTTCCTCGGCAGGCGTGATTGCCTCCGATTATGCAAAGAAACGGCTAATGTGCGGGTATTGGGTCACAAACATCGCAAAGTGCTAACAATGGGATGAGGGAGAAGAATGAAGACGAAGGACGGTCGCTT
>Ga0114980_10003489_pt1 | contig 10762 bp, 7 predicted proteins | sample S_140806_EF_Meta_FD_87018 | JGI IMG/M metagenome (GOLD analysis project Ga0114980, IMG submission 87018) | Freshwater microbial communities from Lake Simoncouche, Canada to study carbon cycling - S_140806_EF_MetaG | ecosystem: Environmental > Aquatic > Freshwater > Lake | place: Lake... | reverse complement strand
GTGCACCGGCAAGATCATAGATAGTCACCAACATAACAATTGCTTGTTCTGTTTCTGATGAAAACATCGCACGGATAGCTGTTGCACTAAGTGTACTTAATCTGCTCATGGTAATACTTCAAAGACTAGGTCTGTTTGCCAATAACCTGGCGCTATATAAGTTAATTTATAAAATTCGCTATCACTCTGTGGTATAATTCTAACTTCCACAGTACTGCTAGTACGTGGATGTTTAAAATTAAATCGCTTAGTGCCTAATAAATCGCTTTTAATAAATCTTTCTAATTCTTGGGCTTGTTGGTTATTAAGTATAAATTGAACATTAAGTACACTGGGTCTAGCACCACGTCTGCGCATTTTGGCAGGACCTACGTCCATAGGGGAACGTAACACGTTAACCCCTACAGATTCAGTAAAACCTTTTTGCGGTGATTGTGGAAAATTATAGGCAGTAGGCCATTGAAAACTCATTGATTATCTCCTAGCAAGTGCTGGTCTACTACCGTATGTATTAGACATAGACTGTTGTACTGGGCTGCCTTTAGTTGCAATTTGCTGCGCAACTACATCGCCCACTATTACTTCAATTGTGCGATTACCACGACTATCAATAGTTTCATTAGTTTGTGCTGGTTGACCGCTGTGATTATTAACTACAACATTAACATTGCTAGGTTGTGATTGTACTCCCAGACTACCGTTACTATCACGCTTTAGGGGCATAATGGCTTCGGGTCCTGCTTCACCCATTAAACCTGTACCTTTTGCAAATTTGAATAGTGTAGGAGTATCTACTATTTGATTAGTAAATGCACCCCCCATAGCAAATTTATGTACTTCATAACCTTGATTAAATGCCTTACCTTTAGCTGCTGGGCCCATATAAGCATTAATAGCGTAACCTGATTGAGCTGTACTAGCCAGAGCACTATTAGCAATGTCGGCATTAGCACCATAAGGATTTAAAAAGCTAGAAATACCTTTATAAAGACTTGAGGTTTGTTGTTTTAGTTCCCAGCGTAAAAGATCGGCAAGCATACTATTAATAAGTGATTTAAAATTCCACTTACCAGTTTCTACATAAGTAGCAATAGCATCACCTAGTCTATCAAAACTACTTTTAACAATATCATTATAAGCTAATGTTCGTGCACTATATTGACCTTGAGCTTCTGCAATAACTTTTGTACTATCTTTTGCTTTATTAGCTGAATTTAATCTTGCATTACCAATTTCTTTAACTCTTTTTAATTCTGCATCAAGACGTTCATCAGAACCTATATCAATATCTTCTCTTCCCGCATTGGCTAAAACAAAGTTATCAAAAGCTTTTTTCTCCTCAGCAGCTACATCTTTATTTATTTGAATAACGGCATTTTTATAGGTTATGTCAGCATCTTGAAGTTTACGCTGTTTTTCTAACTGAATTACTTCGTCATCTATTAAATTTTTTCTAGCAAGACTAGCATCATATACTTGTCTGCCAGTATCTAAAGATTGTTTTTCTGTATCAAGTTGTATACCAATAAGTGTGTTTTGCTTTTCAATTTGAATATTCTCTAGAATAAATCTATTTTTAAGTTTTTCACGTTCTTGCTGTATTGTAAGAATTCCACGCTCACCATTCTGAATATCGCTTAAAGCTTTTATTTCATCATCGTATAATTTGAGCCGTTGTCTAAGATTATCTAATGTTTTTATTTGTTCTGTTGTTACACTATATGTTGTTTCTTCTACTAACGCATTATAGGCGGTTTGAGCTATAGCACGTTTATCAGTTAATGCAGTTGTCTCTTGTTGCTGTTTAAAAATAAACTGTTCAGTTTCATAACTTTGTTTTCTTTGTATTTCTGATTTACTTAAATAATCGGCACCTTCAAGAGTTAGATCATTTAATTGTTTTTGTACATCTCTAGTTCTAACAAGATAGCTAAAGTTTAATGCAATTTGTTGTTGCTCAGCCTTAACAATTTCTACTCGTTCAGAAATTCTTTGTTGAATTTCTGTAGCACGTAACTTTTCTTGTGCATTAGCAATAGCTAGTGCTGCTCTTTCTTTAGCACCAATAGTTTGTGCTTTTTGCGATGCTGTTAGACCCGCCATAGCTCCCTGAGACGTTGTATTTTCTCCACTTATTGTACTAGGTGCATTATAGCCGCTTTGATATCCACCAGTAATTTGTGCATAAATTGCCGATCCTGCAGAAATTGTTTGATTATTGGCAGCAGCAGTTGTACCAGGTTTAGCTCCAGTAACCATATCACGAACAAGATTAGCAATTTCTTCGAATGTAGACTTTATTTGTTTGCTAATATCAATTAATTTATTACCAGCATCAGTCATAGCTGCAGCAGCTATTTCTTGTTGCTGATTAACTTTGTTTAAAGTATCAGCTAAACTTTCTTGAGCTTGTAGTTCGGCATTTGTTTTTTCTAATCTGGCTTGTTGAATAGCTAATCTACTTGTTTCTTGGGCATAAAATTCACCAGTTAAAGCACCTGCTTGTTGCAAAACACCCAATAAACCTTGTTGACTAGTTAGTCGTTGTTGCTCAAGTGCATTTTGAGCTTGAGTAGTTTTAAAAGCTTCTTGTCTAAGAACATTTTGCTCGTGATACTTAAGATTTATCTCACGAATTTGCTGATTCATTCGTAAAGTTGCGTTTTCTTCAGACTGTCGTTGCTCAATACCTAATTTTTGAAACTGTAATTTTTGTAATTCTTCTTTGGTTGCATACTGCCTTGCATTAGCAATCCTTACATTTATTTCTGTTAGTTCATTACCATTTTTTAACTCTTGAGCACTATTTTCTAGATTAGTTTGTGCTAATATACTAGATTTAGTGGCAGTATCCAAGTTACCATTAACTATGTTTAATCTAGTTAATTGTGTTTGATTAATAGCTTGTTCTATAGCTAGTAATTTTTGATTGTCTTCAAGATATTTTCCAGCACGAATAGCCATTTGACCTTGAATTTTAGCAGCAGCAGCTTGTCCTTTTACTGTTTCTAATTGAGCATCTTGTGCTGCATTTGCCTGAGCCTGTCCTAATAAAGCTAAATTTCTCCTAGCAATTTCATCCTTATTCAATGTCACATCTTCTAGCCCACCACTTGCATAGTCGATGATTTGCATGCCTTTAACAGTATTATTAGATAAATCTTTAAGATTTGGCCCGCCTTTTTTACCGGCCTCTTGACTAACAGCTGTAGCTACACGTAATGCGCTTTCTAAATTATCAATTACTGATTGTGGCTTTTTTTCAGCTTTAGCCATTTCTAAGGCTTTTTGAGCATTACTTAAATCAATACTAGATGTTAATTTGTACTGACTATTAAGAAGTTCCTTATTTGACATAATTAATCTTTCTTGAATTCCTAATTCTTGAAGATTTAATTTCATCTCTTGTTTAGCCCGCTCTTCGCCGCTAAAAGCACCTAATTTAGCACGTCCAATAGTTATAGCGGCTTTTTCTGCTGCAAGTCCAAGTGCCTCATTAATATATTTAGATCCAGTTTCAAAAGCTCCTTCTAGACCTTCAACAAATATTTTCTTAGCAGCCTCTATTTTATCTTTAGGCAATAAATCTAATGCTTTTTGTACTTCTGCACGCGATGCTTTTAATCCTTTTAGTAATTCTTCTTGTTTATTTTTTTCTAGTGTGGCGTCATAAGCTCCGGTTTGAAAAGCAAACATACCTTCTCGTTTTGCTTTTGCTGCATTGTACTTTGCAGTAGTACTATCTATTTGATCATCTAAATACCTAAGAGCGTCTTCTGTACCTGTAATTGCTGTGGCTTGTTGTACGAATTCTTCTCTAACTGCTAACAAGTTAGTAATAAATTTTTCGCCAAAAAACAAACCTTTTTCAGGAGATTTAGCAAGGTCAATCATTGCAGCAGTTACTTCATCTATACCATCAGTTTTTAATTGTGCCATTGCTACAGCATTTGCCTGTATACTTGCAGCAAGTTTAAATAGCGGATCATTACTAGCTGTTGATTGTATAAATTCTTGATAACTCTTAGTTACTGCCTCACTAGTATTTTTAAAATTTTGTAGTCTTGCACTACTATTGCCTAGTTCTAAACCTACTTCTTTAAAAAATTTATTTACTTTAGGTCCAGCGTCTTCACCTAATTTTTTAAGTGCTTTTGTTAAATCTTCTACAGTACTGCTATCAGCTTTAATTAGATTTTTAAGCAGATCAACTTTTTCTTTACCGCCCTGAGTTTTATTTAAGATTTCAATACCACCACGAACTTGTTCTGCTAAAGACTTTGCTAATTGACTATCTACATCTTTACTAACAATTTTAGAAGGCCAGTCTATTACATACTTATCCCACCAACTCATTTTTTCTTTAGATTTTTTAGCAGTTTCAGCAACATTTTCCAAGCTACTAGCTAATTCATTAAATGAATTGGATATAGCCATTAGTCCCTGAATAGTTTGTGGAAAAAGTGCTCCTTCTTTATTTAAATTAGCTACTGTTCTAGTTGCATTATTTACAGATTCTTTTGCTGCATCAATTGCCGCAGTAAATGCTGCTGCTTCTTTACTGTTTTCACCAAATATTGCATCAAGAGCAATAAATACTCCCACAGTTGCTTCGGCGCCTAATATAACTGGATTAAATGATTCTGCTAAAATTGCAAGTTCTGTGGCACCAGCTGCAGCAGTTCCTAAAATACCTGTAGTAAATTTACTAAATTTACTCATATTTTTAGATTCATCTAATCCTAATTTTAGCTTTTCTGTAGCAGCTTTAAAACCAAGTTGTTCTGTATCTTGAGCAACTTTACTTAATAAGTTTAATCGCTCAGATCTAGCAGCAGTTTGTTTCATGATCTTATCACGAGCATCTGCACTACGATTACCAAGGTCTGCTATATGTTGAGCATCTTCTAATGCGCCTGTTAGTTGTTTTTGTATTGCTAGTTCTTCAGCTTTAAGTTTAATTACATTGCTTAATGACTTAATTTCAGCATCATATATTTGTTGCTTTTTTTGTTGCTGAGTCGTAAGTGGCCCAGTCATTTCATCTAATACTTTCTTTTCTTTTTCTAATGAACTAAGCCTTTTCTGCGCTGTTTCAGCATCAAATTCTCCACCAGTTCGTAGATTTTTAGTAAATTGAGATTTATTATTAGTACTTGCTAAATATGCTTGCATAGCTGCTGTACTTTGAGTTTGAGTTTGTGCAAGTTGTTGTTTTAACGGCTCTACTTGCCTACTTCTATTAACTCGCTCAACGAAATTTTCGCCATAAGCGCCAGCAATTTCAGCAGCTTTCTTTTTAGCTACATCTGCAGTTTCAATTAATTCTTGACGCCATGTACCTAAAATAGGAAATAGTGATTTGCTAATTTTAATACCAATGCCAATAACAGCTGCAGTTAATAGAGTACTATTGTTTGCTAATAAGCTGGCAAATGGTGTAAATACTTTATTTACTATTTCTAAAAATGATTGTGCTATATTTTTTAATGAAGCTAATAGCTGCTCATAAGGATTAACTGGTATATCAATTGAACCAAATTTTTCCTGACCTTCTTTAAGTACAGCATTAGCAAATGCCTGACGTCTTTCAAAGTCTGTTAAGCTGCTAGTAGTTTTACCAATACTACGTGCATATGCCTCGGTTGCAGGACCGATTTTAGTAAAAATACCCAATTCGTCTAATAATTCAGGCTCTAGTTTAGTAATACCACGACTTAAACGACTAAGTGCATCACTCATGTCAAGACCAAGTACTTGTGATGCTTTTTTAGCAGTATCTGCTAATTTCAACATTTGGCCAGTACTAAGTCCTGCGGATGTACCTTGTGCAGTAGCCTGCATGGCTTCACGCAGACTAATTGCGCCACCGGTTGCTTTAACTAAATTTTGCGATAATGTACCTAATGCTTGTCCACTACGAGCACCAAGTTGATTTAATCCTTCTACCATTGTGGTAGTGTCTAAGGCACCTTTTAGTACATTAAAAGCAGCCGCTGCAGCATAAGTATTAGCTGCAATTTTAGCATATAATTGAACTAAACCACCTAGGCCTTGTTGTTCGTTAGCAAAGTTTCTGGCACTAGCACCAGTGACTCCGGCAACGCCACGTGCACGACCATACTGCATACTAGCAGCTTTAGCACCTTCGCGATTTGCACGAGCTAAATTATCGGCAAACTGACCAGAATCTTGAACGTGATCTCTTAAAGTATTATTACTACGAATATTTAAGTCAATATTAACTGTATTACCGGCCATGGTTTCTCCCTGCAGCGGTTAAATAACCACATATTTTTCAGTATACCAATTATAACACAAAGGCATTTAGGTGTCAATGCAAAAATTTTTTAGCAATAAAAAACCCGCCTATTAAGCGGGTTTTTCTTGTTTATTATTGAATATTTGGCTTCTGATATTATCAATTACTTTAATTAAAGTAATAATATATTTACGATCAATATAATCAATTTCTGTGGCTTCCATGATATCTTGAATACCCACAAGGGATTTTCCTAAATAAAGACCATTCATACCTTCCCATTCATCTCGTAACATTCGATAAACTAGAAGTGCTTGTTGTAGTTCAATAGGAAAATCTTCAAAATCTATAGGTATTTCTTCATCAATGGGATCGGTGCCAAGTTGTTCGCACATTTCAAAATAGCTTTGTTTAGTCATACTAACTTGACTATTTCTCATGTAATTATTGAGCAAGCTGTTTATTTGCTCAAGCTGCTCGTTGAAAAGTTTCCCAAGTCACTTACCTGTTCTGTAATCCAAGCATCAAAATTGCTAGAATTTTTCATTAAGTAAAGTGCATTTTCCTGAGTATATTCAAGCATATCATCCAAGTCTTGACCAGTAAGATCAACGGGAGCTAGTTGTTCAAGATATTTCAATTTAAAACCAGACCAATTTTTGATAGCATTTTGCACATACAAGTCTAAGAATAATTCATCATTAAACTCGTCTTCAGGTTTGCGATTTTTAAAAGTAGTTTTTGTAGACTTTTTGCGAATGTTAAGTAATGTTTCACGTGATAGAAATGTAAGTTGCAATTTAAAATCAGGCATACCTGGGTATTCAACTTCAACGGATTTAGAAGGAACCAGAAGTGTTTTAAGAGAAAGTGTAGACATTAATTACCTTAGGTTTAGGGTGAGGCTGGAATTACTCCAGCCTCCGTGTTTAAATTATTTAGTTAGCTATAATAGTTGCTTCTGTAGCCCAGTATTTAATAGAGACTTCATTAGCTTGTTCAATATCAAATGCACCGGTTGTGTAACCTTGACCAGTAAATCCAATAGTTGTAGAAACAACTTGTTCTGTTGCAACTGTAGGAATACTAAGCATAACTGCCGGTAATTCAATATCAACTCGTGCAAAAGCTGTTGTGGTGCCGCCAATAGTAATTTTCATTGAGTATGCAGGATCTACAGCAGTAGCACTGTTACTAAGCAAAGTAGTCAGCAAATCAGCAGTATACCCTGTACCTGTACGTAAGTAAGCATTCATTGTACCGGTAATTGCGCGTGTACCTGTAAAGTAGGTAATTGGTGTATTAACCACACCTAAATTAGCTGGTACTAGGTAACTAATGTTATTTGCAAAAGTAATACTGCCACCAGTAAGTGGGATAGTATAACTAGTACCACTACCAGTAGGATTAGCGCTTGTACCAATACCACTATCAAATGTAACAGTACTTAGTTTATTAGCTAAGTAGTATGCATTTGAACCTGTGTGTTTATAAGCAACAGTACCTGTTAATGTTCCAGTAAAACTAACTGTTTGTGCTGCACTAGCACCTGAAGTAGGTGCTGATATAGTAGGACTTGTAATTTGTCGTAAGATAGCACCCTTACCTGTCCATGCAATAGTAGCAATTGCATCTAAACCAAAATCAATTACTGCTTGATCCATAGCACAATTGTCAATAACAAATGTAGTATTTTCAAGAACAACAATTAAGCCAAAAGGCTGAAGTTGATGAGTATTAGAGTTTGTGCTAACACATTGTGCATAACCTGTACTGCTACCAGCACCACTACCTGGTGTCCAAGCTGGATTACTTCCACCAATTGCATCTTTGGCAAACATTGCGTTCCACAGTGCACCTTCTTCGGCATCAATTGTACTACCAGCATCGCGTGGGCGAATATAAGTACTAAAGCTAAAATCAACTGGGTTTAGTGCTGTGTTAAAGTTACGTTGACCACGATTAGGTGTTGCACCAGCTTCGCTTAGGGTAACAGTTTCAGTTGCAGTAGTCTGACTAAAACTAAATCCTGCTAGTACTTGAATTTCACGAGTATTGCTAGCAGTAAATGCAGTTGCTGCAACTACGCCTGTTGTATCTACGTTTGTAGTAAAAAATACTCTACTACTACGAATTAAATTAAATGCCATTTCATTTTCCTTTTTGTTAATGCGGTAAGTGCATAAACTAGACATTTATCTGTTTTTAGCATTTACTGCATGGTTACTTACAGAACCTGATATCGGACTTGTAAGTTGATTTCTCCAATAGCATAAGGAGCTAATAGTCCCTCATCTGTTGTAATTGACTGGATTAAAATCTCAGTCGTGGAATTATTGTTGGAATCGTAAACTAAATCACGATTATCGTGAATGCATTTTTCTATATCGGTTAGTAAGGCTTCTAGCTGTTCACTGCTGGATTCACCGTGGCAGTATACTTTGATGGCAATACCTAAAAATCCCCAAGCAAAATCACTGGGATGATACTCACGCATTTCAGTGCCTGGCGTTAAGAAAACACTGGGAAAGTCGTCTACTTCATCCCAGAATTTTAGCTTAGCATAGGCATTTTTAAATAGGTTAACTGTATAGGGCGCTTTACCATCAATTAAGGCAATTTTAGCAGTCAGGGCTTTTACAATCTGTGTGCGCTTGCTCATACTAATACCGCCTTTAATCTATTCCGTACTTGGTTTTCAGCAATTTCCCTAATTGACTTAGCTATTAACAATTTAGGATTTCGACTTTTTGGGTTTTCTTGACGCCCACCATCACTAAAAGTACCGTAAGGATTGCGCATATAACTATAAAAAGCGGTAATCATACCTTCACGGCTTTCTGATAATCGTTCTACTTTTACACTTTCAGCAAATCTGCCGGTGCGTAGATTTAAAATATCTCTACGATTACCTGTACCCATATTTTCTTTAATAGTTTTTGCAAGTAAACTATTAATTAATTGTTGCAAACTAGCTAAACTATAAAATTGACCAGTTTGACTTCTTATTTGAGTTTTTTGTATACGACTACTAGAGGCGCTATTAGGCCTACTAGTAGCGCCTTGCATTAAAGTAACTTTTGGATTTTGTACAAGATTAATATCTTTAAGTTTTAATTTAGATTTACTACCTGGGGTAGAGTTACCTCGTAATCTTGCACCTATTCTAGAAGCCAATTCCTCTAATATATTTTTAGAGAAATTAACTTCAATCATATATCCTAGAATTTTTTTCCCTGCCGGGCCCTCAAATAGCTGACTAAACGTAAATTGATTTTCAAATTCGTCTTGAATAATAACTACGTTAGCACCAACTAGAAATAAAAAATCACCTACGTCTTTATGTAGTGTAACACTAAGTTTTTTACCATAACTATGGCCTTGTAAAAATTTGTCAAATTCACTCTGCACTTTTGCAAGTGTATTTTTAAGTTGAGCATTTTTACTAGGATCACTAACAGTATTAATTTTTTCTTGTAGTTTTGCAATAGTATTTGCTATTTTTAATTCTAAAGGAGTATTGGCTATTTGTTTATTTAACTCTAGATTACCTTCATCATCTTTAGTATAAACGCCTGTAGTATGTCCAACATTAAATCGTCTAGTATAGTTATATTTACTTCCGCCTTCTTTATAAAAGGACTTTTTAATAAACTTATTTAATTGTTTATTTAAAAATTCGCTAAATAAAGATCCACGAGTAGTATCATAGCTTTTATATAAAGCTCCTACAATATTTGCTGTTGTTTCTTGACCAATATAAACAACTGCAGGAGTGTAATCTTTTATAATATTTGGTCCAGCTAAGCTTAATAGATCTACACCATTTACTGTAATACTAGAGCCTCGAATTACTATACTAAATTCGCATTTTAAAATGCCTTTAATATAATCTGGTGTATTTTTAAAAACACCCTCAATAATTGCTTCTCTAAAATTATCTAAACTAATTATATATTCATCATAATTATCCATTGACTGATCATCTGCGATTAGATCATCTTTTGTCTGTTGGATAATATTGGTAAGACTTATTTTAAGACTTTGTAAATCTAAAGGTACAAAATGTAGTCTTTCATTTAACGTTGAACGATGATCTTTTTTAAGCTCTTGAACAAGCTCATCACGAATTGGCGTAGCTGAAGTCATGTATAATCCGACCTATACATATCTAGCACACGTCGAATATGCGCTGGTAAACCTGTGGTGGAAATATATTCAATCTGTACGCTATTAGTTCCTGGCGCTTTGGTGCTATGTACACTCATATCATTTTTACGATAGTAAGTTACCATGTCCATAATAGCTAGTGCAACATCACTGGGTACATCATCATAACCTGCGCGATAGGTTACTTTGTAGCCTTTAATTACTTCTGGAAATCCACGATTAACTGTAATTAGACTATTAACTGCATTAGTATTTAAGCTTTGTATTTCATTGCCATCTAAAATCCAGTCTTTGTACTGTACAAGATTAGTGTAGTTTTGACCAAAGTCT
>Ga0114980_10003488_pt1 | contig 10765 bp, 12 predicted proteins | sample S_140806_EF_Meta_FD_87018 | JGI IMG/M metagenome (GOLD analysis project Ga0114980, IMG submission 87018) | Freshwater microbial communities from Lake Simoncouche, Canada to study carbon cycling - S_140806_EF_MetaG | ecosystem: Environmental > Aquatic > Freshwater > Lake | place: Lake... | reverse complement strand
CAACCGGTCGACGCATCCTGCGCCTTGACCCAGCTGATCGCAGCGGCAATCGCGCCTTCCGCGCCACTGCCCGCATCGGCGCGCACATCGAACAGGCACAGCGGCGCTTCGCCGCACGCCCAGGTCTGGCCCGTCGCCGTCCGCTCGATCGCGAGCGCAGGCAGGATGCGCGCGGGCAGCATCTGCGTGCCACCCCAACCCGGGCAGATGCACAGGCCTGCCTCGGGCAGACCGATCTGCCACGGCTTGCCGCCCTCGGCGGATAGCGCGCTGACGAGTGCATCGCAATGCATCGCGATCTCAAGCCCGCCGCCGAGCGTCGCGCCGTGGATCGCCGCGGCGCTCGGGCAACCGAGCGCGGGAATCATCGCGAACGCCTCCGCGCCCGCCTTGAGGTACGCGTGCAGCGCCGCGTCGTCGAGCGCGTCGATCTCCGCGAGATCCGCGCCCGCGACGAATACGCGCGTCGATGCGCTCGCGAGCACGAAGCCCTTCGGCTTCTCTGCGGCGATCTTGACGAGCGTCGCCTTGATCTCCGCGATCAGCCACGAGTCGAGCACCACGACGCCGCCGCGCGGCTTGTCGGGATTCGGCTGCAGGAACATGACATGGACGCCGTCGCGGATTTCGTAGGGGAGCATGGTCGTTCGATTCTACTGGCGCCGCGGTCACTCGCCCGCGTTGGTGAACTTGAAGAGCCCGCCCGCGAGCACGGCGCCCGCCATCTGCGCGCCGACATACGTCAAGTACGTCGGCAGCGTGAGGTGCCCGAGCGCCACGAGCGTCGCGCCCACGGCGGGGTTGAACACGGCGGAGCTCACGGTTCCAACGGTCAGCGCGCCGGCGAGCACGACCATTGCGATCGCGACGCCGTAGTACGAGTTGCCCTTTGCCTTCTCCGTGGTCGCGACTTGTAGCACCACGAAGCACAGCGGGAATGTGAACAGGAACTCGACGATGATCGCCGCGCGCATGTCCGGCGCGAACGGCTGCAAAGGCATCGTGAGGTTCGGCATCGTCCTCACAACCGAGGTTGCAACGAAGGCTGCAACGAAGGCTGCGACCACACCCGCGGCGACCTGCGCGACCCAGAAGGCGAGCAGCGTTTTCGCCTGCAGGCTTCCGCGCATCCACAACGTGACTGTGACCGCGGGGTTGTACACCGCGCCCGACAGATGCCGACCTGCGTAGATGCACGCGACCAGCACCGCGAACACCGCGAACGGCGCGAGGTTCGCCGCAATGCCGCCACCAACCGCGATCGCGACGACGAACGCGACGAAGAAGGTCCCGATGAACTCGACCAGCGCGTTCTTCACGGGGCGCAAGATAGCGGTACTCTTCGACCATGCTCGTCAAGTCGACCACGCTGAACGGAATCGCAACCATCGAACTCGCCCGCGCCGACGCGCGCAACGCGCTCTCGCGCGAGCTCATCGCTGAACTCGGCGCCGCAGTCGACGCGGTGGCGCGCGACGCATCGGCGCGCGTGCTCATCCTCGGCGGGCAGGGCAAGTCGTTCTGCGCGGGCATGGATCTCAAGGCCGTGGCCGACGACCCCGTCGCGATGGGCGAGATGCTGCGCGCGTTGTCGCGCACCTCGCGCGCGATCCGTCGCCTTGCGATCCCCACGATCGCGCGCGTCCAGGGCGCGGCGATCGGCGGCGGCTGTGGCCTTATGGTCGTGTGCGACTTTGCCGTCACGCATGCCGAAGCGAAGCTCGGCTACCCCGAGGTCGACCTCGGCATCTGCCCCGCGGTCGTCGCACCGTGGCTCATGAAGAAGATCGGCGCCGGCGCTGCGCGCGCGATGCTGCTCGCGGGCGGCACGATGTCGGGCGAAGAGGGCTTCCGCCGCGGACTCGCGACGCATCTCGCCGCCGAGAGCGAGCTCGCGGCCACCGCGCAGTCGCTCGCCGAGCGTCTCGCGAAGGGCGGGCCGAAGGCGCTCGCCGCGACCAAGCAGTGGCTCAACGAACTCGACGGTTCGCTCGACGACGCGATCGCCGAGGAAGCCGCGGAAATCAGCGCGCGCATCATCGCCGGTGACGAAGCGCAGTCGCGGCTCAAGGCCGCGTGGTCGCGGGCGTAATCTGAGCGGTCGCGGCTTGCGGCCTCGTAATTTGAGCGGTCGCGGCTTGCGGCCGCTTCCTCTGGCGTGAATGGTGGTTGTGGTGGTGGCTTACGCGCGCGGCGTCAGTAGACGTCAGGGCGCTCGTACAGCTCGCTACCGCATTCCGGGCAGCGGCCCATCAGGATGGAGTGCTTGGCGTTGTAGCCGCAATTCGGGCAGTGGCAGCGATCGATGCGCGACTGCCGCACGACGGTGCGCGTGCGGCGATACAGGAACCACCCGAACCGAATCGGCGCAAGCACCGCCGCGAGCGCGAGCGACAGCATCATCCACCAGGCGCCCGATGAGAAGACCCACGACGCGATGTGATTGCGCGTGAGGTCCGCGGTGACCTCGCGCTGCGCGCGGGCAAACACGCTGTTCGCGGCGCGCAGCGCCTCGGCCTCGCGCGACGCGGGGCACGACGCGGTGCGCGTCACCACGGTCGTCGTCGTGAACGCCGTGTGCTGCGTGACCAGCGGCCAGCCGCGCCATTCGGTGCGCTGCACGAGCTCGACGTCCGCCATCGGCACTGAGCCGGACCACGGCTTTGTTCGGTCTTCTGGCGCGATCTCGCGTGCCTGCAGTGCGCGCGAGTCGATCGGCTCGAACACGCGCGCGATCACAAGCGTCTCGCTCGTCTCGCGCACGCGCAACGATTCCATGCGCGCGACCACCAGCGGCGCGATGAACGCAAACAGCACGAATCCCGCGTCCTGCACGCGATCGAACGCCGTGCGCTCGACGCGGCGCGAGTTGCGGCGGATCTCACGGAGGATGGCCAGCGGCGAACGCATGCGGAATCTCAGCGCGCCTGCGCACGCGACGCCCAGAACGCGCGCAGCATCGTCGCGAACTCGTCGCCCGACGCGAGTGCGATGCTCGCGTCGCGCGCATGCTCCATCGCCGCACCATCGCGCGGCGCGACGGGACCGAGATCGCCCGCGCCGCGCTCTTCGATCTCGCGGATCCAGCGCTTGGTCGCGCGCATCGCTTGCGGGCCCTTCGCGAGAAGCCGCGTGCAGAGTTCGTCGACCTCCGCGTCGAGCGCGTCGCCCGCCACGCAGTGCGTCGCGAGTCCGCGCGCGAGTGCCGTGCGTCCATCGACGATGTCGTTCGAAACCAGCAGCGCGCGCGCCGCTGGACCCATGCGCGAGAACAGCGACGGAATGCTGATCGCCGGCGAGATGCCGATGCGATGCGTTGGATAGCCAAGCTGCGCGTCCTCGGCCGCGATCACGAAGTCGCAGCCCGTGAGCAACGCGCACCCACCCGCGAGCGCCGCGCCTTGCACGCGCGCCACGACGGGAATGTCGAGCATGCGCAGCGCACGCACGCAGGCGCTCAGTCCGCGCAGCAATTCCTCGACGCGCACGGGCTCTTCCGCGCATCCCGCGAGATCAAAGCCCGAGCAGAACGCGGGACCTTCGCCTGCGATCACGAGCAGATCGACCGCGTCGCTGTCGCCATCGCGTGCCACGCGCTCGACCAACTCGAGCAGCACTGCGAGTGCGCGCGCATCGAGCGCGTTGCGCCGCGCCGCGTCGCGCAGCGTGATGCGCGCGGTGCGGCCGTCGAACGAGAGGCCAGGCAGCGGAGCGGGGTGCATCCCGATAGTGTGCCGAGAAGCTTCGAATCCTGCTCGAATCACGGGATTTTCCACGAACGCCCGAACACCTCACAACGGCGCCCGTATCTCACCATGTCAGGTCCAACAACCGCAGTTCGCGGCTCGGAACCTGACGCGGACCGGCTTCGGCCGGATCCTCGGCGTAATCCTCGGCGCAATCCTTGGCGCAATGCCTGGCGTGGATAGGAAAACACATCACGGCCACCACCACCGGCAAGCCCGGCGGATGCGAGCTCGTGTGCGGTCTTGACTCCCGCGCACACCTCGGGACGACTCACGCGGAGCGAAAGCACTGCGGCGAGGAGGTTGCTCGCGCGTCCTGCGCGGTCGCACTCGCGACCGCCCTCCAGTTCGAACAGCACTGGGGCGACGAAATCCGCCGGGCTTGTCGTGGCTAGAGCGGTTGCAGCTGCGGCTGCGCCCTCTGGAGTTTGCTACACCAAATCGAGCGCGTTCCGATCACGCGCCGCCGGCGAACTTCGCCCACGAAGGCTTGTCGAAGGTGAAGAGCTGGCCCGCGCGATGCGGCACGCCGCGCTCGAAGATCGGCAGCGCCTTGATCGGCCCAAGCGCGATGATCTCGTGGAACTGCCGACGGAAGTTGCCGCGATCGAGCGGCGCGCCGAGCAAGCGCTCGTACAGCTCGCGCAGCGACGACAGCGGGAACGGATCGGGCAGCAGCCCGACAAAGATCGGCATGTCCGGCTCGGTCATCGGCTCGCGCGCGGACGCGAACGCGGTCTCGAACGGGCTGCGGTGCGTGAAACCGTCGGTCTTGTGGAACAGGATGTGACGCGGCAGCAGCCGGCGCGTGAGCGCATCCGCCAGCGTCGCGTCGAGGAACGCGTCGAACGCGCACGCAAGCACCAGCCGCGTGGTCTCGTCGAACTGCGGCAGGCTGGAAAGCGGCACAAAGACCTCGTCGGCCTCGAGCGTCTGCGTCGAAGCAGGGCCCGCGACCACAGGCCGCGCGATCGCCCACGACACGACCACCAGACTTGCCTTGCCGCCGCCCGACAGACGCGGAGTCGCCCGCACACCGGCGCTGGCGATCCGCACGATTTCCCGCGCAGGCACCGCGCGCATCGCGGCGTTGCGCGCCGCATCGGCGAGCCCGCCGTCGGCGGCCGTCGCGTCAGGCGCGCTTGTGGGCAGCACGCGCGCGCATACGCCTTCGATGGCGCCAGCAGCGAACGGCAGGCCGATGCACAGCTCGCCGCGCACCACGCGGAACACCACGGTGGCAGCAACGACATCAAACGCCTGCGCGTCCGTTGGATCGAACGCTGCGACCATCGGTCGCACGGAATCGGACGGAGCTTGAGCGGACGAAGCCTGCATCCCCGCGATCATACGGTTTCGCCGCGCGCCTGCGGGTTCGGCTGCCGTTAGACTTCGCCCCGATCAACATGAGCGACGCCGCAGCGACCAAGCGCATCTTCCTCGTCCGGCACGGCGAGACCGAATGGAGCCGTTCGTGGCGCCACACGTCGCGCACCGACGTCGCCCTCACGCCCGAGGGCGAACAGCGCGCGATGCTGCTCGCGCCAAGGCTCGCGGTCGAGCAATTCAAGCTCGTCCTCACCAGCCCGATGCAGCGCGCGACGCGCACGAGCGAGCTCGCAGGCTTTGGCCAGCGCGCCGAGCGCACGCCTGACCTGATGGAGTGGGACTACGGTTCGTACGAAGGGCTCACTACCGCGGAGATCCGCGTGAGCAATCCGTCGTGGACCGTCTTCCACGACCTGGTGCCTGGCGGCGAGACCGGCGAGCAAGTCGCGCAGCGCTGCCAGCGCGTGATCGATCGCGCGCTGGCCGTCGACGGTGATGCGCTCTTCTTCGCGCACGGTCACGTCCTGCGCGTGCTCACCGCAACTTGGCTCGGGCTCTCGCCCGAGGACGGCGAGCATTTCGTGCTCGACACCGGCGGGCTCTCGATCCTCGGATTCGAGCGTGAGGCGCGTGTGATCAAGTTGTGGAACACCCGCTCGGGAGCCTGAGGGGCGGGAACTCGGCGTCGGTTTTCGGACGGGCGGCGGGAGCGCGCGACGCTCCGGTTCCGGTCCTGAATCGGCCTGAACCGCGTTCCTGCGCTCCAGCGGGGGGTGGACCGAAAACCCCTGCAAAACGCCGCGAGAACTCGCGGAAACCTCGTCGGGAATCCGTTCGTTTTCACGCCGCGGCACGGGGTCGGGGCAACAATGGACTTCGTTCAGTTCGTCCCCGCCTTTCAGCCCCGCCCCGTAGGGAAGCAAGGGAAGACCGTCATGCTCCTCCGTGACTACACGCTTGCACATGCCCGCACCAAGGTGCGCGGGATCTTCTGTCTCGAGACGGACTGGTCCGAGGTGCGAACTTCCCCCAGCGTCGAGCCCATGCTCGCGCTGCTCAAGAGCTCGCCCCTCGCGATTCCCTTCGTGCATCGCAACGTGGTCACCATCGACACGCTCGACTACTACCTCAAGAAGTGGACGCAGCGTCGCCACGACGATTTCCCCATCCTCTACCTCGCGTTCCACGGGATCGAGGGCGAGGTCCAGTTCGGCGACCTCCGCCGCCGCAGCGCGCGCGTCTCGCTCGACCAGCTTGAGGAATCGCTCCGCGGCCGCTGCGCCGGGCGCGTGATCCACTTCGGCTGCTGCCAGACGCTCGGCGTGAGCCAGCGCCGGCTCCGCAAGTTCATCGAGGAAACCGGCGCCCTCGCCGTCAGCGGCTACGAGAAGGACATCGACTGGGTGCGCTCGGCGATGCTCGACTTCACGCTGTTCGCGAGCATCCAGCAGAACACGATGACCGTGTCTGGGCTGCGCGCCGTCCAGCGCCGCATGCAGCTGCGGCAGGGCCGCGAGATCCGCTCGCTGGCGTTCCGGATGGCGTTGCGTGAGCCGAGGCGAGTCTGAGTTTGAACGGCCGCGACTTTCGCTGCTGCCCTGGAGGGCAGCAGCTCTTCGCGGCCTTGAAGGGGGCGCGGGTTAGTTGCCGAGCTTCTTGACGCCGGTGCCGCGCTTCGTGCCCTTTTCGATCGGGGTGTTCGACTTCGTGCCGCGCAGCTGCTTGGAGTCGTAGCGGATCGCCTTCATCTTGCGCTTGCGCGCGGTTTCCTTGAGGCGCTTCGCCTTTTCCTTCTCGGCGCGTTCCTTGGCCTCGAGGGCGGCGATGATCGCGGCTTCCTCGTCCTTCGCGCGCTGGTGCAGCGCCTTGTCGCGGTCGCGCATGAAGCCCGCGACGTCGTCAGGCACCTCGACCGCCTCCCACTCGGGCTGCGAGAGCGAGACGACGGCTTCCCAGCGCATGCGCTCCTCGCGCGAGACGAAGGTGATGCTCGAGCCCTCGCCGCCGCCGTGGCCGGCGCGGCCGACGCGGTGGATCCACTCTTCGGGCGAAACGGGCACGTCGTAGTTCACGACCAGCTTGATGCCCGGCACGTGCAGGCCGCGCGCCGCGACGTCGGTCGCGACCAGCACGCGGCAGCGGCCGTGCGCGAAGCTCTCGAGCGCCTTCTCGCGCTGGAGCTGCGAGCGGTCGCCGTGCACGACGGCCGTCGAGATCTCGTGCTTGCGCAGCGCGCCCGCGACCCAGCCGGTGCGGCGGCGGCTCGCGCAGTAGATCACGATGCCGCGACGGAGCTCTTCCTTCGCGAGCAGCGAGAGCAGCGCGGGAGTCTTGAGCTCCTCGTCGACCAGCATGCGCTTGTGCGCGAGGTGCTCGGCGGCCGCGTTGCGCGTGCCGACGGCGATCTTCTTGGGCTTGTCGAGCTTCTTGTGGACCAGGTCCTCGACCTGCTTGGGCAGCGTCGCGGAGAGCAGCCACTTGGCGCGGCCTTCGGGCGCGCGCGAGAGCACCCAGTCGACCTGCGGCAAGAAGCCCATGTCGAGCATGCGGTCCGCCTCGTCGCACACGAAGTACATGAGGTGCGCGAGCGTCATCGCGTCGGCTTCGATCAGCTCGCGCGCGCGGCCCGGCGTGGCGACCACGATGTCGACGCCCTTCTTGAGCGCCTCGACCTGCGGCGGGAGCGCGACCTTGCCGTAGACCGCGGCCACCTTCAGGAGCGAGCCGCGCGTGAGGTTGCGGATCTCCTCGGCGACCTGCTGCGAGAGCTCGCGCGTGGGCACGAGCACCAGCGCACGCAGTCGCGCGCGCGGATCGCGGCGACGGCCACCCGTCTCGACCGGCTTGTGGCGCAGCAGCAGATCCGCGAGCGGAATGCCGTAGGCGAGCGTCTTGCCCGTGCCCGTCGGCGCGAGGCCCACGAGGTCGCGGCTGCGGAACTGATCGCCGTCCTCCGTCGGCGCGAGCGCGACGGGAATGAAGTCAGCCTGGATCGGAGTGGGGGACTTGAAGCCCATCTCCGCGATGCCGCGGAGGACGAGTCGATGAAGCGTGTCGGGAAATGCAGTCACTCCCGAAGTATCGCACAATGCGCCCCATGTCGAAGTCGCGCGCATACGGATCGCTCGTTCGCCTCACGGTTGGGCTGCTGTTGGGCGTTGTAGCCACCTTCCTTGGCGCATTTATGCCGCTCTTCATGATCGAACGCGGGCACGGCGCCAAGATCGACAGCGTCCACCGCGGCCTCTACGGCTGGTGGCACGCGACCGACCACGCGTTCGGCCTCGACTGGTCCAACCTGCAGCTCATGGATCCGCCGCTCTCGACGCCGATCACCGACGGCGACCTCGCCCCCTGGGAGGAGCCGCCGCCGCCGCCGTATCCGGCCGCGCAGTTCCTCCGCATCGGCACGCTCACCGCGGGCTGGCCGCTGCGCGTGGTCACCTATCGCTGGACGGTGACCTCGACCACGCAGAACTTCCCCGTGCCTGCCGAACTCGACGACGGCGACACGAGCATCGTCTACGCCGCCGAGAGCGTGCTCATGGGAACCCGCGGCGGCGGACCCCAGCAGCGACAGATCCTGTGGCTTGGCGTCGTGATCGATGTGGTGCTGTACGGAGCCGTGGTCGTCGGCCCGATCGCGCTTGCGCGGCGCTTTGCGCGCGGAGAGCTGCGGCGCCACGCCGGTCAGGTCACTCAGCCGGCAGCAGCGGCAGAACGAGGATGACCAGCACGTAGAGGCCGACGGCGATGCCCACCACCGCCGCGACGATCTGCAGCGTCATGCGCAGCACATCGCGCGGCCAGTCGGCGAGATCCTTGGTGCGCACGGCCTTGTAGGCCATCGACACGCCGAGGGCCATCGGGACCACGAGCATCCACCACCAGTGCTGCACGCCGGGGGCGGGCTGCAGGAACGGCGTCCATGCGAGCGTCATGCCGCACCTCCGTCCACAGCGCGCCGTCCGCTGCTCGGGCCATCGCTCGAGGGCGGGCGCACGGCGGCATCCAGCAGCACGCAGATGTTCAGCAGGCCGGCAAGGAACACGAACAGCGTTCCAAACTCGTTGGCGTGGGCGATTCCCTTGAACGGGCTCACGAAGACCTTCGGCTGGCCGGGGTAGCTCGCCGTCTCGATCAGCGGGGCAGCTGCGCCCGACTTGAGCTGCATCTCGTTGACCTTGTCCGCTGCGATCGCAATCGGTCCGCAGCACACCTGGCCAAAGAACCAAAGCCGGTCCTCCGTGCGGTCGACACAGTCCACGCCGCCCACCAGCAGGCCACCGAAGAACAGGAGCAGTACGCCCGCCATCGCCATGATTCCGCGCTTGGCGTTGCCAGAGGCAATATGGCCGAGGCCAGGAAAGACCCATCCGAGGATGGCGCCGAGCGGTCGGAACGATGTTTCGGATGCAGCGTCGGGCACGGGGTGTTTCGCAGGATCGGGCTGGTCCGCGCTGTCTCGCAGGGCGCGCGGTTCTGGGATTCCATCGGCCTCGCGGGATTGGCTGAAGTCGCCTCTCGCCGCGGCCGATAGGCCGACAGTGTAGCGGTGACGCATGCCCTTCGCGTTCGCCCGCCACATGGACGGAGTTCCCTCCAACGGACTCCTCGATCGAAACGCACGGAGACGACCCATGGCAGACGGCGCAACCAACTCCAAGTCGGCGACCACGTCGGCAACCACGTCGGCAAACCCGGCGAACACCACCGATCCGCGCACCGGCAACGTCGTCGATCGTCGCCTCGGCATCGATCGCCGCAGCCTTGAAGGCGCTTCGCCCAGCAACCTCGAACGCCGTCGTGGCCCCGGCCGTCGCCTGAGCGACTTCGTCCGCGACGCCGAGGAAGGCGAGATGAACAAGGAGCAGTTCATGTTCCTCATGGCCATCGATGCCTTCAAGCGCGCCAACGACAAGTCGTTCCCGACCTGGACCGACGTGCTGGAGGTCATCCGAAAGCTCGGCTACCGCAAGACCATGCCTAGCGAGCTCAATCTCGGTGGCCGCGCCGAGGATTGGCGCGAGCGCCCCAACTCCCCCTCGAACACCACCCACAGCACCCCCGACGACAAGACCGGCCAGCAGCGCAACGCTGCGTGACCGTCCGCCGTCGGACCAAGCGACCACAACGAACAACCGCGGCCCAAGTCGGCCGCGGTTGTCGTTTTGAAGTCTGGTTCGGAGGCTCCCCGTCGGTCGGCGCGCTCAGCCGAGCACGTCTTCCATGCTGTACGAACCGGGTGCCCGACCCGCCAGCCACTTTGCCGCGCGGATCGCGCCAGCAGCGAAAAGATCGCGGGAAACAGCCTGATGCATGATGTGCAGGCGCTCGGACGGACCCGCAAAACGGATCTCGTGCTCGCCGATGGTGTCGCCCGCCCGGATCGCGTGGATCCGCTCGGCGGCGACGGGCATCCCGCCCGCTTCGACCGACTTGGCGATGGCGATCGCGGTGCCCGATGGCGCATCCTTCTTGCGATCGTGATGGCTCTCGACGATGTCGACGGCCCAGCCCGATGGACCGAGCAGCTCGGCGGCGATCTTCGCCAGCCGACGCGTGACGGCCACGCCGAGAGAGGTGTTCGGCGCCAAGAGCACCGCGTTCGTCGACCCGAGGTCGAGCAATTCCTGCTGCATGGCGTTCGAGAGGCCGGTGGTGCCGACCAGGAGCGCCGCCTTGCTCTT
>Ga0114980_10003486_pt1 | contig 10767 bp, 19 predicted proteins | sample S_140806_EF_Meta_FD_87018 | JGI IMG/M metagenome (GOLD analysis project Ga0114980, IMG submission 87018) | Freshwater microbial communities from Lake Simoncouche, Canada to study carbon cycling - S_140806_EF_MetaG | ecosystem: Environmental > Aquatic > Freshwater > Lake | place: Lake... | reverse complement strand
CGCGCGATAGTAGTTCTCGTAACGGGGTAGTGTTTGAGCATCTGGGGAGTCTTTTGTTTCACGTGGAACATTGTCAGTTTGAGCAACGGAATAGTCCCCGGCGGGCGGCGCGGACAAGTCGACATGGTGACGATGTGTCCGTACGATAGTAGTTCCGGAGTGAGGAGGGCTAGGCCCGCGATGCTCGCCTAGTGTCGTAATAGTCGAGAAATGAGCGGGATTAGTGACTTTTCATACACTAATCAAAAGCCGCGCTCTTATTAGTGCACTGCAACATTTAACCCCATCTCGCCCGATTCGTAATGTAAGAATCACCAAAAAAGTGCGTGCGGATTAGGACATATCATTAAGCACCTATTTCTTACATGAACTTCTTACACGGGATTTTTGCAACTCCTTGATTTTATTGGGCTTCTCTCTCTATCTCTATCTTTTTAAATAAATAATAATGAGCAGCTTCACTTTTTTTAGAAACAGGGAGAGAAGTTTTTTTCTTCCTCGGGACTGAGCCGCGAGCGGGCAACGCGGGCGAAGAAATCCCCTTTCTCTCCCAATTCCTAAAAATCGTGAAGCTGTTCGTTACATATTACATTTATTTAGCCAAACCCCTTGACATCCCTCTGTACAGCCCATATCATACCCTTGGACTGTAAGAAGTTCGTGTAAGATAGTCACTCTTAATGAAAGGTTGCTATCCGCACTGAAAATTTAAATGTAACATTGCTACCGGAAAAATTATGACCCGCAAACTCAAATTCGGCAACGCCGACGACCTCATCGACAATTGTAAGATAACCGAGGGCTGCTTCGTTTGGAAGCCAAAACACGGATTTCTTATAGATAACCCATGTCTGTCCCCCCTTTCGCCCCTTGCTGTTGCCCTGCAAACCAACTCCGTTGCACGTCTCCTGTTCATCACCTGTCGGTTCCTGCCCGCATCGGGACGGCTCGTGAAGTGGTGCACAACCAAGAGTTGCGTCAACCCCTACCATTTTTCCGAGGGCCGTAAGATTGTCGACTACCGCCTAAAAACAGGCGAGCGAGACGGGACAGGTTTTTTCACCGACCTCTTACCCGAGCAAGAATCAATCCGCCACCTGCTTCCACCTGTCAAGGTAATCCAGCAAGCGGGCCCGACCAACCCCGCAACGGTTAAGCTGTTAATCACCGCCGCCATGCAAGCGGGCTTTGATTGCCAGAAGCTATCGGCCTCCAAACTTCAACAGAAAATATCCAACGCGCACCGACTCAAACAACCAGACGGTGAACCCGCTACGCCCGCCCTCATCCTATCCAGTCGCTTAGCACCACGCCGCGTCGAACGCACTGAGGAAGAGGAAGAAGCCCTTAAGAAAGAATCGCACGACTTCCTCAACCAAGACATCTTTGCCCAGATCGAAGCCCGCAAAAAGGCCAAGCTCCGCAAGATGGTCGACGATTGGGACACAGATGCTAAATGACGGACACTGCATCCAAACTGCGGACACCCCCTTGACAAAGTCTAATATGTATGCTATAATGTACTTTGTACATTAGATAAGTTAGCTTATGTGTACAGCGTCCTTGGTGGCTCGGACTTATCGTCAATCCTGTCGATCTGTCCGACCACATTGTTCCTTCTTTATTGGAGTCTCTATGTTCACATCTGACGAACACAACGCCCGTCTCATTGCCAAGTGCAAGCCCATCATTGAGTTGCATCTCAACCACCTCATCACCGACTACGAGTTGCTCAACCAACTCGCCCGCATAGCGGGCGAAGCGTTCATCCCGAACGTCAACACCTTTGACGAGAACACGGGCCTGAAGTACACGCCCGCTATGGTGATGGAATACATCAACAAGAAGCAAGCGGAGTTTCTTTTCGACGCTTCCGCGCTCGTTGTGCCGTTCCGTGCGCCTCGCTCCCTTAGCGTTGTTAAGGGGCAGGTATGAACTGGAACTACAGAATCGTAAACTGCAAGTCAGAAAACGGTGGTGATGACTGGTATTGCTTGCAGGAAGTTTTCTACGACAGCAAGGGTAAACCCACCAGTTACAGCGACCCGTCCACAGGCTCAGAAGATATGGAGTCTTTGAAATGGGTCTTCGAGAAGATAAACATGGCAATGACCAAACTGCCACTCCAAGAGGAGGACTTCAAATGAAACCCACACCATTCGAGCGCATCGAGCGTGTTGTGTTTCTTCTGGCTCTGATCGTAGTGGCTTGTGATTTACTTTATTGGAGACCGTGATGAAGAGCGCAAGAAAAATGAACCTGCGCGAGTACATAGCTTGCGATTGGGTGGAATCCAAGCCTACCGTCAAGCGGGCAGTGCTGGAGATGGGTTGCATCTTTGCCGCCGCCGAAGCCAAGAACAACGGCATACCCTACACGCCGCTGTACTGGAACAAAGTGGGCGAAGGTAAATGGCTTTATTCACTTTGGGAAATCGAATGAGATACATAGCTAAAGAATACGTTGACGTTGGCCCGCCGGTCAACAAAAGCAACGACAAGAATTGGCGTCACTGCACACAATGCGGTGACGACATGCACTCAGAGCGGTGGGCATTGGGCTACCGACTCTGTTTGTTTTGCGGCGAAGAAGCCGCTCAGACCGAACGCGCATCTTGGTGCGTTGTTCAGCCGTATGGCAAAGGGCCCTACATGTTGGTGACCAAGGCGTCTGCACACCAGACCGTCAAAGACACTAACCAGAAGGCAACCCGATCGGACTGATCGACATTCTGTCGACTTGTCCGCCAACCGCCCCGTATGGGGCACACAACTTTTATTAGGAAATCAAATGTCAGATATCAAATTCACACGCCGCGTCAACTTCCGAGAGACCGTTGACCTCCTGCTCAACTCAGGGCACAACTCAGTGCACCTCCAAGGCGAGCCGGGCGTAGGCAAAACAGCCATTCAGGATGTCTTGGTTGAACGTACCGGATATCACAAGGTCTATATCGACGGGCCCAACACCGATGTGGGTCAGGCGGGCATGCCCATCCCCAACCACACCACGCGGACACTGGACTTTTATCCAGCCGCGAACTTCAAGCTCCACCTCAACGAACCGTGCGTAATCATGATCGACGAGTGGACTAAGACCGACGACTACGTGCGTAACACACTGCACCCACTGTTGCATGAGCGCCGCATGGGTTCATTCAACCTGCACCCCGAGACCATCGTGTTCACAACGGGCAACATGGACGGGGACAATGTCGGCGACAGTGCGAAGGCGCACACCCGTAACAGGCAGACATGGATGACCTACATGAAGCCCACTGCTGAAGAATGGTTGGTATGGGCGGGCAATGCGGGCGTAGCTCCTGAGATTATGGCGTGGGTCACTGAGTATCCCCATTGCCTAGCATCGTACATGGACGGCGGGCAGAAAGAGAACCCATACATCTTCAGCCCGTCGGATGCATCCCAAGTTGCGTTTGTCTCGCCTCGCTCGTTGTTCAAGGCATCGCATTGGGTCAACGTACGTGATCGCATCACAACTAACGCGCTCGTTGCGGCCCTCGATGGTACGGTTGGTATCTCTGCGTCTCGTGATCTGCAAGCATACATCACGCTTGCCGATCAACTCCCGACCAGAGACTCTATCGAGCGTGACCCCGAGGGTGCGATCATCCCGACCAGCCCTGCCGCGCAGTGCATCTTGATGTTCAAAGCCGTGACCGCCGCCAAGCGGGAAAACTTTGGCGTGTGGATGCGCTACATCAAGCGTATGCCGAAAGAAGCACAAGCGTTGTTCATCAACAGCTTGCTCGAAGTCAGGTCTCAAAAGGCGTGGGCACTTGCACACCCATCGTTCGTATCGTGGGCCCGCGAGAACCAGTACATGTTTGCTGGTCTCAAGGGATAAATCGACAACTTGACGAAAAATCTGGAGAAATGAAATGAAGAAATACCAAGAACCGCAAGCACAGCATTGGGTTGTGTTGCGTCTAGTAAAGCAGTTGTTTAAAGCCCGTGAGGGGCGCGACAGAAACTCAGAGCTGAGTGTGCTTTGGCTACTTCGTGAGGTCGGTAGTAAGCAAGTGCTGAACATGATTGACCAACTGCATGCTGAAGAAAGGGCAAAGAAATGACCGAGGAAATAACCATACTAGACTGCCGCACTTGCGGTATCACCATTACAGAGAGCCGAGAGAAATGGGTGGTAACGTGTTTCTTTGACCATGAACCCTCTGAAGTTTACGGCACGTTTGGGTCTGAGACAGAGGCTATCGATTGGGCCGAGTCGGGCAGGGTCGCATGGGATGCGTGTCATGTGGCAAGTGTTAGGAGTGCGGAATGAACGTTGATGCTTTTTATCAAGCGGGCATGGCGTTTGCGAATCAGCTTAGGCTGATCGGCGAGCATGAATCCGCCCATGAAATTGAAGTTTATACATTGGAAATCAAACAGGAGTTAGAAAATGAAATCGAAACTGAAAGCTGAACAGCGTATTGAATTGGTACACGTGAGCCTCATGCGCTCACCTGAGTTCGCGTTGTTCGCGGGCTTGTTCATGGTAGGCAAGACGAGCGTGGTCGACATGCCGATCACTGCCCGTACCAACGGGCGTGACGCACAGTACGGGCGTGGGTTCGTGGACTCGCTGAGCGACAAGGAGCTTGCCTTTCTTGTCATGCACGAGAACATGCACAAGGCGTACCGCCACCTGACAACGTGGAAGGCGTTGCATGACATCGACCACCATTGCGCGAACGCTGCGTGTGACTACGTCATCAACATCCAGTTGGTTGACCTCGACCCGAACGAGAAGCTGATCGCCATACCCCGCGTAGACGGTAAGGTGATGGGCTTGCTCGACCCTGCGTATCGTGGGATGGACACGAAGCAAGTGTTCGACATCTTGCGTAAGAAGAAGGAAGAGGGCGAAGAGGGCGAAGAGGGCGAAGAAGGTGAGGATGGCGGCGGGGACAAACGCGGCAAGGGGACAGATCGTCAAGATGGCGATGAGTCCGGGCACGGCGGGTTCGACGAGCACGACTGGGAGGAAGCAGTTGACGGCATGACTGAGGAGGAGAAGCAAGAACTCGCTGACGATATTGACCAAGCCCTGCGGCAAGGCGGCATCTATGCGGGCAAGGTTGGTGGGAAGATGAGCCGCGAGGTTGCTGAGATGCTGACACCGAAGGTGAACTGGCGCGAGGTACTGCGCAGGTTCGTCAAGACCAGCCTGAAAGATCGTGATTCTCCGTCATGGCGCAAGGCCCACAAGAATTACCTGTGGCAAGACATCATCTTGCCTTCTATTCTTGGCAAGCGTATAAAGCACCTCGCTGTGGGCATCGACACATCGGGTTCCATACAAGGGCCGATACTGACCGCGTTCCTGTCCGAGTTGAACAAGATCATCAAGGATGTAAACCCTGATTGCGTCGACGTTATGTATTGGGATACTAACGTGGCAGGTCATGAGACGTACACGGGTACGAAGGCAGACATCGTGAGCCGCACAAACCCCAGAGGTGGTGGTGGCACTAACCCTGACTGCGTACCTGTGTTTATGAAGGAGCACAAGATAGCACCTGATGCGCTTGTGATTCTGTCGGACGGGTATATGAGCAGTAATCCGGCGATGTGGTCTGGCCCTAAGTATCCCGTGCTGTGGTGCATCATCGGTAACGATGGGTGGACGCCGCCTCGTGGTCAACTTGTTAATGTGAAGGAGTGAGTATATGAACTACGAAGAAGAAGTTATTTTGAACGTGGAGAGCGGGCGTTACCTGCTCACGATGGACGAGGCAATGAGCGTGGCTAGGATACTCGGCGCGGCGATGACTATTGGCAATGAGTGGCGCTCCGGTCAGAGTGACTTTGTGGTCTACAAAAAGGTAAACCCCATGGCGGCGTCGGTCACCCCGTTTCATGCGGCCCTGCGCATTGAGGTGGAGACGAACATGCGTGAGAAGGAGAAGAAGCCATGAAAGAAAGTCTGTACGCAATCAACCTGAACCGCGAGACGTTCGACCTCTTACAGGACGTTCGCGTGGAGTTGACTGCGTCGCTTGGGTTCCAGCCCACCAACGGTCAGGTGATTCGTCACTTGATCTCTCTTTACTTCAAGTCGGAATGATCGACAACTTGTCGATTAGTCCAAGGAGATTACATGTTACTAGTCATAGGGCGAGGGCGGGTTATTTATTTAAGAGAACCTGTGCCGAGGATTGGGAGTAGATCAGGAGAGAACCTGACGTTACAGCAGTACAAGAGACTGCACAACTTGGATATGCTTTCTGAAAGCATGTCTCTTATTCAACGAGCTTTATTGGAGAAATGAAATGGGGTACAACACAGCAAATGTGCGCAGGCTAGACAGCTTTGCGCAGGCGAAGAAACACTACCAAGCTGTCAAGCCGATACGCGGTCGCACGGAAGATCGTCGACCTTTGGGTGAACGCCGACATGACGGTATGGCGAGTATTGAAATGCCAAACGACAGCACTGTCGACTTAGTATTCTGCGGTACTACGTTCGTGCGTTGGCACGCGGACGATACGTTTGAGGTCATGTGCCCTGTGTATTACAGTGCGTATGCACCCGACAACTGTACTCCGTTTCTGCCCGACCTCTTGCGTATGCGGTGGATAGACTGCCGTATGTTCTTGGTGCACGAGGGTAAAGAGTACCTGATGGGGCGTGGCGATGTGTTCAGGTTCTCAAGGGTGGGCGGGAAGTATTTCTTTCTTAACAAGCCCGTGGCGTACAACTACCGCAAGGTCAGGGGTGCGTTGGACAACGTGATGCAGAGGTACGTGCCGTTTCTTGACTGGTTGCAGGTCGTGTGTGCTGTGACTAACGAGATCGAGAATGCCGAGCGGGAGTACGTCATCCCGTTATTCGACGCCGAAGCGGGCGTGGCTACAGAAACGCAGATCAAGGCAGAGATGGATAAGCGACAAAAGGAAGAAAACAGGTGCGGCTACGAACTAGCCGCGGCGTGGCACCAAGCGGGCGATGCGCCATACAGCAGCTATCGCGCAAGAGGGTTCAGCACGGAACATTGCGCGGCGCTGGACAGGTGGGTGACAAGCGACAACCCCGAGGACTGGGTTATCGCCATGAAGCTGATCGCTCTGCGGTTTGGGGATCATGAGTATCGCCTTCGGATGTACCGGCTGTCATTCACTACGGCGTTTGATGTGTTGAAGAACATTGCGACACACCTGCACCGTACGAAGGTGTTTGAACGAGTGCGCTTGCCCGATGGCAAAGCACCGTCCCGCACAAATGAGAACTTCTTTAAGTCGCGCAAGATACCAACCCCTGCGGAATTATCGACATTCGGTCGATCTGTCCGTTAATCAACTTTAATCAACTTTCAACACTGGAGAATATTATGATGCTAGAGAATACAGTTACGACCACACCCGTGGAGACGTACCAACCCCTCCCCATGTCGCTATCCTCAATGGCGATGCTGGTCGAACTGCGTATCAGTACGTGGACTGCGCGTAAGCGTGACAACGAGACCACGATGGAGATCAACACTTCCAAGGAAGCTGACCAAGACTCGGGTTCGGTCTACAAGTACCTGATGGCGGGCAGTGACCACCTGAAGAAGATCGAGAAGTATTCGGCCAAGTGTCGGGCGTGGAACGGTACGCAGACCCTGCCATGGATGAAGGGCATAGGCTTGCTACCAATGGAGAACTTCTTTAAATACCGTGAGCAGCTTGCAACGATGGAGGCTAATTTCTTCGCATTGGTTGATGACTTCATCAGGGAGTACCCGCGCCTCAAGAACGACCAAGCCTTCAAGCTAGGCAAGTGGTACAAGGCCGATGAGTTTCCAGACATCGAGACCCTGCCACGGCGGTTCAAGTTCGAGTACAACTTCCTGCCTGTGCCAGAGAGCGGTGACTTCCGTGTCAACTGCGAAGCCCGTATCAAGGCTGACTTGCAAGAGCAGTACGAGAAGATGTTTGACAACAAGTTGGCAGAGGCGATGCGTGACCCGTGGGACAGGTTGCACAAGGTGCTGACGCACATGACTGACAAACTAACTGACGACGAGGACGGAGATCGTAAGATTTTCCGTGACTCAATCATCGACAACGCCGTAGAACTGTGTGACTTGCTGACCCGCTTGAACGTGGTGAAAGACCCAGAGCTAGAGAAAGCAAGACGCATGCTTGAGCGGGCAGTAACGAACACAGATATCAAAGACTTGCGGGCGCTCGGTAGTGCGCGGCTTGAGTTGAAGACCGATGTGCAAGATATCCTTAACAAATTTCAATGGTGAACAACATGGCAGATTTTGTAAACGTAAGACTCCCTGTGGAGTTTGTTCTTGACCCGAAACTCAAAGAGTTGGTGGATAAGTTGGCACTGCGTCATCCGACCTTTACGTTCGGTACGAAAGGTATGAACAGCGACACGTGTAAATCTTGGTCTAACACTGTTCCTCGCGGGCAGCGTACGCCGCCCCGTGATGACGGTGTTAGATATATCCGCAAGGTCAACGTGCACTGCGGCACTGAGTTACTCGGCTCTGTATCCTTGGAGACACGATACAGCCGTAGCAATGGTCAGGAGATAGTGTATCAAATCGGGTCGTGGCGTATTCAGAATGAGCGCGGCAATCGGAACACGGCAGTTACTGCCAAGTTAGATGTCGCTGTACGCACGGCGAAGAACGTATTCGTTCCACAGGATACCAAGGAGTTGATGGCTAAAGCCGAGAGCAAAATAAATAGCGCACTGTATCAAGCGTTAGCTGACTTGCGAAGACCCATCTTACATGGTACGTTGGTAAAAAGTACGTTAGAACTTCAGAAGTATTTGTTCTATCACTTAAAGGGGGTAGAGGTGCCCGTGCACTTAAAGCATAGCGTGGAGAGCTCCTTTACTTCAGCGAAGTACAAAACCGCCATGGCGGAGTATGAGCTTGCAGAGTACATGAGTGCCAAACCGTGTATGTTCATTCACGTACACGGCGGTGGTTACCTGATGTGGCATGACAACGAGCACGGGGAACGTGAGGCTGTGTTCCGAACGCTTGAGGAGTTACCAGAGCAAACACAGAACCACATCTCAGTGCTCCAACTCATGCAAGATAACGAGCTTGTGTATGACGTAGGATACAGACTCGACAGCGATAACTTCGCTGTTCTTGGTATAGCTAAGTAACCAACTGACCCGCCTAGTGCGGGTCTTTTTTCGTCTGGACATATCGACAAGTTGGCGATTAGTCCGCGACCCTATTAGTGTTTACACCTACTAAATATTTTTCTAAAAGACCTTGACACAGTCTAGCTTTGCCACTATATTTAAGGCATGGCACAAACACCCGAAAAGAAAGTCAAGGACAAAGTAACAGCGGTACTTAAAGAGTACGGCGCATATTACTTTTTCCCCCCAAGCAACGGCTTCGGTCGTGCTGGCATACCAGATATTGTAGCTTGCTTGCACGGACGCTTCATAGCGATCGAGTGCAAAGCGGGCGATGGGAAACCCACAGCCCTACAACTGCGGGAACTTCAACGTATATACCTAGCGGGCGCGACTGCGTTGCTCATCCGCGAGAACAACATACACGAAGTAGAACAACACCTCCAACACATTAAGGAACAACACCATGCTGACCAAGCTTCTGCGCTTCCCCGTCCCCGATCAAATCAAAGCTTTACTTGAGAAGATTGACAGCGAGGGCGCGGCCCTCGATAGTAGTTCCCGAAGGAAGATTGAATCGTTGATAGGCGATTACAATCTGACGCGCTACGAACGGTACTTACTTAAACGGGGACTAGACAAATATCAACGGGCTACGACTTTGGATCGGGCTATGTGCATCGTACTCAATCAGCCCGATGAGCAGGATAAGGTTGAAGCAAGCTACAGAAGCAATCTGGCGCAAGGTATAAACACTTTGCGCGTACAGCAAGCCGACCCCCGCGCCATTTACGCGGAGAATTACAAATGATTACGCTCGACTTTGAGACGTTCTACTCCAAGGACTTCTCGCTCACCAAAGTAACGACGGAGGAGTACGTGCGTAGTCCCGAGTTCCAAGTGATCGGGTTAGCGGTCAAGGTGAACGACGAGCCTACCGAATGGTTTTCCGGTACTCACGAAGAAACGGCTGAGTGGATTGCGGGCTTTGATTGGGGCAACCATTTCGTGTTAGCCCATAACGCCATGTTCGACGCCGCCATTTTGACATGGGTGTTCGGCCAGAAACCCAAGGCGTGGCTTGATACGCTGTCTATGGCCCGCGCTACGTTCGGTACGCAAGTGGGCGGTAGCCTCCGTGCGTTGGTGGAACACTTCGGTTTGGGTGCAAAGGGCACAGAGGTTGAGGACGCCAAGGGTTTTCGGCGCGAAGACTTTACACCCGAGCACCTTGCACAGTACGCAAGCTATTGCATCAACGACGTTGAGTTGACGTACAAGCTGTACCACGAGTTAAGTAGCGGGTTCTCTATATCTGAAAAGCGGCTCATTGATATCACCATCCGTATGTTCAGCGACCCACTGCTTGAACTTGATACCGAGCGGCTTGAACAACATTTGATCGAGGTGCGTGAGCGTAAAGCAAAACTGTTTGAGGACGCCAAGATAACCAAAGATGTGCTCAACAGCAACGCGAAGTTTGCGGAATTGTTGGTACAACACCGTGTTAGGCCACCGATGAAGATCAGCCCGGCCACAGGCAAAGAGACCTATGCTTTCGCTAAGAGCGACAAAGAGTTTATGGAACTGCTCGAACATGATAACGAGCATGTACAAGCACTGGTTGCGGCTCGTGTTG
>Ga0114980_10003482_pt1 | contig 10771 bp, 14 predicted proteins | sample S_140806_EF_Meta_FD_87018 | JGI IMG/M metagenome (GOLD analysis project Ga0114980, IMG submission 87018) | Freshwater microbial communities from Lake Simoncouche, Canada to study carbon cycling - S_140806_EF_MetaG | ecosystem: Environmental > Aquatic > Freshwater > Lake | place: Lake... | reverse complement strand
CGCCATGATCAGCGCCCAGGTGAGTTCTGCCGGCGCCACCGGCGAGCCTGTGCCGTCGGCCACCGCGATGCCGCGTTCGGTGCAGGCCGACACGTCCACATGCGGACCCACTTTGCCGGTTTGCACCACCAGCTTCAGGCGGGGTAGTTTTTCGATCAGGGCGCGCGGCAAGTGGGTACGCTCCCGGTTCAAAACGATCACATCGGCGTCCTTCAGGCGCACAGACAGCTGGCCCAGGCCCTTCACGGTGTTGGTGTAGACCTTGGCCTGGTAGGCCTCCAGCCGGGCGGCACAGGCCAGCTTGCGCACTGCATCCTGGTAGTCATCGAGAATCACGATATTCATGCCCCGGATTGTGCCTTGCCCCAAAGCGCCTCTGCGGCAGCCTGGTCCGGCTCGTGGGAACGCGCCTAGTGCAGCGCTGCCTCACGCGCCACCAAGCGGTCAAGCTCGGCGCACACGTCTGCCATGCGACCAGAAATCACCATGCGTCCAGCCTGATTGGCGCGCTGGCCAGATTCGACGATGCGTTCGATGCGCAAGGTTTGCAGCCGGGACATGTTGGGCGCCTTTGTTGCCGAAAGCCTTGTCCTGATTGGCTTTTGCGCTATCAAAAACGGAGTTTTTGGACGGCAGGCGTTTGCCTGGCTGATGGTCGGCACCGGGCGCTGCGCGGTGTTGCTGGTGAGCCAGCCGGTGAGCCGGTGCAAGGGCCCGGTCAGCTTGGCAATGGCATAGAGTGCGACGGTCATGGTCATGGTTCCTGGTGGGTGTTTACATCAGCATGGTGTTGCGAATGAGGCCAACCGCCAGCCCTTCGATTTCAAAGGGCTCGCCGGGTTCGACCACGATGGTCTGGTAATCGGGGTTTTCGGGGTGCAGCTCAATGAGGTGCTTGTTGCGCCGAAAGCGCTTGACTGTGACCTCGTCGCCCAACCGGGCCACCACAATTTGGCCATTCTTGGCGTCTTTGGTGGCCTGCACCGCCAGCAGGTCGCCGTCCATGATGCCGGCGTCCCGCATGGACATGCCCCGCACCTTGAGCAGGTAATCGGGTTTGCGCTGGAACAAGCTGTTTTCTAGGTAATAGGTTTGGTCAACATGCTCCTGCGCGAGAATGGGTGAGCCGGCAGCGACCCGGCCAATCAGGGGCAGGGCCAGCTGGGCCAGGCCTGGCAGCGGCAAAGAGAACTGCTTGTTGCGGGATTCGTTGATGGAGCGCAGAGCGTCGCTGCGCAGGCGAATGCCACGGGAGGTGCCGCTGACCAGTTCGATCACGCCTTTACGGGCCAGGGCCTGCAGGTGTTCCTCGGCTGCGTTGGCTGACTTGAAACCCAGTTCGGTGGCAATCTCGGCCCGGGTTGGGGGCGCGCCGGTTCGGGCGATGGCACTCTGGATCAGGTCCAGGATTTGCTGCTGGCGGGCAGTCAGTTTGGGGCTCTCAAGCATGGCGGCTCCTGATGGTGTTGGGGCGTTGCTGGGCAGAAAACACTGTGTTGATATCCAGTAACTGTATTTTTAATCAGTTTTTGTGAGTTGGCAAGCGTTCATGAGCAATTCTTTTGAAAAATTGGTGATTCTGGGCACCGGCGGCACGATTGCCGGTGTGGCCGCGTCGGCGACCGACCATGTTGGCTATACCGCAGCGCAACTGTCGGTGGGTGAACTGGTTGCCGCAGTGCCCGGGCTGTCAGAGCTGCTGGCTGGACGTGGGCTGCAGACGGAACAGGTGGCGCAGGTCGACAGCAAGGACATGAGTTTTTCGATTTGGCAAGCGCTGGCTCTGCGGGTGGCGCACCACTTGGCACAGCCCGAGGTGCGGGGCGTGGTGATTACCCATGGCACCGACACGCTGGAGGAGACGGCTTTTTTTCTGCAATCGGTGTTGCCCGCTGCGCTGTTGGCGGACAAGCCGGTGGTGTTGGTGTGCGCCATGCGGCCCGCCACCGCTTTGGCACCGGACGGGCCACAGAACCTGCTGGATGCGGTGGTGGTGGCCCTGACGGCTGGCGCTTGTGGGGTGGTGGCAGTGTGCGCCGGCGTGGTGCATGGCGCGACGGATGTTCAAAAAATCCATCCCTACCGGCTCGATGCTTTCAGTTCGGGCGACGCCGGCCCGCTGGGCTACGTCGAGGAGGGGCGCTTCCGGCAAGTGAGGGATTGGGCACCAGACCCCGCCGGTATTGAGAAGATTGCTATTGAAAAAGTAGCGAATGCAAGCGTCTGGCCGCGCGTGGAATTGCTCATGAGCCATGCCGGAGCCAGCGGCGCAATGGTGGATTTGCTGGTGGACTCGCTGCTGACCTTTCCGCCTGGGCATCCCGAGCGGCTATGCGGCCTGGTGGTGGCCGGCACCGGCAATGGCTCGGTGCATCAGTCGCTGGAGGCGGGTCTGTTGCGCGCCCAGGCCGCAGGAGTTCGGGTGCTGCGGTCAAGCCGCTGTCCCTTGGGTCAGGTGCTGCCGGTGCCGGGTCAGGGTCTGCCGGTGGCCGCCGGCCTGTCACCAGTCAAAGCGCGGCTGGCCCTGATGCTGGCCCTGCTCGACTGAAGGACTTCAGTCGGCGAGCGCCTCGAAAGCCCTTGCCTTGATCTCGTCAACGCTACCGACACCGCTGATGGCGCGGTAGCGCGGGCCACCCGCAGGATCGGATTTGGCCCAGTTCGCGTAATAGTCAATCAGGGGGCGGGTTTGTGCGCTGTAGACGTCCAGTCGCTTTCGGACGGTCTCCTCCTGGTCGTCGGCGCGCTGGATCAGCGGTTCGCCAGTGAGGTCATCCAGGCCGCTGACCTTGGGCGGGTTGAACCTGAGGTGGTAGGTGCGACCGGAGGCCGGATGCGAGCGCCGGCCGCTCATGCGTTCGATGATGGCGTCAAAGGGGACATCGATCTCCAGCACGTGATCGAGTTTCACGCCCGCGACCTTCATGGCATCTGCCTGCGGAATGGTGCGGGGAAAGCCGTCGAACAAGAAGCCGCCGGCGCAATCGGGCTGGGCAATGCGTTCTTTGACCAGATTGATGATCAGACCGTCACTGACCAGACCGCCCGCATCCATCACCTGTTTGGCCTGAACGCCCAGCGGGGTGCCGGCCTTGACCGCGGCGCGAAGCATGTCGCCGGTGGAGATTTGCGGGATTCCGAATTTCTGACAAATGAAGGTTGCCTGCGTGCCTTTGCCAGCGCCGGGGGCGCCCAACAGAATCAGTCTCATGTGTGTCCTCGGGGATATTCGGTATGTCGTGGCGAGAATAGCACGGCAAAACCTTGCCTGACCTTACGCCGCAACCACTTGTCAAGGCTGAAGCAGGCGGCGCACGCGGGCCAGGTCGTCGGGCGTGTCGACCCCCGGTCCGGGCGCCAGCGCTGTCACGTGCACCGCGATTCGGTGGCCGTGCCACATGGCGCGCAGCTGTTCCAGCGCCTCGGTGCGCTCAATCGGGGCCTGCGCCAGGGTGGGGAACTGGCGCAAAAACCCGGCTCTGTAGCCATAGATGCCGATGTGTCGCAGCGGCGGCTCTGGCGCCAGGCTGTTGGCAGGCGCGGTGCTGGACCCCGGCGCAGGGCGGTCCCGCCACCAGGGGATGGGCGCACGACTGAAATACAAGGCCATGCCGCTCCCATCAAGCACCACCTTGACGATGTTGGGGTTGTGGACATCAGCCTCGTCATGAATGGCATGGGCTGCGGTGCTCATGCTGGCTTCTGGCCGCCGCGCTAGCAGGGCGGCCACGGCATCCACCAGGCTCGGGTCAATCAGCGGCTCGTCGCCCTGCACATTGACCACGATGTGCTCGTCAGGCAGGGCCAGCAGGGCGCTGGCTTCAGCCAGTCGGTCGCTGCCCGAGGGGTGGTCTGCTCGCGTCAGCACGGCCTCGACGCCATGGGCATCACAGGCGCGCATCACCTCGGCGCTGTCGGTGGCCACCACCACGCGAGGCTGGCCAGCGCCGCTGGGCGCGGACCTGACCCGCAGCGCCACCCGCACCACCATGGGCAACCCACCAATGTCGGCCAGCGGTTTGTTGGGCAGCCGGGTCGAGGCCAGCCGCGCCGGAATCAGCACCGTGAAGGTCACAGACCGAGTTCCTCGTCGCTCAAGGTACGGGCCTCGCTCTCAAGCATGATGGGGATACCGTCCCGCACCGGGTAGGCCAGCCGTGCGCTGCGCGAGATCAGCTCCTGCCGCTCGCGCGCCTCTTCCAGCGGGCCTTTGGTGACCGGGCAAACCAGCAGTTCAAGCAGTTTTGTGTCCATGGGCTGATGATAGCTTTGCCGGCGTTCGGCCGGCCAACCAGGCGTCGACCTGGGTCAGGGCCGCAGTGGGCAGTGTGAGCTGCAGCGGCACAGCCAGCGCGGTGGGCGCCAGCGGCCACAGTTTGATAGCGTCTTTTTCTGTACAAATCAGGGTGTAGCCCCCGAATTCATTGGGGTTGAAGCTATCAAAATCATAGTGATCAGGCAGCGCCAGGGTTCGGGCCAGGGGCAGGCCGCAGCGGCGTAGCATCGCAAAAAATTGCTCGGGTTGGGCAATGGCTGCCAGTGCCAGCAGCGGCTGCGCCGCGCCCTTCAGTTCGGTCAGCGGCATCCGGGAGCCATCCTGGCGCAGCGCCTCTGGCGCCAACTGCCGCTGCACGCGATGGCCGCCGAAGGTGGCTGCTACGCCGGTGTGCAGCACCAGGTCCACGGGTCTGGGCCAGGGTTCACGCAGCGGACCGGCGGGCAGCAGAAAGCCGTTGCCCAAACCCCGGTCGTCGAACACGCAAACTTCAAAATCGCGGTGCAGCGCCGTGTGCTGCAGGCCGTCGTCGCACAGGATCAGCTGGGTGTCGGGATAACGCGCCAGCAGGGCGTCCGCAGCGTCAGCACGCTGCTCGGCCACCACCACCGGCACGCCCGTGCTGCGCCGGATCAGCGCCGGCTCGTCGCCGACCTCATGCGCCGAGCTGTTGGCCTGCACCTCCAGGCAGCCGCTGCCGCGCCGGCCGTAACCGCGCGAAATCACACCCACCCGCAGCCCGCTGGCCTGCAGGTGGCGCACCAGGGCCATCACGACGGGGGTTTTCCCGGCGCCGCCGGCCAGCACATTGCCCACCACCAGCACAGGTACCGCGCAACGCCGCACCAGCAACCAGCGTCCCCGATAAAGTGCCCGGCGTAGCGCGATCAGGGCGCCGTAGGCCAGGCTGATCGGCCACAGCAGCCAGGCCACCGGTCCGCGCTGGCGCCACACGCGGGTCAGGCCGTGTTCCAGCCAGGAGCGGTTGGCAGCGGGGGCCATCGGCTCACCGGTTCACGGACCGGCGGCTGGGCTGGAGGTCTGGGTGGCAAAGGTGATGCGCACCAACCCGGCACGGCGCGCCGCCTCCATCACCGTGACCACGGCCTGGTGGCGCGCGCTGGCGTCGGCGCTGATCAGCAGCACCGTGTCGGGCCCGGTCGCCGTGCCTTCGGTCAGGGCACGCGTCAGTGCCTCGACGTTGCGCCCGCTCACGGCAGCCTTGTTGACGGTGTAGGCGCCGTCGCTGCTGATGCCGATCAGCACCTCCTTGGCGCGGTCGCGCGGTGCCTCGGCATCGGCCACCGGCAGGGTCAGCTGCAATTCGGCAAAGCGGCTGTACGTGGTGGACAGCATTAGGAAGATCAGCACCACCAGCAGCACGTCGATGAAGGGGATCAGGTTGATCTCGGGCGCTTCACGGTCGCGGGGGCGGAAATTCATCATGGCCCGAAGCTCACTTGCGCAGGGTGTTGAGCTGGCGCATCAGGCGTTCGGCCGCGAGCTCCAGCGTCAGCAGGTAGCCGTCGACCAGGGCGCGGAAATAGCGCCAGAAAATCAGCGATGGAATTGCCACAATCAGACCGAAGGCGGTGTTGTAGAGCGCAATGGAGATGCCGTGCGCCAGTTGCGCCGGGTTGCCACCCGTGGCGCCGCCGGTGGGTGCCTGCGCGCCGAAAATCTCGATCATGCCGACCACCGTGCCGAACAGGCCCAGCAGTGGCGCGGCCGACGCAATGGTGGCGAGCGCACTCAGGTAGCGCTCCAGGCGGTGGGCCACCAGCCGTCCGGTCCCTTCCATGACGGCTCGCAGGTCCTGTTCGCTGCAGCGCGGGTTGCTGTTGAGTGCCCGCAGGCCGCTGGCCAGCACCTCGCCGAGCGCAGAGTTTTGTTCCAGGCTGTTGACCACGTCGGGCGGCGGAAGGGCGCCGCGGGTCACGCTGAGAACCTCGCCCAGCAGCTTCGGCGGCACCACTTTGCTGGCGCGCAAGCTGACGAATCGCTCGATCACCAGCGCCAACGCCAAGACGGAACAGGCAAGCAGGGGCCAGATCGGCCAGCCGGCAGCTTGTATGATGGAAAACAAATGGGTACTCCGCTCGATTGATATGCCGCGCAGATTATGGACCAAGCCCTTGGCCGCGTGCGGTGCCAACGCCGGGCATCACCGTGCTTGATACAGCCGACCTGCCAGGTCGGGTCTGGGCGGTCGGCGCCCTTTGCCGCGCCGTGGCCGATGCCCTGGAGGCGCGCTTCAATCCGGTGACCGTGCGGGGCGAGGTGAGCGGCTTTTCTCGTGCTGCGAGCGGCCACTGTTACTTCTCCATCAAGGACGACACCGGCCAGATCCGCTGTGCCATGTTCCGCCGTGCCGCCAGCCTGCTGAATTTCACGCCACGGGACGGTGAACTGGTGGAATTGCGCGGTCGGCTGGGGCTGTACGAAGCCCGGGGCGACCTGCAGTTGGTGGTGGAGAGCCTGAGCCGGGCCGGGCAGGGCGCGCTGTTCGAGCAGTTTCTCAAGCTGCGCGCACGTCTGGAGGCCGAGGGCCTGTTCGAGCCCGCGCGCAAGCGCGCCCTGCCCCTGATGCCGCGCGCCATCGGGGTCGTGACCTCGCTCGGTGCAGCGGCTCTGCATGACGTCGTGACCGCGCTGCGCCGGCGAGTGCCGCATATTCCGGTGGTGGTGGCACCCGCTGCGGTACAGGGCAACGCCGCGCCGGCTGAGATGGTGAGTGCGCTATCAAATTTGTATCAAATGACCCAAGCGGGGCGGGGCTTGGCGGCTGATTTAGCCCAGACAGCCGGCTCGGTTGCTAGGCCTGTCATTGATGTCATTTTGCTGGTGCGCGGCGGTGGCTCGATGGAGGACCTGTGGGCTTTCAATGACGAACAACTGGCCCGCATGCTGGCCAGCAGCCCGGTGCCGGTGGTGAGTGGTGTAGGGCACGAGACCGATTTCACCATTGCCGACTTTGTGGCCGATGTGCGCGCCCCCACACCCACGGCCGCGGCCGAACTGGTGGCGCAGCCGCGCGATGTCTGGCTCGGCGCACTGGCCTTGCTGGCGGGCCGCCTGCAGACGGGTGCCTTGCGGCAACTTGATCAACAGGGCCAGCGGCTGGATGTGACGGCGGCGCGGCTGGGGCGGCCCTCGGCGTTGGCCGCACGCCAAAGGCTGCGACTGTCCTCGCTGGCGCAGCGCTTGCAGTCTGCATCGCGGCAGGCGCTGCAGCGCAAGGCCCAGGTGATGCTGGACTTGCAGCAGCGTTTGCCGGAACGCCTGGGGCGCGATGTGGGACGGCGCCAGGACCGGCTGGCGCGCGCTGCCTTGAGGCTGGGTCTGCTCGATCCCTCACTGGTGTTGCGACGCGGCTATGCCTGGTTGAGCGACTCGAAAGGGCAAACGCTCAGCAGCGTCGCCCAGATGGCCCCGGGCCAGGTGGTGAGGGCCACCCTGGCGGATGGCGAGGTTGATTTGACGGTGTCATCAACGGCCTGAACAAAGTTTCTACAATGACGCCGTCAACAACAACCCGACGAGGACACCATGGAACATACCCTGCCCGCACTGCCTTACGCGATCGACGCCCTGGCCCCCAACTACTCCCGTGAAACACTGGAGTTCCACCACGGCAAGCACCACAATGCCTATGTGGTGAACCTGAACAACCTGCAAAAGGGCACCGAATTCGAATCGATGGCCCTGGAGGACATCATTCGCAAGTCCAGCGGCGGCATCTACAACAACTCGGCCCAGATCTGGAACCACACTTTTTTCTGGAACTGCATGAAGCCCAACGGCGGCGGCGAACCCAGCGGCCCCTTGGCAGCTGCTATTCAGGCCAAATGGGGCTCTTACGCGGCCTTCCGTGAAGCCTTCGTGAAATCAGCGGTTGGCAACTTTGGCTCTGGCTGGACCTGGCTGGTGAAGAAGGCCGACGGTTCGGTGGACATCGTCAACATGGGTGCCGCCGGCACGCCGCTGACCTCGGCTGACAAGGCCCTGCTGACGGTGGATGTCTGGGAACACGCCTATTACATCGACTACCGCAATATGCGGCCGAAGTTTGTTGAGACCTTCCTGGACAAACTGGTGAACTGGGGCTATGCCGAGGCCAATTTCGCCTGATTGGTGGTCGCATTCTGAAAAAAATCCGCTCTTGCAGCGGATTTTTTTTGGGTGGACGCGAGCTTCATATTTTGATCAATTCAGCTTTCAGGCCAAGACCCTATTGAATAGTTTGCTATAAATGATATAGCTTTAGCGATTCTCAAACGGCTTACCCCCGAGCTTGAACCCGGCCTTGATGCCTTTTTTGGCAAACCAGCCCTGATTCATTTCCAGCACATAGCGCACCGGTTTGTCGGAGCAGTGCGAGTCGGTGGTCTGAGGTTTCATGTCGGCCAGGTTGACGATGCTGCCGTCGTCGGCCACAAAGGCAGCGGTGAGCGGCAGTAGGGTGTTTTTCATCCAGAAACACTGGGGCGTCGGCTGCTCAAACACGAACAGCATGCCCTCCGAGGCGGGCATCTCGCGTCGGAACATCAGGCCGGTAGCCCGTTGCTCGGGCGTGGCAGCTACCTGCACCTCAATCAAGTGCATGCCTGCCGAGAGTTTGGTGCGTGGCAGATCGGTTTGGGGTTTGTCCTGGGCCTGGCTGGGCTGCGCGCCCAGGATCGCCAAACTCAACAGCGCGATGGCAAGGTAGTTCATGGCCTGATTTTGCCCGGTTTGGGCCCGTGTGCGGGCAAAAAAAAGCCCGCAGCTGCGGGCTTTTTTTGGCAAGTGGTCAGGAATTACTTCTTGACTTCTTCTTTCTTGGCAGCAGGCTTGGCTTCAGCCTTGGCTTTCTTGGCGGCTTCTTTTTCTTCCTTGGCCTTCTTGGCTGCAGCAGCCTTTTCTTCCTTGGCCTTCTTGGCGGCGGCGGCTTTCTCTTCCTTGGCCTTCTTGGCTTCGGCCTTGGCATCTACCTTGGCTTCTTCTTTCTTGGCGGGTGCAGCAGCAGGTGCGGCAGCAGCAGCAGGCGCAGCGGAGGCAGCTGCCTTGGCAGGTGTAGCAGTCTGTGCCGAGGCGGCAGCGACGAAAAGACCAGCGATCAGGGCGGCGAGCAGCTTGTTCATATGAGATTTCCTTGAGATTACGTGAGGTGGGAAACTCCTTCCGTGTTATGGAAGGTAGAGCTTTAACGGCGCCCCCTGGCAAGGCGTTGACAGGTTTCGGCAACTATTTTTATCGGTGCGCCAGTGCAGGACGCTGGCTAGAATGAACCCATGGCCACCAAATCACCAGTGATCCCCCCCCGACTGCCCGATCAGGAACCGGACCGCGACAGCGGCGGCGCGGTCGTGCTTGAGCGACGTACCCAAAAGACCCAGCCACCCCAAATGTACCAGGTGGTCATGCTGAACGATGACTACACGCCCATGGAGTTTGTGGTGGTGGTGATCCAAGAGTTTTTTGGCAAGGACCTGGAAACAGCCACACAGATCATGTTGAAGATCCATCTCGATGGCAAAGCGGTTTGCGGGGTGTATTCGCGGGATGTGGCCGCGACCAAGGTGGATCAGGTGCTGGATGCCGCAGCCAAGGCCGGCCATCCATTGAAATGTCTGAGCGAGCCGGTTGATTTATAGGGAAATGGCTGCAACTGCACGGCAAGCCCGATAAATCGGATTACAGTTGAAGATAGAAGCAAGGCGTTAAAGGAAACCACATGATTGCCCAGGAATTGGAAGTCAGCCTCCACATGGCGTTTGTCGAGGCCCGGCAACAGCGGCACGAGTTCATCACAGTGGAGCACCTGTTGCAGGCCCTGCTTGACAACCCCAGCGCGGCTGAAGTTCTCAAGGCGTGCTCGGCCAACATTGATGATTTGCGCAAGTCTTTGTCCAACTTCATCAAGGACAACACGCCTCAGGTCGCAGGCACTGACGACGTTGACACCCAGCCCACGCTGGGTTTCCAGCGGGTGATCCAGCGCGCCATCATGCACGTGCAGTCCACTGGCAGCGGCAAAAAAGAAGTGACCGGCGCCAACGTGCTGGTCGCCATCTTTGGCGAAAAAGATTCCCATGCCGTCTACTACCTCCACCAGCAGGGCGTGACCCGGCTGGATGTGGTGAACTTCATCGCGCACGGCATCAAGAAAAGCGATCCGCCGGAGCAGACCAAAGCCAATGACCCCCAGTCCGAAGCCGAGGAGGGCGGTGCTGACAAAAACGAGAAAGCCTCGCCTTTGGAGCAGTACACGCAAAACCTGAACCAGATGGCCAAGGACGGCAAGATTGACCCGCTGATCGGGCGCGAATATGAGGTGGAGCGCGTCATTCAGATCTTGTGCCGCCGGCGCAAGAACAACCCGCTGCTGGTGGGCGAGGCGGGCGTCGGCAAGACCGCTATCGCTGAGGGCCTGGCTTGGCGCATCACTCAAAAAGATGTGCCAGAAATCTTGGCCGACTCGGTGGTGTACTCCTTGGATATGGGCGCGCTGCT